>WNFD01001448.1_pt1 | contig 41959 bp, 37 predicted proteins | sample 5400491 | NCBI WGS metagenome assembly WNFD01 (sample SAMN13153343, study PRJNA577476) | soil metagenome | isolation source: 120 cm saprolite under Douglas fir tree site 2 hole 2 replicate 2 | place: USA:California | collected 2015-04-18
GGAGTCAGCGCCAAGACGGCGCGACTGGGAGTCGCTGCCCCCGATCCAACGCGCCGTCGCCGACACCGAGCTAACGGCGTCGACGATGGATTTTGTGGAGTCGCTCGCCGGGTCACACGACCCCGCCACGAGCATCGAACCGCTCGGGCATCACGTGTCGATCGAGGCTCCACACGGATTGGTGAGCGGCATCGTGGCCACCAAGAGCTACTCGCCTTCGATCGAGATGATCGGCCGGCCGCGCCGGGGGCGTCAGGGGCTGACCGCCCAACGGAGCATCGACGAAACGCAGCCCGCGCTGGAGCCCGGTGGGACCGCTGAATCCGAGGATGCGGTCGAGCCGATGGCGCCGGTCCGCGACCTGCCGCCTGTCGAAGCCGCAGCCGCCAGCCCGAAGCCGCTGACGCGCCTGGCCGAGTCCGACAGGACCGCGGTGTTGTCGCTGGCATCGGTCCAGCGGGCGCGTAGCCAGACCGCTGAGCCGGCGGTCGATCGATCGGCGACACAGGAGCGGTCACCCGCGGCGGAGCGACCACCGGAAGGGGCGACCAGGATGCCGTCCTTCCCTGTCGCCGAGCAGGCGCCGGTTGCGCAGCGATTGACCCTCGGCCAATCGCGCCGACTCGGCCTCGGGCCGCCGCTCGCGGCCGGCGCGCTGCCTGCGTTGCAGAGATCGGCGGCGACCCCTCCACCAGAACTGTCCGCGGCGCTTCCTCTCGCACGTCCCGCGGCGTCCATGGAAACCACACCCCAGCCGTCACCCGAGCCGAAGTCGGACGCGCCTCAGACGGCGCCGGAGAGCGTGGCGGCCGCGAGTGCTGATGCGGCAGTGGGATCGATGTCCTCCGTCGCGGCCGCGCCTTCGCCCGTCTCGCGCTTGCCAGTGCTGCCGCTGATCGAAATGCACGCCAAAGGCTCATCCCCAACGCCGTTACCCGCGGTCCAGAGGGTTGCCCCGGACGAGCCCGCTGTGACCCAGCGGCTTGCGGCCACGCCGCAGGCCAGACCCGCAATGGCTCAGCCAACGATCACAGTTCCGCTCGTCTCAAGCCGCCCGCCGCTGTTGGCCGGCCGGTCGACGGTGACGGGCGCCGCGGAGGCCGCGCCAGACGGGGAAGACATAGCAAGCGCGGCCACGGTGCAGCTGATGCCTGTTTCGCCCATCGCGCTCGAGCCGATCGCTCGACCCTCCGAGCGGAACCAGCCCGATCTCCCCAACTATTCGGATTCCCTCCCGACGTCGATGGCCCAGCCCGCGCGAACGCCGATCTCTCCGCACGCGCCTGAACCGCCGCAGCTCTTGATGCGGCCGGCGGTGCAGCGGGCGGTCGCGGCTCCGGAGCAGGAGAGTCCCGCGCCGCCCGTGTTCCAGCCGGCGTTTTTCGCCGCCTCGCCTTTCGCCGGCGGCATGCAGCACGTCCAGGTGCAGCGGCAGCCGGAGGCCGCTGAAGCGCCTATGCAGGCGCCGGTCGCGGCCGAGGTCCCGGCGGCGGCGCCGGTGGCGCCGGCCGGCGGCGCCGCTCCAAGCCACGACAGCGAAAAGGAGCTCGATGAGCTCGCCCGGAAGCTTCACGACCGGATCAGCGACCGCATCCGATACGACCTCCTGTTGGATCGAGAGCGCGCGGGCATGCTGACGGACTTGCGATGAGGAGGATGAATGGCCGACTTCGCCCTCGCCCTTAGATTCAGCGTGACGCTCGACGACGTTGAGATCGGCAACCTGGGTACATGGAGCAAGTGCGATGGCCTCGCCGTCGAGTACGAGGTCCAGGAGTACCAGGAAGGCGGGCTGAATGAGTACGTGCACCGACTTCCGGGTCGCTGCAAGTACACGAACATCAAGCTGACGCGGCCGCTCGACAAGTCGTCGGCCGATGTGGCGAAGTGGGTGTCCAAGGGGCGCACCAAGGTCGAACGGAGCAACGGCGCGATTTCAGTGCTGGATGCGGGCGGCGAGGTTGTCGCGCAGTGGAACCTGCAGGGGATGTACCCGGTCAAATGGACGGGTCCGTCGCTCGACGCGACAGGAAATCAGATCGCGACCGAGACGCTCGAGCTCGCGCATAACGGCTTTCTGAAGGAGTAGGTCATGGGGAAGGCTCGTCTGGTCGAGGTGGACGGAAACAAGTCCGAGCTCGAGTTTCACTTCAACCCCAAGGAGTATTCGCTCAGCAAATCCGCGACCTGGAATCGGCCTACGAACAAGAGCGCCAAGCATGCGGCCAAGCCCGAGTTCGGTGGGGTGGGGCCGCAGACAGTGACCATGGAGCTTCTCTTCGACGACTGGGAGAACAAACAACCCAGCTTGATCAAGAACATCAAGACATTGATGGGCTGGCTGAAGCCAAGCGACAAATCGCTCGACAAGAAGAAGCCGCAGCCGCAGATCCTCAAGTTTCAGTGGGGCAGCAACGAGTCCCTGTCCGAATTCCGCGGCTTCCTAAAGTCCGTGGGCGTCAAATACACGATGTTCAAGCAGGACGGCACGCCGGTCCGCGCCACGGCGAATGTCACTCTCGAGGAAGTTCCCACCGACCCTCCAGGGACCAACCCGACCTCCGGCTCCAGTGAGGGCCGCCGGACCCACGTGGTTGGAGCCAGTGACAGCCTTCACTCGATCGCCTATGCGGAGTACGGGAATGCCAACCTCTGGCGCGCGGTGGCGGTGTTCAACGGGATCGACGATCCGCTGCGGGTGGCCGCGGGCACGCGCCTTTTGCTTCCGAGCGCCGACGAGGCGTCGTCGTTCGCATGACGAGGCTGCCTCGTGGCTGAGGGAGAGTTCGCGCTCCGGCCGCGCATCGAGATCGACGGCAGCCCGTTGGCGGCGGGTGTCGAAACATTGATCGAGCGGGTTGTCGTCGACGACCACCTCCACACGCCGGACATGTTCGCCATCACCTTCCGCGATGCCGAACGGCAGGTGTTGAGCCAGGCCAAGGTGAAGATCGGTTCGAAGATGAAGGTCTCCGCCCCGCCTCTGGGGGGCAGCAGCCCCGAACTGCTGATCTCCGGGGAGGTCACTGCGCTCGAAGCCGAGTACGACCCGGGCGGCAGCCGTGCAGTGGTGCGCGGTTATGACGGATCGCACCGACTGCACAACGGCCGCGAAACCCAGACCTATCGAAACGTCAAAGACTCTGACATCGCGCAGACGGTCGCGAGCCGTCACGGTCTACAGAAGGGAAAGATCGACGACTCCAAGACCACGCACGAACACGTGTCACAGGTGAACCTCTCGGACTGGGATTTCTTGAGTGCTCGTGCGGGTGAGATCGGTTTCGAGGTCGCGGTGAGCGACGGCAAGCTGGACTTCCGCAAGCCGACGCCATCGTCCAACGCGCCGGCAAAAGGCGATTTCCGCTCGACCAATCCCCTGCAGCTGGTCTTCGGGCAGGACCTGATCGAGTTCCGGCCCCGAGTGACCGCGGCAGAGCAGGTGAAAGAGGTCAAGGTTCGAGGCTGGGACGTGAAGAACAAGAAGGCGCTGATAGGCTCTGCGCCGGCGAGCACGAGCAGCGCCGCCCTTCCGACGACGCCGTCGTCGATGGCGAGCAAGGTCGGGGACCGGACGTTCACGGTGGTCGACAGACCACTGTCCACGCAGAGCCAGGTGGATGCGGCCGCGCAGGCGATCGTGGACCAGATCGGAAGCGCGGCGGCCGAGGCGATCGGAATCGCGAGGGGCAACCCCAAGCTCAAAGCCGGCCAGGCGGTGAGCGTCTCGGTGGTGGCGGACGATTTCGTCGGTAGCTACACGCTGACCCACACCCGCCATGTCTTCGACTCTGCCGGCTACCGCACATATTTCACCGTGAGCGGCCGGCAGGATCGATCTCTGTTCGGGTTGGTGTCTGCCGGCTCGAACGGCAATGGGAGTGGCGGAGGGGCGCCGATCTACGGGGTCGTGGTCGGGATCATCACGAACAACGACGACCCGGATCAGCTGGGTCGGGTCAAGCTCAAGTTCCCGTGGCTGTCCGACACCTATGAGTCGGACTGGGCGCGCATCACGCAGCTTGGCGCGGGTCCAAGCGCCGGCGCCGTCTTCATCCCCGAGGTCAACGACGAGGTTCTGGTCGCCTTCGAATTTGGTGATGCGCGGAGGCCCTATGTGGTCGGCAGCCTCTACAACGGCAAAGACAAGCCCTCTGTCGGAAGCGGGCTTTTCAATCAAGGCAAGGTGAAGCGAAGCGGTTTCGTCTCCCGCCAGGGCCACCGATTCGTCTTCTTCGACGACTCCGGCAAATCTGGCATTGCGCTGATCACCGCCGACAACAAGACGCGCATCGCGCTCAAGCAGACCGGCCCCGAGATCCACATCTACTGCGAGGGCAAGGTGACCATCGAGTCGCAGGGCGACATGAAACTGAGCTCGAAGGCCGGCCTGAACATCGAGGCCGGCGGTCAGTTGCAGATCAAGGGCGACGGCGGGATCAAGGTCAACAGCAACGCGATGGTCGAAGTCAAAGGCCAGATGGTCAAGCTCAACTGAGAAGGAGGACGTCACGGACGTTTTGATCGGATGAGGAGGGCGGCGACGTGAGCGAGGAGTTCATCGGTCGTGGCTGGGGATTTCCCCTCGAGACTGACAACACGGGCTCCATGAAGCTCGTCTCGCACGACCGCGAAATTTGGGAGAGCATCAACCTCATCCTCAGGACCGTGCCCGGGGAGCGTCCCATGCGCCCGGACTACGGATGCGGGATCCATGACTACGTCTTCGCCACCATCGATCCGGACTCCGCGGGACGAATGGCGACCGAAGTCCGCAATTCGCTGGTGCGATGGGAGCCCCGCATCCGGGTCGAGGGTGTCGACGTCACTGTTGATCCGGACATCCGGACCCTGGCTTATGTCCAGGTTCGCTACTCGATTGGTGAGACGAATGACCCGCGCAACCTCGTGTTCCCCTTCTACACCATCCCGTCGGAGGAATAGCCATGGCCCTTCCTGTCCCGAACCTCGACGATCGCCGGTTCCAGGACCTGGTCGACGAAAGCAAGCGCCTGGTTCAGCAGAAGTGCCCGGACTGGACCGACCACAACGTGCACGACCCCGGCGTGACCCTGATCGAGCTGTTCGCGTGGATGACCGATCAGATGGTCTACCGTCTGAACCGGATACCGGACCGGAACTATGTGAAGTTTCTGGAGCTCATCGGGGTGAAGCTGTTTCCGCCCACCGCGGCGCGAGCGCCTGTAACGTTCTGGCTTTCGGCACCGCTTCCGGACAAGGTTCGCATCCCTGCCGGGACAATCGTCGCGAGCACACGCACGGAAACCGAGGAGTCGATCAACTTCGCCACCATCGACGACCTGGATATCATCCCGTGCTCCTTGCAGGACCTGGCCACGATGGCGCAGGGCAAAGGTGCCAGCCCGGTCTGGCGGCACGACGCCATCGACCGCGGGGAAGGATTCCCGTGCTTCAGCCGGGTGCCGGTTCCCGGTGACGCGATTCTCATCGCGCTGAGCGAAGCGGTTCCAGGGTGCGCGGTCACCCTCCGTCTCTCATGCCGGATTGAAGGAGTGGGGGTCGATCCCAAGAACCCGCCCCTCGCGTGGGAGGCTATCGGCGCCGATGGGGACTGGAATCGCTGCGAGGTCGATGTCGACGGCACCGGCGGGCTGAACAAAGACGGAGACGTCGTGCTCCACGTTCCTCGCACCCACAAGGTCGCGGTGATCGAGGCGCAGCGTGCAGGCTGGCTGCGGGCGCGAGTTACCGAGGCCAAACCCGATCAGCCCAAGTACGGCGCGTCGCCGCTCATTCGGTCTGTGTCCGCCTTTACGATCGGCGGCACAGTCGACGCGGTAAACGCCGAGCTGATCAAAGAGGAGTGGATCGGCGTCGCGGAGGGAGTGTCGGGACAGCGATTCCAGCTCAAGCGCCGTCCTGTCGTGGCGTCGGAGAGCACGATGCTCCTCGAGGTCAGCTCGGACGACGGTTGGCAGGAGTGGAAGCAGGTGCCGGACTTCGGCTCAAGCTCCGCAGACGACAGGCACTTCGTGTTCGACCCCGTCGCCGGTGAGGTGCAGCTTGGTCCGGCTGTGCGTGAGCCGGACGGCAGCTTCCACAGGTACGGGGCAACGCCGGCCAAAGGCGCTGAGCTCCGCGTCGGCTCATATGCAACCGGCGGAGGCAGTAAGGGGAACGTCGCGAAAGGCGTGCTCAACGTGCTCAAGTCTTCGATCCCGTACGTCGCCGGCGTGGTCAACCGGCGGGCGGCGTCGGGCGGCGTGGAGGGAGAGGACATCAACGACGCGAAAGTCCGGGGTCCGATCCTCCTCAGGACGCTCGGACGTGCAGTGACCACCGAAGACTACGAGCACCTGGCGCGAGAAGCGGCGCCAGAGGTGGCGAGAGTTCATTGCGTCGCCCCCGACGCGGGCGCGGAAGCCGGGTCGATCCGGGTCTTGATCGTGCCGGCGGCTGCGGCCGGGGCGGGCCGTTTGAGGTTTGAACAGCTGAAGCCCTCCGAGGAAACCGTGAGCAAGATTGCCCGCCGGCTCGAGGAGTGCAGGGTCATCGGAACTCGCGTTCTTGTCCAACCGCCGAACTACAGCGGCATCACGATCGTCGCCAGGATCAAGGCCCAGCCCGGATTCAACCCGCCGCGCCTCCAGGATGCGATTCTGGACGCCCTTTACGGCTACTTCCATCCCATCAGCGGCGGGCCGCGAGGGGCAGGATGGCCATTTGGGCGGCCGGTCAACATCGGCGAGATCTACTCCGTCGTCCAGGCGGTTCGCGGAACCGAGCTGGTTCAGGACCTACGGCTGTTCGGCGCGAACCCGGCCACGGGCAAGCGCGGGGAAGCCGTCCAGGTCCTCCGTCTGGAGCCTCATGACCTGGTTTTCTCCTACGACCACCAGATCCTGGTTGAAGCCTAGTGATCCAGAGACCCTCGCTCGCCTCCGCCAACGGCCACCTGGTTGAACGCCGCGCCTACGTGCCCGGGCTGGTCAACCCCTATCCACTTGCCGACTACCTGCCGGGCATCTACCACGTGCCCGACCCATTCGGGAGGGATCCCTACTTAGGACAGGAGCCATTCGTTGTGCGCATGACCGCAGCGCTCGACCTCGTGCTAGCGCCGATCTTCAGCTGCCTCGACAACTTCGAGGCCTACCTCGACCCCCAGCTTTCCCCCCTCGATTTCCTCGACTGGCTGGGCACCTGGGTCGGCCTTGTCGCTGACGAGAACTGGCCGCTCGAACGCAGGCGCGATTTCGTTTCGCAGGCCAGCGCGCTGTATCGGATCCGCGGCACGCCGAAAGGGCTCGCAACTCATGTGCAGATATTCACGGGCGGTGAGGTTGAGATCCTCGAGCGAGGCGGGACCGCCTACTCGACCGAACCCGTGGCCAAGCTTCCAGGTTCGCCTGGTTTCGACATCATCGTTCGGGTTCGCGTGGAGGACCCGTCGAAGGTCGACATGGATCGGTTGAACGCGCTGGTTGCCACCGCGAAGCCTGCGCACCTGTCGCACAGGGTCGAGGCCGTTTCGACCAAGGCGCCGACGCCTGAGCCGCCGGCCGCCGTTGCGCCAGAACCCGCACCCGAGGCGCCGCCGAGCGGGCCTCCGAGCGAGCCGTCGAGCGACGGGGAGGAGCCTCCGGCCGCGCAACCCGCCTGAGGTTGGCTTGCGGTCAGGCCGGTAGCGGGCCCCGCCGTGTCGGGTCACGCCGCCATCAAGCCCGCGCCCGATGGCGGCGGGACAGTGCTAGTGCTTGACCAGCGTGGCGACCGAAAGGTGTGGCCAGCTGAGCCCGAGGAAGTTCAACAACACGGTCTGCGAGTACTGGAGCTGGAGGAAGTGCCCTTTGCCGTGCGTGTGCTGGACCTTCTCGATCCAGAAGGTGGCTGTCACGGTGGCAGCGTCGGCGTTCGTGACCAGGAAGGGAATGTTCTCGACTCCGCCACCCCCGTTCGCGACAGACCCGTCGGTCGCGATGTTGAGGATGATCGTCTCGGTGATCGTCTGGCCCATCACCGCACTCTGGAGCACGCTGTTCGGGTTCGTGATCATGGCTTGAGTGATCGCGGGAGGGAGTGGGCTGGTCCGGAAGGGATTCGGAGCGCTCAGGTCGTACTGGGGAAAGAAATTGACCGTTCCCGGTGGCGGTGGGGGGCCGCCGATGCCGAACGGCACAGTGTTGGCGGGAGGAAAGGCAGGTGGGCCCGCGAAAGTAATCCCCTCACCCTGTGCGAGCATCGCGTTCCCATGCGGGATGGTTGCCATGCGGGCCACGCTTGCTGATTCGCCTGGAGCTGTTGTCGCCGGTACGTTGATCCATAGGCCAGGCTCGATGTGCAGCGCCCCCTTATCGGTTGCGTCGTTTATCTGCTGCAGGTAATGCAACCCGAACAGCTCGATGTCGTTCTGCGCGGTTCCGCGGTTGGGGATCGGTGCACCGATCACGTCGAAGGTCAGTACCTCCTCCGTGAGGTTCAGCTCGAGAAAGATATCGGTGCCTCCCTCGAAGTCTGGGCGGGCGATCAGATTGAATCCGTCGCCCGACCAAGTTCCGGCGAGCTCCGCGAGCGGACCGAGATCGGTCAGAAGCGAACTGAGCGGTGGGCTGGAGCGAAAGGCCGGGATCCTGGTGGGCTTCCTTTTCTCGGGGGTTCGGTGTCGTTCTTCCAACTTTGTTTTGCCCATGGCAATAAGCCTCCAGCAACCGAGACTGGCTTCCCCGCTCACACTGTGATGTGGGTCAACGCCTCTGTCAAGTGCCCGTTAATCCTGGTCAGAGCGATCCGCCGCCGCTCCTCGCTTACGACTGGCCGGGTGGCCAACTTGTGATCTGTGATCGTGACCTCGTCGAATCGCTCAGGGCAGCCCTGAGAGTCATGGATTGCGGTTGTGGGCTTTTTCTGGACCGGAAACAGACCGTGGTCTTCAAGACGGGCTGGAGCTGCCCGTCTCGCGCGTCCTTCCTATGTGGAGCATGTGGAAGGCGCCCTGAGCCTGCAATAAGGCGGTCGTATCGTTAGGTTGCGCGTGAACGCGTCGGCCGCGTCGCCGCGGCCCATGCCATCGGCGCCGCCATGCTCGGTGTGGAGATCCGCCCTCGCCTCCGTGCAAGTGATGGGAACGGCGAAGCCCCAACGTTAGGCTGCAGCGATCTGTTAACCGCAAGGTTCAGTCGTTACGAGTGCCTAACGAGGAGGGTTACACCGGCCCCGGCCAATGAATTCGAAATTTGACGTCCGTGCGAGAAGGTTGAAATGCCCGTGCTTCATCCAACGCCGGCCGACAGCCAACGAGCAGCGATCTCAGCGGCTCGGCTTGGCCCAGACTCCGCGATCCTGCAGCAGCTTGATCTGAGCGTCGATGACCTTTTTCTTGTATTCGGCGTGCTTCATCGGCTCCCGGTCCAGGTAGAGGTTCTTGGGATAGATCGGCTGCTCGTAAAGGAGCTGGTAAAGCTCTGTGCGCAGGTCCTTCAGCCAGTTGTCCCACTGGGCACGCGCGCGGTGGTCGCGCAGCGCTTCAATGTCGATCACGCCCGACACGTAGGTGGAACCCGCGCCGTACTCCTGCTTGCCCACGATCCGGCCCTTGTAATCGATCACGAACGAGCGACCGCCAAAAGTGTCGATGGGTGTCGTCTCTTCCGGAAAGAGGTAATACGTCCCCATGTTGGGGGCGACCAGGTACATGTTGTTGTCGAGCGCCCGCGCCCGACTTTGGATCTCGAACATTTCATTGCCGGTGGCAGGATGTGGATAGGAGGCGCGGTAGACGACTTCGGCGCCGTTCAACGCCAACGCACGTGCGTTTTCGGGATAGGACCCCTCGTTCGCCATCATGATCCCGAGCCGGCCGATCTCGGTATCCGCCACAGGCCAGAACGCATCCAGGTTGCGTCCGTACTTCTCGATCCACCAGTCATAGATATCATGCGGGCACACCGAGTGCTCGACCGGGAACAACGGCGAGACCTTGTAGTGCTGGAGGATCACCTCGCCAGCCGGGTCGATGATGAAGCCGATGTTGAAGAAGCGGTCCTTCACCTCCGGGTGACGGGCCTTGGCTTGCGCGATTACGAAGGCGTCGTACTGGCGCGCCAGCTTCCCAAGCGCTTCGGTCTCTTCGCCTGGGATGTCGATCGCACAGCTGCGGGCGAACTCGACGTGGTCGAGGTCCAGCACCTCGTCGGTGAACGCTTGCAGGCCACCTTCCGGGATCGCGATCAGGCGGACCGGAAGGTCGAGGCTCGACAGCCATGAGGCGGCCTTGAACAGGTGCGCCAGGTGCTCGAGGTTGATCTTGATGTCCTCCCGCCGGCGGATGCCTCTGACGGTAGGTATGAGACCGACCGCGGTGTAAGGGCTAATCATCCCGCTACCCCCTCAACTCGAAGCCGGGCATGTTCGGCCGGCGACCTTCGCTCAGTATCGGCTAGCGTCGGCGCCGCCGGCGGCAGGCGACGCCAGCAGCGCGATGGAAGTCTCCATGCGCTTGGCCCTCGCGACTATCGGTGGCGACCCGGCTTGCCAGGACTTGCCCGGGCCTCGAGCCACCCGCCGGATCGGTGCCCGACTGCCTCCTTAGCAATCTAGCGCGGTAGCGCGAAGGGAGGGCGGCGGGTATGCCCTCCCACGACACCAGGTATGACTGCACGACCTGGAGGCGAGTCGCCAACGTGACGAGCGTCAGTCGATCTCGAGGTCCGGATTTTCGGTGAGGCTCTCCGCCATGACCAGACGAGCTGCTCGCTCGCCGAACTTGACGCTATGCGATGTGATCAGGACCTGAATGACGGACCCGTCCTTCAAGCTGTGACGCCACGGTCCGGTCCTGTCCGAGGTAGGTGTGTGCGGCAGCAATTCGAGGAATTTTGGTACGTCCTCTGGTGGCCTCAAGTCCGTTATCGTCAATGCCAGGAATTCGGGACGAGAGTATCCATACCGCTGTGTCGCTGCCTCGTTTACATCGAGGATCTGCAGCGTGTGAACGTCGTAGACCCACATGGGTTCGGGGTTGAGGGTAAATAGGGACAGGTACCGGCCGAAAGTGGGCCGCGCAAGCGTTTCGGTCCAGAGATGTTGCTTCAAAGCAACTTTGATTGCCTTCATCATTGCCGCGCGGTCAGCCGCCGTACGGATCATGCCGCGGGCAGCGATGCAGGGTGATTGTCGATCGGCAACGTAAACCAAAAACGGGATCCTTTGCCAGGCTCAGACTCCAATCCCATCTGCCCACCTTGGAGCTCGACCAGCTTGCGCGCGATCGCTAGACCGAGCCCAGTGCCGCCGTACGTCCGAGAGACATTGTCGTTGGCCTGCCGGAACTCCTCGAAGATCCGCTCATGAGCACCTGGCTCGATGCCGATACCCGTGTCGAGCACAGAGATTTCGGCCATTGCGCCGGCTGGCATGCTCCGAATCGCCACCGAACCGGCTGGGGTGAACTTGATCGCGTTTGATACCAGGTTCGTCAAGATCTCACGAACCCGAACGGGATCGCCTATCACACGCCTGGCTCCAGAGGACAGCTCGCAGGTCAGTCTCAACGCCTTCGTTTCAGCAATCTGGTGCATCGAGCTGATGACCTGGTCAACAACCGAGGGAAGGTCGACCTCCTCGCAAGCGATTTCGACCTTTCCCGCCTCGATCTTGGACAGGTCGAGTATGTCGTTGACCAACTCGAGAAGCACAAGTCCGCTCTTGTGGATGTCGGCGACGTCTTGAGCCTGATCGCGAGTGAGCTCGCCGTCCATGCCTTGAGTCAGTACTTCGCAAAAGCCGATGATCGCGGTCAATGGAGTGCGCAGCTGATGGCTCATCTTGGCGAGGAACTCAGACTTGAATTGACTGGCTCGTACAAGTTGAGTGTTCGTGTCCCGCAGCTGAATGCCATAAGCGTCAGCGATCCGCACCAGGCTTGCATCGGCATTGGCGTGAACGGTCCGGATGACTCCCTCGATCACGTCAGCCGGCGTTTCTAGCTGGGCTCCCTCCTCGCGCACGACCTCGATCAGGACGTCGCGCCAGTGGAGGTGGCCGCGAGTGGTTTCAACGAGTGGAACTCCTTCGCGGGCCGCGGCAGCGCCGCTCTTCGAGATCCATTCGAGCTCGTCTCTGTCTGCCGCAATGCCGCTGACCAGCCAGCGTGCAATCAAGAGCGTGCCGACCACGCTTCGGCCCCAGCGGTAGTCCAGGTACGCGTCGCTGACAGCGCTGGCGTGATCCTTCCGATAGAGAAGCGCAATGGTGCGTTCGTAGATCTCGTCAACCCGCCCGCCGATCGCCAAACCGAGCTGGGCACGCCTGATCCGTTGCTGCTCAGAAACGTCTATCAGGGTCATTTGGGCGAGATGCTCGGAGCGATCATATGCTTCGCGTCCGGCAACCAATCCCGCTTTGGACCACATCCTTCAGTCACCGGGAAACGGCCTTCCGACGCTGATCTCGCACCGAACTGCAGTCGGTTTGATGGAGGCTGTGTTCGTGGGGAGGATGGAGCCGCGGGGCCGGGATCGCCCGAGACGGACATCCGGATGTTGGCGTCTTGTCGTCGCCTGCTCATGAGAGCTAACAAGCCTTAACGTCTCACGTTCGAGGGATTCGCTGACTTCTCCGTTACCTCCAACGGAGAAGTGGGCCCAATCGTCGAGTTCAGGGCGGTGACCCGGGTTTATGGGTCCCGGCGCGCCGTCGATGACGTCCATCTGGGCCTGCAGCCCGGTGAACTCGCCTTCCTGGTTGGTCCCAGCGGTGCTGGCAAGACCACCCTTCTCAAGCTGATCAACCGCGAGATTCGTCCCTCGAGCGGCGAGGTCTGGGTGGCCGGTATCGCGGCCCATCAGGTGAAGGCGTCACGCATCGCCGAATTGCGACGCCGGGTGGGGGTCGTCTTCCAGGACTACAAGCTTCTGCCGCGATTGACGGCGATCGAAAACGTGGCTTTCGGGCTTCAGGTCGGCGACCTTCGAGTTTCTGATCACGAGGCCCAGGACCGCGCTCTCGACGCCCTGGAGGCGGTGGGTCTGGGCGACCGGGCCGGCGCGTTTCCACACCAGCTGTCCGGCGGTCAGCAACAGCGCGTTGCCATCGCCCGTGCGGTGGTCGCCCAGCCCCCGCTCTTGATCGCGGACGAGCCCACTGGCAACCTCGACCAGGAGACGGCGTGGGAGATCATGGACCTTTTCGAGGACATCGCCGCCTGGGGCACGACGGTGCTGGTAGCCACGCACAACGTCGAGATTGTCACGCGGCTCCAGCGTCGGGTGCTGACGCTGGTTCAGGGAAGGCTCGTGCGCGACCAACCGGCGGGGCAGACAGGGAGAATGGCGTGGCTGGCGTCGTCGTGAAGGGACGATTTCCGCGCCGCCGCCTCGTTCAGACGGTGGCCGCGAACCTGTTGCGTTACCTGTTCCAGGGTGCGGCCCGGAGTTGGGCTCGAAACGTCGGCGGCACGGCGCCCGCGCTTGGTTCGATGACCCTGCTGCTCGTGATGTCCGGCCTCGTTGGATTGACTGGTTTTGCGCTCCACAACCTGGAGCAGGTCGAGGCAGGTCAGGCTTCTTTGCTTCACGTCTATTTGCGCGACGACGCCGCGAACGGAGACGTGATCTCGCTCGAGAACAGATTGTCAAGCGATCCTCGCGTTGCAAGCGTCACCTACGTCACCAAAGCGGAAGCTCTTCAGCGAGCGCAGCGCATCCCGGGACTGCCGCAGCTGGCTGATGCCAGCGAGAGCAATCCCTTCCCCGCAAGTCTCGATGTGCAGATCGCGAGCATCGACGACGTGTCAGCCATCGATGCTGTGGTCCGCGTCGACGCCGCCGTCGACCCCGTGTACCCGACGTCGTACGACCGAGGCGCTTACCAGCGCATCCAGGCGGTTCTGTTTGGCGCCGCCGTGGCGGGCATCGTATTCCTTGGCTTGCTCGGATTCGTTGCCGTGATGGTGACGATGAACAGCATCAAGATCGCCATTCATGCGCGGCGCGACGAGATCACGATCATGCAGCTGGTCGGCGCACCGCGCTGGATGGTGCGAGGACCTTTCGTAGTCGAGGGCGCTATCACCGGTGCGTTGGCGGGAGTTGTCGCCGGCGCCATCACATTCGGGCTCACGCTGACGGCAATCTCAACGGCTGCGGGAGCCTTCACCAAGTTTGCGCCTGGCGTTACCGTCACCGTCGCCGGCGTCGCCGCGGCGATGGTCGTCCTGGTCGGCCTGGCCCTCGGCTCAGGGTCATCCCTGATCAGCCTGCGGAGGCACATGGAGTCGTGAGGGCGTCCTTGGTGGCTCTCGTGCTGACATGCTTGCTGCTGGGTGCGGGCCGGTCCATCGCCACCGCGGATACCACGCCACCCGATCCTCAGCAGCAGATGGCGGTCATCGATCAGATCCGAGCGCAGCTTGGGAGCAACCTGGCCGACGCGATGGCTGCCCAGCAACAGCTGCGCCAGTCGCTGCAGGACAACGTGGCTCAGCAGCAGGTGCTCCAGGGCAAGATCAGCGCGGTCGCGGCCAAGATCGCCGATCTCGATGTCCAGATCGCTGACGCAAAGCGCCGCGAGGCGATTCTCGCCCAACGCATCGACGCCGAGCGCGCGCAGCTTCGCCAGCTAAGTCGCGCCATCTACGTAGCGCCAGGCTCGGTATTGGTGGTGCTCGGCGAGTCGCAAAGCTTGAGCGACCTGCTGACTCGAATTTCGGACCTCAACGTCGCCGGGGCGCGTGCCGGCGACATCAAGGCCTCCCTGGCGCACGATCTCGACGAACTGCAGAAAGAGCGCCAGAAGGAGGAGGCTGCTCGAGCGGAGCAGGTGAAACAACGCGATCTTCTCAACTCAGAGCTGGCGCAGCTGCAGGCATTGCAAGCGCAGCAGGAAGCTTCGATGGCACAGCTCCAGGTGAAGATCTATCAAACCCAGGTCGAGCTCTCGCGTCTCAATACTCAGTCCACGCAGCTGGCGCAGGCCGTGACCGACATGTTGCAGCAGCAGCAGGACGCGATCATCTCTGCCGCGATGCAAGCGGTTTGGACTCAGGTGCAGCTGTGGGCCCAATCAAACGATGTCGGCCAAATTCCAGCCAGCAGCGGACATTCGACCAAGTACCGCTTCATCTGGCCCGAGCCCCAGGCGCAGATCTCCCAGCCTTTCGGTCCGAGTACGTTCTGGTTTGAGCCCCCGTACGGGAAATACCCGCACTTTCACACAGGCATCGACCTTGTTGAGCCGTTTGGCTCACCAGTGTTCGCGGCCGATGACGGCGTGGTGGCGCTGGTTGGAAGCTCGGGCGGCGGCTATGGAAATTACGTGGTGATCGCACACTCAGGGGGACTCGACACTCTGTACGGGCACCTCGCGACCGCGCTGGTCAAGGTTGGCCAGGCGGTCACCCAGGGCACGCCGGTCGGGCTCGAGGGATCGACTGGAAACTCGACCGGCGCGCACCTTCACTTCGAGTTGCGGATCAACCAGGCTCCGGTCAACCCGGCGCCTTACCTGCCGGCAGGCCCACCGTCGCCTTTCCGCGGTTAGCTTGAACCTGGACTTCTGAATGGGTCGCGGCGATCTGCTAACAGGACGACATAGGTGTCCCCCGGGTCCAGGCTCTGCACGACGGTGATGTGAAAGTTCTGCCGATCGACGTGCCGAGCTCCTACTTAGGCAGCGCGGTCGGCTCGGAACGGTTCGATGCCGATCGGCGTCCCACTGGCGCAGGCGACCAGCAACGTCAGGAACAACATTGCCGCCGCCGTCTGCAGGCGATGAGAACCCATCGGGCATTCTCAGCCGCTGGGGATCCTGTGAGGCCGGTCTTGCACGCGCCGCCGCCCCGAGATGACGGGCCGCAATGCGGCCGCGACGGCAGCCAGCTCCACGAACTTGACGGCGAGACCAACAACATCGGCCTCATGAACAAGGCCGGCGAAATATCCATACGCGAGAATCGATCCGAGGGGCAGGAGCACGGCGCCAAGACGCCAAATTCCCCACCCTCCCACGGCCAGCACGACAGTAACGATCAGTGCCAGCACATACAGACTGAACATCAATTGGCGCTGGAGCTCGACGACAGGGACCAGGGCCAGGTGAGCACCGGCGGCCGCGAGCAGTAGCGGAACGGTGACATGGGCGTCCCAGCCGCCGAGTCGCGTTGCATCGCCGGATCTCCGATTCGTCGCTGCGGCCACGATCCAGCCGGCCGCCGCCCCGACTCCCATACCGACCACCGCGACGAGGTACTGCGGGATGAATTGAACCACCTGAGGCCACCTCCTTCGGGCGTTACAAGTACCTAACGCGGTGGGTTACACCTGCTCCAGCCCGTCGGCTACTGAATTCGAAATTTGACCTGCAACCCGGCGCGCATATATTCGAACCGAGTCGAGAGCGGCGTTTCGTGTTGCGGAGGGATGTGACATGAAGGCACGGGTCGGAGGTCTTGCGGCAATCATCTCGGTCACCCCAATCCTTGTCCTGACCTTTCTGATCCAGGCATCGACTGGGGCACCTGCGGCGACCACCGAGGTCGCGCCCAACCCCACCAGCATGGTGGACTGCAACGGACTGAGCCCTGTTTATCGGGCTGTCAAGGTCAACATGAAATCCCTCTGCACGGATCCCTTCACCAGGGGTGACTATGGGTCGCAGAGGTTCTACGACAACGGCAAATACATCGGCCATGACGAACCTAGCGTGAAGTTCGTTTCCGCAGCGCCCGGGAGCGGAAACCACATGACCTACCTCATGCAGCTGGCGGTCGATCCGTCAGCCACGCCCACTCCGGACGGCTCCATCACGAGATATGGAGAGCTGTCGATCGCGCCGTGGTTCGGGCTGCCGTTGTGCGACCCGAAGTCCTATCCCCAGCAGCCCTGCACGCCGGACAGCGACTCCAACACCGGCCTGGGAGCCAAGACCGACGCCGGATCCGCGTTCATGGAGCTCCAGTTCTACCCTCCAGGCTTCGGGCCGTTCAAGGACGCGTTCAGCTGCGACCAGACGCAGTACTGCGTCGCGCTGACGATCGACAGCCTCGCGTGCAGCTTCAACTTCAAGTTCTGCAACAACAACTGCATCGAGCCTGTCAACTTCGCCTACCTGCAGACCGATGGCGTGCCGGCGGGGCCGCCGAGCCCCCAGCTTGCGAATGACGCCACCTTCGCGCCCAACGCGAAGACCCTCAAGATGAACCCCGGCGACAGCATTCAGGCCACGCTGCGGGACACGCCTGCGGGCTTCATGACGACGGTCATAGATCTCACGACGGCTCAGACCGGTTTCATGGTGGCCAGCGAGAAGAACGGGTTCATGAACACAAATCTGCGCACTTGCGGCGGCAGCTCCTTCGCCTTCCACCCCGAGTACGACACCGCCGCGCAGCAGAACCAGGTGCCGTGGGCGGCGCTCGAAGGCGGGGTTCTCATGCAGCAAGAGATCGGCCACTTCGAGTCGTGCTCATCGGTTTCCAACCCGCTCGGCCTCTCCTTCGACCACCAGACCTTCTGGACGTGCAACGGGGGGTTGGAGGGGAACGCGCCGGGCGAGGGTCCTTGCAATCTGGCGACCGGCGTCTGCACCAACCCCACGACCGAAGGCGGGAAGGCATGCCCGGCGGGCGCCGGACTGTGCGAGTTTTCTGACGCCATCTGCGCGCCCTCGGGTCCGCGCACAGTCGTCGTCAACGGAGCCAACACCACGTGGAACTGGGCGGTGGCGGCGTGCGAGCAGGACTTCACGCAGAACGGCGACCTCGACTTCGACGGCAATGACTACATCGCCGACTGGCCGGACGGCTCGCCCAACTTCCCTACAGCTTTCAAATACGCCGGGCCGTTCGATGCCCAGGGCAACCCGTATCCGAACGTGCAGTTCGAGACCGACCTGGCGGCGTCTGAGCTCGACTGCAACCTTGCCACCGGAGCGGGCTGCACAGCCCCTCCGCATGGAGCGCAGTTCTATCCGTTCTGGACGATCGGGGTGCAACCCTCGATCTCCGGCGGCTCCAGCATCTGCGAGTGGAACTTCGGCAACACGATCAAGCATGTGACCACGGAGAAAGCTTCGGCGGCGCCGCCGAGTACGGGACGCCCGATGTCGCGAGGTTCGCGGGCACCATCATCACCAACGTCATCGCCAATCCACAGTTGAACGCGCGATGCTGATCGCCGACCGGGACCGTCACCGGACCGAGATCTAGAAGGACGCTAGGAGGTCAGCCGGGAGATAACCGCGGCCGGCGCCCGGCCGCGGTTATTGGCCGGCCATCGGTCAGCCGGTGGTCATGATGTCCGTCATCTTCGAAGCGGCCTTGTCGAGCCCCGTCTTGGCATCCTCTCGGCCGGCCGCGATGTTGTTGATCTCGGTCGTGAGCGCGTCCCGCTGCTCGTTGCTGGTAGGCGTCGAGGGGAGGACGATCAGCTGTCCTTTGCTGAGCATGCCCGCGCCGACTCCCTGCGACGGGTTCTGCGAGTAGAAGCTGCTCTGCAGCGCGGTGAAGGCCGACTGGCGGACTGGCATGTAAGAGGTCTTCTGCGCCCAATCCGTCGTGTTGGCCTGGCTGGTCAGGTATTTGACGTAGAGCAAGGCTCCGTGCTGCACGTCACTCGAGGACTTGTTGAAGACGCACATGTTGGCGCCGAACATCTCGTCCTTGACGCCTTTGTCCCCCGCCGGAAAGGGGGCCTCGGCAAACTTGAACTTGGTACCGATCGGCTTGACGATGAACTGGTAGCTCACCTGGGTCGACATGTACATCGCCGACTTCTGGTTCTGGAAGTCGACCTGGTCGGCAAAGTTGCCGGCCGGGATCGGCTTGGCGGCGCCTGACTTGATGGCGTCCGACCACAAGGTCATGGCTTTCACACCGGCAGCGCTGTTGACCATCGCCTTGGTCGGGTTGGTGGGGTTGTCGTAGAGCTGGCCGCCGTACTCGTAGAGCATGCTGAGGAAAGCGTCGAGGGAGGGGCCTTCGATCCCGGTCACGCCCTTGCTTGGATCGGACAGCTTGGCAGCGTCACTGAAAAACTCGTCCCACGTCGCAGGCGGGCCGGTAATGCCCTTGGCCGCGAACATGTCCTGGTTGTAGTAGATGACGGTCGTCGATTTGTTGAATGGGAATTGCACGTACTTGCCGTTGATCTTTGCCGCGTTCAGCATGACTGGGAAGATGTCCTTCAGGTCGGCGCTGGAGAGCCCGTCCGCGGCGTTGATGTACGGGGTCAGGTCGGCCAGCGCCTTGGAGCTGTTGTACTTGGCGGCGTCGGTCTCGACGCACTGTGCGACATCGGGCGGTTGGTTGGCCGCGAGGCCGGTCAGCACCGCCTTGTTGAGGTCGGTGTAGAAACCCTTCGCGGTCAGGTTGACGTGGACCGTGGATTGGCTCGAGTTGAACTGGTCGGTCAGCGCCTGCAGCTCGGTTTGCAGCGTCCCGCTGAGTGCGTGCCAGAAGTTGACCTGCACCGAGGCCTTGAGCGCGCCGAGCTGGTTCGTGGGGTTGCTTGTCCCGCCGCCGCAGGCAATCACCAGGGCGGCCACGAGAAGACTCAGGATTCTTCGGACTTTCATGCGTTAACCCCCTTCGAATTCGGCGTGCCGGCTATCCACGGATTCCGCTCGCGGCGATGCCGCCGACGATCTGTCGCTGGGCGAGCAAGAACATGATGAGGATCGGAAGCGTGACCATCAAGCTCCCGGCGGCGTGGAGCACGGGATTTGTGGCATCGGCGTAGCTGAAAGCCTGTAGGCCGACCTGGACCGGGCGGTAGCTGTCGGTGTTGGTGACGATCAGGGGCCAGAGGAAGGCATTCCAGGCCGCCACAAAGTGAAACAGGGCGATCGTCACGATCGGCGGCCGGGCCAGCGGCGCCGCGATCAACCACAGGAAGCGTAGGTGGCCGGCGCCGTCGAGCTGGGCGGACTCCCATAGGTCTTTGGGCAGCCCGAGGAAGAACTGCCGCATCAGGAAGATGCCGAAGACCGAGGCTCCGAAGGGGACGATCTGTGCCTGGTAGCTGTCGATCCAGTGGAGGTTGGCCAGGATGATGAAGTTGGGAACCAGCGTGACCTCCGTCGGCACCATGTACACGGCCAGGACCAGGCCGAAGATCACCGTCTTGCCGGGGAACGGGATGGAGGCGAAGGCATAGCCCCCAAGGATCGATGTGATCAGCACCAACCCTGTGGTGCCGGTGGCGACGACGACGGTGTTGAGGAAATAACGCGCCCACGGAATGTTCAGGTATTCGCCGGTCGAGGGGTCGGGGATGAGTCCGACGGCGGTGAGGTAGTTCTCCCAGTGCAGCAGGGGATAGAGGATGGGCGGGAAAACGAAGACCGACTGCAGCGTGCCAAGAGAGATGACGATCATCCAGTAGAACGGAAACGCGAATAGAGCGGCGAACGGGACCAGCACCAGGTAGCGGGGGATGAGCTCGAGGGCGCGTCGCCGCCAGCGGGCGTTCACCGGTAGAAGACCCGACGCGAGAAGAAACCGACCTGAAGCCCGGTGATGGCCAGGATGATCAGGAAGAGGACGACCGAGATCGCCGCCGCGTAGCCGGCATGGAAGAAGGAGAAGGCCTGAACGTACAGGTAGTACCCGATCGTCTCGGCAGCCTTGTCGGGGCCACCCCCTCCGGAGGTCGCGCCACCCACCCCCCCGGCGAAGATCAGGATCGGCTGTACGACCTTGAACGAGGTCACGACGTTGATCAGGAGCACGAAATAGGTGGTTGGGCTGAGCAGGGGCCAGGTAACTCGCCAAAAGCGGGTCCACGCCCGGGCGCCGTCGACTCGCGCCGCTTCATCGAGCTCGGGCGGCAGGTTGGAAAGCCCGGCCAGGAAGATCACCGTGTTGTAGCCGGTGTGCTGCCAGACGCTGTAGATGATGATCGCCGGCATGATCGCCTGCGGCGAGTCAAGCCAGTCGACCTTGGGCAGTCCAAACAGGTTGAGCGCCGCGTTGAGTGCGCCGACGTCCGGGTGGTAGATGAAGCTGAAGATCAGCGCCGTGGAGACGATCGGCATCACGTAGGGCGTGAAGATCACCGTGCGCAGGAAGTTGCGGAGCGGCATAGGCCGGTTGAGCAGGACTGCGAGGAACAATCCCAACCCCATGCTGATGGGGACCGTGGCCGCGACGAAGTAAACGGTCTGCCAGACCGCCTTCCTGAAAACGTCATCACGGAGCAGGAGGCGCTCGAAGTTCGCGGTGCCGATGTAGTCGCTGGTGCCGCTGATCAGGTCCCAGCGCTGGAAGGAAAGCCAGAAGATCCACAGAGCGGGGATGATCACGAAGACGATCAGGAGCGTCATCGCGGGCGAGATCATGAGGTAGCCCGTCAGGGCGTCGGTGCGTTCGCGCTGCCGGCCCCTCCCGGGAACGATCCGGGCTCGCCAGGAAAGCTCGGCCGAACGCTCGGTCGCCACCCCGACTTATGATCCTCGTTTGCCCATGAGCGCCGCAAGGACCGTGCTCAGCTTCCTCCACACGGGCAACCCGACCGGGCTCAAGTTCCTGGTCGAGCACGGCGATGCGCGCTGCCTCTTCGACTTCGGGCCGGAGCATGCGCCGGGCCGGACGCCCTTCTCTCTGGGCCTGGAGCCCCGGCCTGGCAGGGAGCTGGCGGACCTGGTTGCGGTCGGCACCGCGCCGTCACTCAAGGGCGTGTACGCAGGCGATCCGTGGGACGGACGCACCCACCTCTTCATAACCCACATGCACCTGGATCACACCGGCTTGATCCCCATGCTCGGCCCCGACGTCCCGCTCTACTTTCCTGCCGCGATGGAGCCGGTGAGGTCGGCTGCCGACAGCTCGGGCTATCTGTCGTGGCGACGCCCCGTCGGGTCGCCGGTCGCGGACGGCGAGACCGTCGTCGTCGGCCCGATTCGAGTCAGTTTCATCGCCGTTGACCATGACGTTCCCGGCGCCACGGGCTTCCTCATCGAGACACCCGACGCCAGCCTCGCCTTCACCGGCGATCACCGCTGGCATGGTCTGCACCCGGAGGTGACGGAGGCCTTTGCGGATCGGGTGCGGGGGGCTGACCTGCTGATCCAGGAGGGGGTCTCCCTGAGCTCGGTCCCCGACGGCGCCCCAGCGCAACTCAGTGAGGCCGACGCGATCGCTGAGCTGGGGCGAGCTATGGAGGACGCAGCCGGCCTGGTCATCGTCAACTGCTACGGCATGAATCGAGAGCGAGTGGCCGGTCTCGCCGCCGCCTGCAAAGTCGCGGGCCGCCGGCTCCTGATGGAGACCCAGATGGCGGCCATGGCCGGATGGCCGGGGATCCTCGGCTCCTCCGAGCTGGTGCGCGACGATCCGAGAGGCTACTGCCTTCAGCTTGGCTTTGAGTCGCTGCCGCTCTTGATCGACCTGCGGCCGCCGACAGGGTCCTTGTGGATCCAGTCGGGAGGCACGCCGATGGGCCCCTTCGATCCCGCCCAGGGGGTCCTCGAGGCGTGGGTCGCCCGCTTCGGCATCGAGATGCGCACTGTCACGAGCTCCGGCCATTCGCATGCCGAGGACATCGTCCGGATGGTGACGACGGTCCGTCCCCGGCGCGTGCTGCCGGTGCACAGCCGCGCACCCGAGGCGCTCGTGGTGCCGGGCGTACCCAGCTTCCTGCCGCAAGCCGGTGTCGTGTACGAGGTGTCCGACCTACTCGCGGGCGTCAGCTCAGCTCCCAGCGACTGAGCTCCTCGAGCATGTCGTATGCGGTGAGGTCGCAGGTGACCGGGGTCACCGACACAAAGCCCTGAGAGAGGGCAAGAGCGTCTGTGGTCTCATCGGTGTCGCGCATCTCGTAGTCGCCGGCGGCCAAGTAACCGGCTGCCGAAGCGGGGTCACCCTTGAGGTCGAATGTCTCGATGTACCCCGAGTCGCCCTGGTGCGTCACCCTGACACCCTTCACGTCGCTCAAGGGAAGGCTCGGCACATTCACGTTGAGAAGGACTTTGGGCGGAAGTCCGTTCTTGAGCACAAGCCGCGCGAACCGCTCGGCGTACGAGGCGGCGGTTTCCCAGAGCGGATCCTTGAATGTGCCGATCGAGATCGATATAGAAGGTATGCCGAGGAGCCGGGCTTCGGTGGCTGCCGATACTGTGCCCGAGTAGATGATGTTCATGCCTGTGTTCGGTCCCAGGTTGATTCCAGACACGACCAGGTCGGGCCGGCGGTCGAGCAGGGTGCCGACGGCCAGCTGTACGCAGTCGGCGGGCGTGCCGTTGACGGCGTGGCCGACAGGCCGGCCGTCGATCGCGAACTCGGTCACCCGGAGCGGGGTGTTCCTGGTGATCGCGTGCCCCACGGCGGAGCGCTCGGCATCTGGAGCGACCACGCTCACCTGACCAAGCTCACGCATCGCCATGAGGAGGGCGTGGAGGCCGGGCGAGCCGACTCCGTCGTCGTTGGTGACGAGGATGCTCAGGCTGGGTCCGTTCATCCGGCCTGCGCACGAGCAGGGTTCGAGCGGAGCCAGGTGAGGACTTCCTCGGCGTGGCGGTCGGGCGGAAACACCGGGTACCAGAGGTGCTCGACGCGGCCCTCGCGGACCACCAGGGTCAGACGTTTCAACAGGATCTGGGCGGCGACCTCGAAGGTGGGCAGCCTCCATTCACGAGTCAGCGTCAAACCAGCGTCGGACAGAATCGCAAACGGCAGGAGCAGCCGTGCTGAAAGCTCCTGCTGGTACGGGGTTTCTTGCGTCGAGAGCCCGAACACCTCGGCTCCAGCCGCTCGCACCTCGGCATGGTGGTCGCGGAAACCGCACGTTTCCGGGGTGCATCCCCGCGCCCCCGGAATCGAGTCCCAACCGTCGACCAGCGGCCCTTCCCCCGGACGGCCCGTCCGCGGATAGGTGTAGACGACGATTCGACTTTCGCCGAATGCGGCGAGGGAGATCTGGCGGCCGTCGGTCGCGGGCAGTGCGATGTCGGGCACCCGCGAGCCCCGAAGATGGTCGGCCGCGCCATCGTCCACCGGCACCGGAAGATCGGTGGGCAGGGTCATGGGATCATGCCGGCTCCCGCTCACGTGAGCAGTATGCGTTCTGTTTCGGTGGCTCATGCCGAGCGAACGGCAAGCAGCTGCGACGCATTTTCGCTGTACACCGACGAGCGTTCGACGTCGGACAACCCGCACGCCTCGATGTCCGCGATCGTCGCCTGGATCGCATCCGGCGGCCCGAGCGGCATGTCCGTTCCGAACAGGACGTGGTCGGGACCGAAGAAATCCAGGACGCACCGCACGGCATTCGCCGCTCCAAACAATGCCGTGTCCGCGTAAAAGCGCCTGAAGTAGTCAAGCGGCGGCCTGGGCAGCGTGTCCTTCACCTGGCGGAAGCCTGGGCCCATGGCGAGCCGAGCCGAGAGGTGCGGGACCATGCCGGCGCCGTGATGTGCGATCACCTTCAGGTCTGGATGGCGTTCCATGGTGCCCGAGTAGACCAGCCGCGAGAGCGCGGCGGCCGTCTCGTACGGCCATCCGATCGACCACCACAGCCCGTAGTTGGATTCCGTCTCGGTTGGATAGTCGCGCCACGTCGCGTTCCGAGTGGGGTGCAGCCACATTGCCCGGTCGAGCATTTCGAGCCGCGCCAAGATCGGTTCGAATGAAGGGTGGTCAAGCGGCACGCCCTGCACGTTGGTGAAGACCTGAGCGCCCAGCGCACCCAGGTCGCCTATCGCACGTTCGAGTTCCTGGAGCGAAGCCTCGGTGTCGTTGAGAGGCAGCGCGCAGGCAAACCCGACGAACCGATCCGGATGCGTTCGGACGAGGTCTGCCATCTCCTCGTTGGCGAGTCGGGCGAATTCCGCCGCGATCGCCGGCGGCCCGATCTCCTCGATCGGCGGCACGGCCAGCACAAGGACCTGCGCGTAATCGCCGAAGCTCTCGATTGCCTGCCATCGCGCGTCGAGGTCGATCAGCGCGGCGTCGTAATGGAAGACCCCCTGTTGGTAGTAACGAAGCTGCGGGCTGGAGACGCTTTCGAGGTGCCGCTCGACCTTGTCGAGGTAGCGTCTGGGCAGGACATGCGCGAACGCATCGATCTTGCGCATCGGGTCGCTTCATCCTAGGAGTCAGAGATTCCTCGCAGCGGCGCTCAACGGTCAGGAGGAGGAGGCCGACGGGCGGCCTCCTCTCCGGCGGGATCCGGCAGCTACGTCATGGCTGGGACTCTGGGCAGCTCCTCGATTGCGGCATCGATCCTCGACTGGGAGAGCTCGACATCCTCGAGCTTGCCGGCGAAGTACGCGTCGTAGGCCGACATGTCGAAGTGGCCGTGTCCCGACAGCCCGAACAGGATCGTTCGCTTCTCCCCAGCCTCGCGCGCCGCCGCAGCCTCCTCAGCGACTGCCCGCAGGGCGTGCGCCGACTCGGGCGCCGGCAGGAACCCTTCGCAGCGCGCGAACCGCACGGCTTCGGTAAAGACCTCGTTTTGCTTGTACGCACGGGCTTCGACAACTTTGTGGTCGACCAGCGCGCACAGCGAGGGGGCGTCCCCGTGATAGCGCAGGCCGCCCGAGTGAATCCGATCCGGGACGAAGCTGTGGCCGAGCGTGAACATCTTCACGACCGGACCCAGGCCGACCGCATCGCCGAAGTCAAACGCGTACACGCCGCGGGTCAGCGTCGGACACGCGGCGGGTTCCGCGGCGACAAAGCGCGTGTGTGGCATCTGGCCCTTCAGCCGGTCGCCGATGAAGGGGTAGGTGAGGCCGGCGAAGTTGGAGCCGCCGCCCACGCAGGCGATCACGACGTCCGGATACTCGCCCGCCATCTCCATCTGCTTTTTGGCCTCCAAGCCCATCACCGTCTGGTGGAGCAGGACGTGGTTGACCACCGACCCCAGCGAGTACTTGGCGTCGTCGTGCGTGGCGGCGTCCTCGACTGCCTCTGAGATCGCGATCCCCAGGCTGCCGGGAGAATCCGGGTCGTCGGCCAGGATGCCGCGGCCGGCGTTGGTGAGGTTGGTGGGTGAGGCAAATACCTTCGCGCCCCACGTCTCCATCATCGCCCGGCGATATGGCTTTTGCTCGTACGACACCTTCACCATGTAGACGGTGACCTCGAGGCCGAACAGGGCGCCGGCAAAGGCGAGGGCCGAGCCCCACTGGCCGGCCCCGGTTTCGGTGGTCAGGCGTTTCACACCTTCCTTGGCGTTGTAGTACGCCTGCGGCACAGCCGTGTTCGGCTTGTGCGAGCCCGCCGGCGACACACCTTCGTACTTGAAATAGATGTGCGCCGGGGTGTCGAGCGCCTTCTCCAGCCGATCGGCCCGGTAGACCGGAGTGGGCCGCCAGATGCGGTAGATCTCTCGTACCTGGTCCGGGATCTCGATCCACGGCTCCGCCGAGACCTCCTGCGCGATGATCGCCTGCGGGAAGATCGGCGCGAGGTCGGCCGGGCCCATCGGCTTCAGGGTCTGCGGGTTCAGGTATGGAGCGGGCGGCCCCGGCATGTCGGGCAGGATGTTGTACCAGCGCTCAGGGATGTCGTTCTCATCGAGAAGGATCTTCTTGGTCACGTCTCCCAGCCTCCTGAATCCGTTCGGAAGGTGCCCTGCCGAAAAGGGTAGCGCTAGTGAGTTGGCCGGGGACGCCAGCGCCGGTGCCGGCTCTTCGCGCTTCCGCGAATCAGCTCCAGCCGGGGGCGAGGGCCGTCGGTGCGGCCGGAGGGCGGCTTCCGGCTCCCGCGCTGAAACTGCACGGGCCAGGTCACCGCAACGTCCTGGTCGGCGGCCGCATGCAACGTCCAGTAGGGGTCGTAGAGATGCGCTCGGCCGAGGGCACACAGGTCGGCACGGCCGGCGAGGAGGATGCTGTTCACGTCGTCGTAGCCGCTGATCGCGCCGACCGCGATGGTGGCAACGCCGGCCACGTTTCGAATCCGGTCCGCAAACGGCGTCTGGTAGCTCCGGCCGAAGCTCGGCTGCTCGTCCGCGACCGTCTGGCCGGTGGACACATCGATCGCATCGACGCCGTGCGCGGCGAACGCGCGGGCCACGTCGACCGAATCCGCGGCGCTCAGCCCGCCCTCGTACCAGTCCACCGCGGAGACGCGCACGGACATCGGCTTTGGGGCCGGCCACTCGGCGCGGATCGCGTCGAACACGTCGAGCGGAAAGCGCAGCCGGTTCTCCAGGCCGCCGCCGTACTCGTCCTGGCGCAGGTTGGTGAGAGGCGAGATGAAGCTGGCCAGGAGGTACCCGTGCGCGCAGTGCAGCTCGAGCAGGTCGAAGCCGGCGCGAGTCGCCATCCGCGTCGCGGTGACGAACTGATCCTTGACGAGCCGCATGTCGGCGAGCGTCATCTCGCGGGGAACCTGGCTGAGCGGCGAGTAGGAGACGGGAGAGGGAGCGATCAGCTCCCAGTTGCCCGACTCGAGCGGCTCATCCATGCCTTCCCACATCAGCCTGGTCGACCCCTTGCGCCCGGCGTGTCCGAGCTGGATCCCGATCTTCGCCGGTGTGCGGCTGTGGACGAACTCGACGAGCCTGGTGAACGCGTCCTCGTGCTCCGGGCTGTACATCCCGGCGCAAGCCGGGGAGATGCGGCCCTCACGTGAAACGCACACCATCTCGGTCATGACGAGCGCGGCGCCGCCCAGCGCCTTGCTCCCGAGGTGCACCATGTGGAAGTCTCCGATCAGCCCGTCCTCCGCGGAATACATGTCCATCGGCGAGACGATCACGCGGTTGGGCAGCTCGAGCTCGCGCAACCGGATCGGCACAAACATGGGTGGCACCGTCGGCTCGCCCTTGTCGAACCAACGATCGACCTTCTCGACGAACTCCGGATCGCGCGCCTTGAGATTCCAGTAGGTGACGCGGCGGCTCCGCGTGAGGAGGTTGAAGGCGAACTGAAGCGGCTCCTGGCGCGTGTATTGCGAGATGTTCTCGAACCACTCGAGACTCGCCTGCGCCGCTCGCTGCGCGCTCTCGACGACTGGCCGCCGCTCCGCCTCATAGGCGGTCAGCGCTCCGTCGAGGCTCGCGTTTTCGTGCAGGCAGGCGGCCAGGGCAAGCGCATCCTCCATCGCGAGCTTTGTCCCCGAGCCGATCGAAAAATGGGCGGTGTGCGCGGCGTCCCCGATCAGCAGGACGTTGCCGTCCCGCCAGCATCGCGTGCGCAGGGTGGCGAACCGTATCCAGCGGCTGTTGTTGGCGACAAGGGGCGCCCCCTGGAGAGCGTCGGCGAACAGCTGCCTGCAGAAATCGATCCCACGCTGGTCGCTTTCGCCGGGTTTCCACGACCGATCCGAGGCGTCGACCTGTCCGCTTCGCGTCCAGCTGCCCTCTTCGAGCTCGACGATGAACGTGCTCATCGAGTCGCTGTACGGGTACGCGTGGGCCTGCACCGTCCCGATGTCCGTCTCGGCGATGAAGAACTTGAACGCGTCGAAGACCAGGGGCGTGCCCAACCACATGTAGCGGGCCTTGCGGACGTCGAGGTGCGGTTGGAACACCTCTGGGCTGCCGTTGCGCGTCAAGCTGTTGACGCCATCGGCGCCGACCACGAGGTCGTGTGTTCGACGCAGCTCCTCGACCGGAGGCGCCGGCTCGCGATAGTGGATGCTCACGCCGAACTCCTCGCACCTTTCGCGGAGGATCGCGAGCAGGCGCTGGCGACTGATCGCCGCGAAACCGTGCCCGCCCGACGTCAGGACCTCACCATGAAAGTGGACGTCGATGTCGTCCCAGGTCGCGAAGTCCCTGGACAGGCGGTCAAAGAAGGCGGAGTCGGCATTCTCGATTCCCCCCAATGTCTCGTCGGAGAAGACGACTCCGAACCCGAACGTGTCGTCGGCTGCGTTTCGCTCCCAGACCTCGATTTCGTGCTCTGGGTTCAGCAGCTTGACGAGCGTTGCCAGGTACAACCCGGCGGGTCCGCCACCGATGATCGCGATGCTGTGCACCGGCTTCGAGGCCGTCAGCGCCCTTCGCGCAGCCGGAACCGCTGCAGCTTGCCGGTCGCCGTGCGCGGCAGCTCGGGCGCAAACTCGACCGCCCGCGGATATTTGTAGGGAGCGATCTCGCGCTTGACGAAATCCTGCAGCGTCCGCGCGGGTTCAGGCCCGAGCTCCGCCCCAGGCCGGAGCACGACCACAGCCTTGACGATCATGCCTCGCTCCTCATCCGGCACGCCGACGACAGCGGCCTCGGCGACCGCGGGATGCCGGAGCAGCGCCTCCTCGACCTCCGGCCCCGCGATGTTGTAACCCGCGCTGACGATCATGTCGTCGGCCCGCGCCTGATAGTGGAAGTAGCCGTCCGTATCGCGCACGTAGACGTCGCCCGTGATGTTCCATCCGTCCTGGACATACGTCCCCTGGCGGTCGCCGCGGAGGTACCGGCAGCCCGTCGGCCCTTTGACCGCGAGCCGCCCGAGCTCCCCATCCGGCACCGGTCTGCCGTCGGCGTCCTGGACCTCCGCCACGTATCCCGGCACGGCGCGCCCCGTGCTGCCTGGGCGAATCTCGTGCCCCGATGCCGAAATGAAGATGTGGAGCATCTCGGTCGAGCCGATGCCGTCGATGACGCGGATGCCGCACGCGTCGTGGACTGCTTCCCAGGTCGCCTGGGGGAGCGTCTCCCCGGCAGAGAGGCACGCGCGCAGAGACCTGACGCGCTCTGCGTTGAGCTCGGGCACCATCGCGCGATAGGCGGTGGGGGCGGTGGCGAGCACGGTGATGCCGAAGCGCTCGACCGCTTCGAGCAGGCGCTGCGGCGAGGGCTGTTCGACGAGGTACACGGCGGCCCCTGCCCGAAGCGGAAAGACAAGACTCTGGCCCAGCCCGAAGGTGAAGGCCAGCGGTGGGCTGGCCGCGAACAGGTCCCGCGGCACCGGCTGGAGGACGTGGCGCGAGAAGGTGTCCGCGATGGCGAGGACGTCACGGTGGAAGTGCATCGTCGCCTTCGGCTTGCCCGTCGTGCCCGAGGTGAACGCGAGCATGCACACGTCGTCGGAGGCAGTCTCGACGTTCTTGAACGTCGGGCGCCTGGTGGCCGCGACCCTGGTCAGGTCGTCCTGCTCAGAGCCGCCATAAGCAAAGATCTGGAACCCGTCCGGCGCTGCCGTCTCGAGATCTTCGACGAAGCGGTGGTCGCAGATGGCCATCGTCACATTCGCGATCTCCACCATCGTCTCCAGCTCGCGCGCGCGAAGCAACGGCATCGTCGCCACGGCGACGCCGCCGGCCTTGACGACCCCGAACCAGCTCGCGACCAGCCACGGGTTGTTGGGCCCACGGAGCAGCACCCGGTTGCCGGGCACCAGGCCCATCTCGTCGACGAGCGCGTGCGCGACCTGGTTCGACCTCGCGAGCAGGTCGCTGTATGTCCAGGTCTCGCCGTCGGTGACGATGCAGCGGTTGGCCCCGTTACCGGCCTCGACCTGGCGATCGAGCAGCTCCGCCGCGCAGTTCAGCGTTGGCGGGTAGGCGAGGTCAGGAAGCGAGAGGAATTCAGGCCACTGTTCTCGGGGAGGAAGGTTCTCCCGCGTGAAGGTGTCGACATGAGCCGATCGTGTGCCCGTCCGCGTACTCGACATACTACCCGCATGAACGTGAACCCAGAAGAGCTCGCTCCCGCGCGCGGCTTCTCTCACGCCACCGTCGCGGGCGACACCGTATGGGTAGGCGGTCAGATCGGCTCGGACGCGTCTGGCAAGGTTGTCGAGCCAGGCGACATGGTGGCCCAGTACGCGCGGGCCATCCGCAACGTCGCCATTGCCCTGCGAGCGGCCGGTTGCGAGCCGGAGGACACGGTGAAGCTCACGTACTACGTGACGGACATCCAGGCTTACAGAGAAAATCGGAAGGGGCTCGGTGCCGCTTACCGCGAATTCTTCCGCAGCGACTACCCGGCCTCCACCCTGATCGAGGTTCGGTCCCTGGTCGATCCGGACGCGCTGATCGAGATCGACGCCGTGGCGGTTCGTCCCACGTGAAGGACTGGAAGCACTTCGACTACGACGAACGCGACGGTGTCGCGACCGTCACATTCGCGAGACCCGACCGGCTGAACTCTCTTACGTTCGACGTTTACGCGGACATTCGTGACCTGACCGAGTCGCTGCGGCGGCGGCAGGACGTCCGGGTGTTGGTGATCCGTGGCCGCGGGCGTGGATTTTGCTCGGGCGGAGACGTCGACGAGATCATCGGGGAGCTGTTGAAGATGGGCACGCGCGACGTCTACGAGTTCGCGGTGATGAGCGGGGCATGCGTGCGCAACCTTCGCGAGATCCCGCAGCCCGTGATCGCCGCGGTCAACGGCGTCGCCGCCGGCGCCGGCGCCGTGCTTGCGGCCGCCTCCGACATCCGCGTCCTCGCAGAGTCGGCGAGTTTCCGCTTCCTGTTCACGAGCGTGGGGCTGTCTGGCGGCGACATGGGGATCTGCTGGCTGCTGCCGCGCATCATCGGCCTCGGCAGGGCGACCGAGGCGCTGATGCTCGGGGCCAAGATCACGAGTCAGGAGGCAGTAGCTTGGGGTCTCGCCTCGAAAGTCGTCGCCGACGACGAGCTCGACGCGGCCGTGGCCGACTACGTGGACCGGTTCAAAGAGCTGGCGCCCTGGGGGCTGGCCATGACCAAGGAGATGATCAACCGCGGCGCCTCGAGCGACTACTCGAACGCGATCGAGATGGAGGCGTTCACCCAGGCGCTGCTGATGACCGCCGACGACTTCCGGGAGTTCCACGCGGGTTTCACTGGAAAACGGAAGCCTCAGTTCCGCGGTCGCTGAACCGACGAATCGCAAGGTCGCCGCGATGAGCTCGTTCTCCTATTCAGGAGGTGGCTCCGCGATTGCAAGGGGTGTCCGCTCGAGTAGCTCGGCATCGTGACGCGATCCAGCCCGGTCCTTACGTGCTGCGTCTCGCGGCCGTCGCGCTCGTCTACTGGGTTGCGGCGCGTCTCAGCCTGAACCTGGCGCTGGTCCATGGACAGGTCACCCCGATCTGGCCGCCGACCGGAATCGCGGTTGTCACAATCCTCACACTCGGCCGCCGGATGTGGCCGGCCATCGCTGTCGGTGCGTTCGCGGTCAACCTCCCGCTCGGCCCCTCGCCTCTTGGAGCGGCCTTCATCGCATGCGGCAACACACTCGCCCCGCTCGCCTCGGCCGAGCTGCTCCGGCGCGCAGGCTTTCGCCGGCAGCTGGATCGGATGCGCGACGCCGTCGCGATCGTGGTGTTGGGAGCCCTGATCGGCATGACGATCAGCGCCACCATCGGGACCTTGGTGCTGACGCTGTCGGGGGTGGTGCCGATGGTCAACTTCGCTTCGACCTGGACTGTGTGGTGGGCGGGCGACGCGATGGGCGTCCTCCTGGTCAGCCCGATGCTCTTGAGCCTCATTCCGCGTCCCGGGCTTCGCAACCTGGGCTGGCGACGCAGTGCCGAGCTGACTGTCCTGCTGGCCGGCATCGGGGGGGTGACCTACGTCTTATTCGAAAACCAGTTCCGGATCGAGTATCTCGTCCTTCCCCTGATCGCAATCGCGGCCTGGCGCTTTCGCCTTGCGGGTGCCGCACCTGCTGCCCTCATCGCATCGGTGATAGCGGCGTGGGCGGCGGTGAACGGCGTGGGCCCGTTTGCCTCGGAGACCCTGCTCGAAAAGATGGTCACCCTGCAGGCGTTCAACGTCAGCGTCAGCCTTGCTTCGTTGCTGCTGGCCTCGTTTGCCGACGCCCGGCAGCGGAGCGACGAGGTGTCGCGCCTGTACCAATCCGCCAGCCTGGCGATCGCTGCCAAGAACAACACCATAGATGTCGCGACCCACGAGCTTGGACCGCCGGTCGCGGTGCTGACCAGCTACCTGGCGGTCCTTTCGGACGGCATGCTCGGCCCGCCCCCGCCCAGATGGAGGGCGATCCTGAACGTGATGTCCGACAAGGCCTGGCAGGTGAACCGGATCATGAACGAGCTGGTCGAGGCTGCGCGGATCGAAGCCACGGCGCAGCCTGCAGATCGCGCTTACCTGGACCTCCGAGAAGCAGTCCAAAAATCGATCGTGCGAGCAAGGCCACGCATAGAGCTGAGCGGGGCGCAGATCGCCGCGACTCTCGGACCAGAACCCGTGCCCGTGGAAGCCGACGCCGGGCAGATTGGTCGAATCCTCGACAACCTGATCAACAACAGCCTCACCTACGCGGCGCGCCCGCCACGCCTCAGATTGGACGCAGTCGCCAACGGAAAGCGGGCGGTCGTCCATGTCATCGACAACGGCATCGGGATGTCGGCTTCCGAGCGTGACCGTGTCTTCGAACCCTTCCATCGCACGAAGGACCCCGCTTTCACGAGCATCCCTGGTGCAGGTCTGGGTCTGTACGCCAGCCGAAAGCTCGCCGAGGTCAATCGAGGCACGTTGACGCTCGAGAGAACCGAGCCCGGTGTTGGAACCTGTTTCGCCCTCGACCTGCCCCTCGCCAAATCGAAACCGCTGACGGTATCCGGGTCTCGACAGTCGAGCCCTAACCTATAAGCGATCCAGGGACGCGGTCGGTCTCGATTGAGAAGCCTTCGGGCGTTCCATCCGCCGCGAAGCGTGCGGTGTAAAAACCAGAGTCCCGGCTAGAACATCAGCGGTCTCGACCACCTGGTCGGCCGGCCGCCCTAGTTAATTACCGCTCCAACGAAATGCTTGACGGCCTAGCTGGCGGCTGCTATATGGCGGAAATCAGCCGGGGCGTGCCCGGCTCATTCAAGGAGGCGCCAGATGCGCAGGATTCTTCTCTCGTCGCTTCTGACCATCGCCGCGCTGCTTGCGACAGTGGTCACAGTCCTGGCCGACGGCACGGGGCCAGGGATTTAGTCAAGCGGGATGCCCGCGTGGGTTAACTCTCATAGATTCCAGACCTAAGGCGTGATATAAACCGCCCATAAGCAAACGTCGATCCAAACCACGCGGGCGTCTCCCCGGCATTGATGTCGAACCTGGGCTGATCAAGCAGGCCCGCCTGGAGGCTGGGCTCAGCATGGCTCAGCTGGCGGGTCGCGAGCTGACCCGACAGGCCATCTTCCTGATCGAAGCCGGCCGGACTCGCCCGTCGATGCGGACGCTCGAGATGATTGCGAGCCGGACCGGCAGGCCCCCCGAGTCGTTCTTCAGGGCAGCAGGAGCAGCGCCTGCGAACCGTCCTGACGTGGGCGACTCCCGGCTGATGGACCTTCAGGCGCTGTGTCTGCAGCAGCAGTTCGACAAGTGCATCCGCCTCGGGATTCCCATGTTGAGCGAACCCCTTCCGCCCAGGCTGGAAGCTCACGTGAGGCACTATGTCGGCCAGGCACTGGTCCGCTCGAGTCGGCCCGAGGAGGGCCTTGAGCACCTGCGCCAGGCGCAGGCAATCCTGGAGAAAGAGCCCGACCCGTGGCTGGCGGTCGAATGCGCGGACTGGGAGGCTTGCGCTCTCTATCTGATGGAGGACAGCCGCGCGCTGTCCGTCGCGGAGAAGGCGCTCAAGCTATGTCGGGCGACCGAGCCGCGACTCCCGGGAACTGAGGCTCGGATCCTAGAGCACATCGCCACGATTCACGTCCGGAACCATTCCTTCGAGCGCGCCATCTCCTTATACGAGGAGGCGCTGCGAGCGGCCGGCACGATGAGAGACCTTCCCCGGCTGGGCAGGACCTACCACGGACTTGGCATCGCGTACCAGGAGCGCGGCGACCTCGGACTGGCGATTGAGTACACCCACAAGGCGCTGGCGCTCTACGCCCTCGAACAAGACAAGGCCCTGCTCGCGCGCGGTGAGAACGAGCTCGGCCTGCTCCTCATGCGGCAGGGGCACACCTCGCGCGCCGAAGACGCCTTCCACACCGCCCTGGCCCATTTCGAAGAGGCCGGCATCGAAAGAGCCAAGAGTCACGTGCTCCTCAGCCTTGCCGAGCTTCAGCTGCGAACCGGTCGCCACGAGGACGGCGTCACGACTACGAAACGAGCGATCGCCCTGGCTGAGCAGCTTGACGAAAAGCTTGCCCTGGCAAGCGGTCATGAGCTCCTCGCACGGCTCTACGAGCGGCGCGGCCGGCGCGCGGCAGCGGACAAGGAGTTCGGCTTCGCTCTACGTCTCCTGAAAAAGGAAGGCCTGGGCGACCGGCTTGCCGAGGTGCATGCGTCGTACGCCGAGACGCTCGACCAGCGAGGAGACAGGTCCGGCGCCGCGCTGCACTGGAAGCACGCGGCTGGCCTGGCGCTGCAACGGAAACCTGCGCAACAGCGCCGGGCGAAAGCCCTGTAGCAAGCCGCGATCGGCTTGCCGCCGAGGGAGGCCCTGACCCCCGCGGCCCAGATCGAACTCCACTTTGAGACCGATTTGAGACTCGAATGAGATTGGATCCGATACCTCGGTGGCGGATGATTCGCGCCACCGATGGGCAGCAGCGACGCAACGAGGACCGCGTGGGACGAATGGGCGCAGCGAGAGCTGGCCTTTTACGGTGACAGCCGGAAGGCAGCCGTCGACGCCGCGCTGGCCGCGATCGATTCGCACCTGCACTCGACGGCCGCGGTGGTCGCCGCGAGGTTGGCGGCGGGGGCGCCGGTCCCGCCCAACGAGATTCGCGCGCTGTGGGACGAGCTCCAGCTGGTGGATCGGATCACGGCCGACCTCGCATCGGTCAAACCTTCGGGCGACCTGACGACTGCAGGCCTAGCGGAGCTCGTAGGCGTGTACCACGCCCGCCACGCGGCCCTCAACGACCTCTTCCAACGGGCGAACGGCGGCACGGTGCCGGCGCACTCCAGCCCGGTCGCCGCTGTCAGAGCTCCGGCCCAGCAACAGCCGCCGGGTCCATCCCTCCGCGAGTTCTTCGCCGACAACTCGATCCTCGTCCTGTCGATCGCCGGCGCGTTCCTGCTCATCGTCGCGACCTTGCTGTTCGAGATCTACGGCTCGACCGGGTTCGGTGGCGAGGTTCGCTTCACAGGCGTCCTCGTCCTCAACCTGATCTTCGGGGCGGCGGGTTACCTCTGCTTCGGCCGGCCGAGGCTTCGCCTGGTCGGGCAAACGTACCTGGCGATCTTCGCGCTCATGGCGCCATTGACGGTCGCCGCCGCCTGGGTCTTCCTGGCGCTCGAGGGTCGAGGCATCTCGAGGGATCTGGCCGTCGGCGTGGGCGGATTGGGCTGCGCGGTCCTCTACGCGATCCTCGCCACAAGGCTTCCATCGAGGGCGTACGCAGCGCTGAGCATGATTGCGCTGCCCGTCGGATGGACCGGCGTGCTTGCGGCCGCTCATGCGGGCACGTGGACGGCTCTCTGGCTGACCGCGCTGGCTTTCGCTTATACCGCCGTCGCCTATCCGCCCTCCGAAGCCCGTGTCCGGCTCGAACCCTTCACCAGGATTGCCGAGCCGTTCATCCACGCGGCGGCGGTGTTCGCGCTCATCTGGTCGATCGGGCAGGCCCTCTCCGAGTTTCTGAATTCGTTCGACACGTCTCGCCAGAGCCTGCAGCTGCCGGGGGCCCTCGCCCTCGTGACGCTGGCCTATGGCTTCTACTCGTGGCGGTCGCGCCGCACCTGGACGCTGTGGGCGGTCTGGACGGGCGCGAGCCTGACGGTGCTGGCAGCCAACGAACCCCTGCACCTTGGCGCGCGGGCCTACGTCATCGACCTTGCAGTGCTCGCATGGGCGTATGCGATCGGCTCACGATGGATGCCGGGCCGCGGGCTCCGCACGTTTCTCCGCACCGGCGCGGCGCTGCAGGCCGCGCTGCCGGTGCTGATCGGCGCCGGCCCCGACTGGCTCATGGCGGTCGTCCTGCTGGTCACGGCCGGAGTCGGAATCCTCTTTGCGATCGAGGACCGCCGTCCAGCCTGGCTGTTGCTGACCGCGGCGATCTTCGCCGTCGACTGGTTCTGGCTGGCGAAGTCCCTCCTCCCGCCGCCGCCCGAGCCGACCGCCGACACGCTGATCCTCACCTACAGCCCGCTGCCGGCGGCCTATGCCGTGATCGGACTGGGTCTGCGTCTGGGTGGCCGCGCCCGCTGGTCGTGGCCACTTTATGTGGCCGGCGGCGTGATCGGTCTCGGCGTGGCGGTGAGCGCTGCCGGCCAGGGCGACCTGACGCTCGCGGGCCGCGCGCTGGCCGTGTACGCCGGCCTGGCGTACGTCGCGGCTGCGATCGATCGTTGGTGGCCGGGCCTGGTGGGCGCGCTCGTGGCCGGCACCGCAGCCGTCCTGCTGCTCCTCGCCGCCGCGAGCGCGGCCGCGTACTGGTATCCGGTGGCCGCGAGTGCGGCCGCGATCGTCATCTATGTCAGCCACCTGGCGTGGCGGCAGGCTGAGCTCGCCCGCGCCCATCGATTCACCGCGCTTGCCGTCGCCGGGCTCGCCGCCGCAACAAGCTTTGCAGTGCCCGACTTCTGGGCGAGATCGAGCACAGGATCGCTCGCCGCCCTCGCCTCGCTGATCGTCACCGCCGCGCTCGTGCTCGTCGACGGTCGCCTCCACCTGAGCCCGCTGTTCGAGTACGTGTCCGCGACGATCGCGTCGCTCGGCGGATTCTGGATCGCGCGCTACCTCGGCGCCGACAACATCCAGGCGAGCGTGATCCTGCCAGGGGCGGTGTTCATCGCTGCCGGCCTGGTGGCGCCGCACGACCCGCGCCGGCCGGCGGCGCTCATCCTGTGCCGGGCCGCGGTGATCGCCGGAGCCATTGCGTTAATGGGCGCCAGCGCGATCCAATCGGTGACCGAAGCCGCACCCGGGTTCTACACGACGCTGTGGGTGATCGAGGCGGTCGCCGCGCTGATGATCGGAATCGGCGCCCGCAGCAAGACGCTCGTCGTGGCCGGCGGCGCTGGGTTAGCCCTCGGCGCGCTTCGCGCGCTCTTCCTGATCCTGCAGGAGGTGCAGGTGTACGTCGTGTTCGGCGTTGTCGCGATCCTGCTCCTGGTCGGCTCCGGCGTGCTCGCTGCGGCGCGCGACCGGCTGGCCACCGCGCGTTCTTCCGTCCGCAACTCCTGGAACGAGTGGCTCTAGTCGGGGGGCGGCGGAGATTCCTCGAGCCAGCGCGTCTCGCCGGCGCCGACGGCGAGGTGGGTCATCGGTCCGTGGCTGCCGGCGCCATGCCAGTGCTCCTCACCCGGGTCGGCGGTGACCGTGTCGTGTAGGGCGAGCCGCTGTGGCGCCTGCCCGCGGACCTGGACCCAGCCCTCACCCTCGACGACGTGCAGCAGCTGGCCTCCCGCGTGCGAGTGCCAGTGGTTGCGCGCCCCGGCCTCGAATCGGACCGCGGCGGCAAAGATCGCCGGAGCCTGAGGCGAGGCCGGGATCAGGCCTCGGAGGGAGGCATCGCCGGTGAAGTGAGCCGGATCCGCGGGGCTCTCGGTCTGCAACGCGTCCGACCGCGGAGTGATCTTCATGCCTCCAGCCTAGTGCGTCACGTGTGCCAGAAGATGTGCGCGGCGAAGGCGCCGACGAATCCGCTGAATGCTCCCGCCAGGATGGGATGGTCGCGGGCCCACCACTGGATCACCTGTCCCGGAGTGGGGCTGTTGCGGACGAGACAGTAGAGGTCGAATGCGATCACGACCAGCATGAGCAGCGGCCCACCCGTCGCGACGGCTTGCTGGAAGGTCACCACAGCCGTGCCCCTGGTTGGTGCCACAGCCACCGGCCCGTGATGACGGCGGCCAGCATGAAGACGAGCAGCGTCCAGTCGTTCTGCGTGTTCTTGATGCACATCACGTAGTAGGTGATCGGCTCGAGGCTGCCGCCGCTCGCTAGTGCGCGCGTCTCGTACCACCATGCGAAGGCCAGCGCGCCCGTGAACGCGGTCAGGCCGACCTGCGCCGCGACGAGGGCGACATGACCTGGGTCACTGGAGGGCCGCTGCCCGAGCCGGCCCAAAAGCCCACCGACCAGGAAGGAAAGCGTCACGGCGATGAAGGCGCCGGTCGGCCACAGGTTGTCCGGGAGCAGGCTCGAGGGGCAGGTGCTGCCGTTGAAGTTGGCGTAGCGCTGGTAAGCCGCCACAGTGACCACCGCGAGAAAGCCGACGAGGACCAGTGGAATCACCACGTGGGCCTTCATCAGCCCCTTCATGGCTTCCACAGGAAATGACCAAGCACCCCGCCGGCCAGAAGGCCGCCAAGGCCGATCAGCGCGCGGTGGCGCGCGGCAAAACGTCGTATCGGGTTGGCCACCGCCCGGTCCCACCAGCCGTCATCGTCCGGCAGGCTCTCGATCGTGGGCGGCGGCGAGCGGTGCCATAGAAAGGAGAAGAGGTCATGGAGACAGAGGACGAACATGGCGACCGCCAGCCAGAACAGGGCGGCTGACGCGTGGACCCAGATGCCCTGGTCGGTGCTCTGCACCGGTCCCCAGCTGTGTAGACCGGTCCAGTCCCAGAGGTTGCCGGCGACGAAGACACCCGCCAGCAGCCCCACCAACGTAGTGCGTCGAACTCGCCGCTTCCGCAGCGTGTGGAGGGTACCGGGATCAACCATGCACCAACGGTCCTGACTCACGCACGCCGCCAGGGGCACCGGCCCCCGTCGCTTCCCGAGCGAATCCTAATCTGTCGCGCGTCTTCTCTATGGGGAGCTCGCCGCCCGGTCATTCTGGCCGGCTCGACCTCGAGTCCCTCTTGACGCCCAGAAAATCCCGGTATATAGTCGGCCGTAACCGGTTCCGTAACCGGTTACGAGCCTGAGTGGCGGGCCAGACAAAATGCGGGTTGAACGGTCATCAGATCACCGTGGAGGAGGCTCTATGAAGGGAGCAATCACCAAGCACGTCACAGCGCTGGGCATGTTCGCCGTCGTCTTATGGGTCGCGGGCTGCGGCGGCGGCAGCAATGCCTCGTCCAGCAGCGCCGACAAAGGTCCCCTGCAGATCTGGACGATGGAGGACAGCGCGAGCTTCACCTCTTTGATGCAGGACTTCACCAGGCAGACGGGAATCCCCGTCCAGGTGGAGGCGGTCCCGTGGGGCAACGTCAACGACAAGCTGACCACCGCGGTCGCTTCGGGCAACGGACCCGACCTGATGCAGGTAGGCCTTTCGCTGCTGCCGTCCTTCTCATCGGCGGGCGCCCTGCTCGACCTCAGCCCCTATGTCAAAGACCATCCGGGGCTGCAGAGCTCGAACTACCTGAACGCAGTCGCATCGAACAAGATCAATCCGTCGGGCAAAGTCCTGTCCGTTCCATGGGTCAGCGACGTGCGGATCCTCTTCTACCGCACCGACATCCTCAATGCCGCCGGCATCTCCGCGCCGCCGACTACGTGGACGCAGTTCCATGACGACGCCGCAACGCTGGCCCAGCGAGGCAAGGGAAAGTACGGTTACTACATCCCGCAGTGGGACAGCGCGCTGCCGGTCGAGTTCACCTGGGAAGCGGGCGGCGACGTGATGCAGAACGGCAAGGTGACGTTCGACACGCCACAGTTCAAGACCGCCGCCGATTTCTACATCAGCTTCTACAAGGACAAGCTCGTGCCGACCGCCTCCGACTTCGACCAGACGCAGGGCTTCATCTCGGGCGCGGCGCCGATGGTCATCTCCGGCCCTTACCTCGCCGCTTCGATCAAGAGCGCGGCTCCGCAGCTCGACGGCAAGTGGAACGTCGCCGTCCTTCCGCGCAACCAGGCCGGAACGTCACTCTTCGCCGGCTCCAACATGGGCGTCTGGGCCAAGACCAAGCACGTGGCGGCGTCGCTCCGGTTGCTGGACTTCCTCGCCCAGACCACCTCGCAGCTCAACTGGTACAAGGCCGCCAACGAGCTTCCTACGGCGAAGGCAGCACTGTCGGACTCCACTTTGACGAGCGACCCGATGGTGAAGGTCTACTCGACCCAGCTGCAGGACGCCAGGCTCCTGCCCCTCGTGCCGAAATGGGACAAGATCAGCCAGGCGCTGCTCGACTCCCTCAACAGCATCGTGCTCAAGGGAAGCAATGAGGCGACGACTCTCGCGACGCTGAACTCCACTGTCAGCAGCCTCCAGACCTAGCATTACGGGTATCCGTGCCGGCGTCCTTCGACGGCGCCGGCACGGCAATCCGGAGGGCTCCATGACTGTGACCGTCGCCCAGCAAGAGGCACCCGCACCCAGGATTGCCTTCCGGATGAACTGGCTTCGTGGCAGCCTCGTCCCATACGTCCTGATCAGCCCGGCACTGCTTTGCCTGGTGACTTTCAGCGTCCTGTCCATCTTCGTCGCCGCGGTGGTCAGCCTGACGAACCTCGACATAAGCGGACTTGCGGACTACAGCCAGGTGCGATTCATCGGCCTGCACAACTATCAGGCGATGTTCGGCGATCCCGCCTTCTGGGAAGCGCTGGGCAACACGGCCTTCTTTGTCGTCGTCGGTGTTCCAACCCTGGTGATCGGTTCGCTGGCCATCGCGATCGCCCTGAACTACAGCCGATCATGGGTGTTCCGGGCCTTGCGCGCCTTCTATTTCGTGCCCGCCATCACCGCGATCGTCGCCATCTCATTGATCTGGGGCAACCTCTACAACAGCCAGTTCGGGCTGCTGAACTGGCTTCTCTCGCTCGTCGGGAGGGGACCGGTGGAGTGGCTCACCGACCCTACGATCGCCAAGTTTTCAGTCGCGCTCGTGGCCATCTGGCGTGGGTCGGGTCTCGACATCATCATCTTTCTCGCCGCCCTCCAGGCGATCCCCCACGAGTACTACGAGGCCGCCGCGGTCGACGGCGCGGGCGAGTGGCACAAGATCTTCCGGATCACCGTCCCGCTGATGCGCTTCGCAATCTTCTTCGTCACCGTGACGACCCTCATCAGCTGGATGCAGTTTTTCGACGAGCCGTACGTGCTGACCCAGGGCGGGCCGGTCCATGCCACGACGTCGATGTCGCTATACATCTATCAGCAGGGCTTCCGCTACAACGAATTCGGTTTCGCCTCCGCCGCCTCGATCGTGCTGTTCGCGATCATCGCCCTCGTGACGCTCCTCCAGATCCGGGTGAGGCAAAGCGAAGCCACGTGAGGGCTCGAGC
>WNFD01000417.1_pt1 | contig 41926 bp, 33 predicted proteins | sample 5400491 | NCBI WGS metagenome assembly WNFD01 (sample SAMN13153343, study PRJNA577476) | soil metagenome | isolation source: 120 cm saprolite under Douglas fir tree site 2 hole 2 replicate 2 | place: USA:California | collected 2015-04-18
AAGGGCATCAACCTCGACGATCTGCTCAACGCCGTGCGCGAAGAGTTCAAAGAGAACGAGGACCTGCCCAATACGACGAACCCGGACGACTGGGCCAAGATCGCGGGCAAGAAGGGTGAGCGCATCGTCTACGTCAAGCCGCTCATGGGCGAGACGAAGGAGAAGCAGCGGGCGGTCGAGCGCATCATCAATACCGGCCAGTACCTGTAAGCGCCGCGGCGGGAGGGGAGCGTCATCGCCCCCTCCCGCCGTTTGTTCTCATCACGACGAAGGCGTCCGGGGGACCTATGGCGATTCCGAAGGTGATGGGCATCGAGACCGAGTACGGCATCACGGTCAAGAACCAGCCTGATTTCAATCCGATTCTTTCGTCTCTCCTGCTCATCAACTCGTACGAGACCTACCGGTCGTCCCGCATTCGCTGGGACTACGAGGCGGAGAGCCCGCTGCGGGACGCGCGCGGCTTCGAGTACATGGAGGAGAAGGAGGCGCCCTCGAAGGAGGAGTCGCGCCTGATCAACCTCATCCTCTCCAACGGGGCCCGCTTCTACGTCGACCACGCCCACCCCGAGTACTCCTCGCCCGAGACGACCAATCCGCGCGACTGCGTGATCTGGGACCGGGCGGGCGAGCGCATCCTGAACCTGGCGCGCTCGCGGGCGGAAGCGGTGTCGCCCCCCGAGCAGCGGATCCTCATCTACAAGAACAACACGGACTCCAAGGGCAACTCCTACGGCACCCACGAGAACTACCTCATGGACCGCAAGGTGCCCTTCGCGCGTATCGTCCAGCACCTCATGCCGTTCTTCGTGAGCCGCCAGGTCTTCACGGGGGCGGGCAAGGTGGGGGCCGAGAACAACACCGAGCACTGCGACTATCAGATCTCCCAGCGGGCCGATTTCCTGGAGACCGAGGTGGGTCTGGAGACGATGCATAGCCGGCCCATCATCAACACCCGCGATGAGCCCCACGCCGACCCCGAGCGCTATCGCCGCCTGCACGTGATCGTGGGCGACGCGAACATGAGCGAGGTCTCCAACTACCTCAAGGTCGGGACGATGGCCATCACTCTCAGCATGATCGAGGACGATTTCATCGAGCGAGACCTCTCGCTGGAAAGCCCGGTGCTCGCCTATCGGAAGGTCTCGCGGGATCTCACCTGCCGGGAGACGTTCCGGCTCAAGGACGGCCGCGCCCTCACCGCGGTGGACCTGCAGCGCGAGTACCTCGCCCTCGCCCGGAAATACTACGTGGGGCGCGAGCACGAGCCGTGGGTCGACGACGTCATGCTGCGCTGGGGCACCGTGCTGGATCAGCTCGCCAAGGACCCCATGAGCCTCGATCGGGAGCTGGACTGGGTGATCAAGCAGGCGCTCATCCAGAGCTACATGGCCAAGCACGGCCTCGAGTGGTCCGACTCGCGGGTGGCCATGATCGATCTGCAGTACCACGACATCCGCCCGGGCAAGGGCCTGTACTACAAGCTCGAGGAGTCGGATGCCGTCGAGCGCCTGACCACCGAGGACGAAGTGACCAAGGCGATCTACGACCCGCCCAAGGACACCCGCGCCTACTTCCGCGGGATGTGCCTGCAGAAGTACGCCGACGAGGTCGTGTCCGCCTCGTGGGACTCGGTGATCTTCGACCTCAAGGAAGGCCCCCTCAAGAAGATCTTCATGCTCGAGCCGCTCCGGGGCACCGAGGCGCACGTCCGCCAGCTCTTCGCCGAGAGTCCCACGGCCGGCGATCTTCTCCGCAACCTCGGCAAGCCCGCGGGGGATGTGTGAACGACAAGCCGAGCCGCTGGGAAGGCGTGTTCTTCGGCTACGCCACCTCGAGCTTCGCGGACGTCTTGCGACACTCGGCGCCTCACCTGCTTCCTCAGGGCGAGGACGCGCCGAGGGAGACAAACAGTGCCCCGGCCGTCCCCCACGGCACCACGGTTCTCGCCCTCCGATACCGCGACGGCGTGATCATGGCGGGCGACCGCCAGGCCAGCGAGGGGTACCAGGTCGCCTCTCGGCGCATTGAAAAGATCTTCAGGTCGGACGATCTCTCTGGTGTCGGCATCGCGGGCGCGGCGGGGCCTGCCATGGAAATGGCGCGTCTCTTCCAGACCGAGCTCGAGCACTACGAGAAGGTCGAGGGTGAGAATCTCTCGCTCGACGGCAAGGCCAACAAGCTCGGCCAGATGATCCGCATGAACCTGCCCATGGCCATGCAGGGTCTCGTGGTGGTACCGATCTTCGCGGGCTTCGACGAGCGGGCGGGGGTGGGGCGCCTCTTCAAGTACGACGTCACGGGCGGCCGTTACGAGGAGACCGACTACTTCGCCCAGGGCTCGGGGGGCAAGGACGCGCGGGACTCCCTCAAGAAGCGCTTCAAGCGCGACCTCTCCAAGGACGAGGCCGTGCGGGTGTCGATCGAGGCCCTCATGGACGCGGCCGACGAAGACCTGGGAACGGGCGGGCCCGATCTCCAGCGGGGAATCTATCCCACCGTCAAGACGATCACACGCTCGGGCTTCGGAGAGGTCTCGGACGAGGAGATCCGCCGCTATTGCGAGTCGATCCTCGCCGAGCGAGGGCGTAGCTGATGCCCCTGCCATACTACGTCTCGCCCGAGCAGATGATGAAGGACAAGGCGGAGTATGCCCGCAAGGGCATCTCCCGCGGCAAGGCCATCGTGGCCCTCGAGTATCTCGACGGCGTGCTCCTGCTCGCCGAGAACCCCTCCGCGCTCCTCCACAAGATCTCGGAGATCTACGACAGGATCGCCTTCGCGGGGGTGGGCAAGTACAACGAGTTCGAGAACCTCCGGGTGGCGGGAGTGCGGCACGCGGACATCAAGGGCTACTCATACAGCCGGGGGGATGTGACGGCCAAGTCTCTCGCCAACGCCTATTCCCAGGCCCTCGGCAATATCTTCACCCAGGACATCAAGCCCTTCGAGGTCGAGGTGCTCGTGGTGGAGGTCGGCGACAGCGACGGCACCAAGAACGAGATCTACCACATCCTCTATGACGGCACCATCGAGGACGAGAAGAACTACGCGGCCATGGGCGGGCAGTCCGACGAGATCCGGCGCTATCTCAAGGACAACTACCAGGAGGGCCTCGACTTCTCGGGTGCGGTGAAGCTGGGGGTACGCGCCCTCATGGTGACGCAGAACAAGACGCTGACCGAGCGCGATCTGGAAGTGGCCGTCCTCGACCGCGGCAAGGAGCGCCGCAAATTCCGCCGGATCCCGCCCGCCGTGCTCCATCAGCTCCTCGCCGACGACAAGTAGCGCATCCGCCCGGCGGCCAAAGGCAATCCTTGCCTCCCGTCCCCTCCCCTGCTACGCTGAGGCCCACATGAAACGCCGCATCTTCGGCTTGGAGAACGAGTACGGCCTGACGTGCACGCTCAACGGCCAGCGGCGTCTCTCGCCCGACAACGTCGCGCGCTACCTGTTCGAGAAGGTCATTCCCGGGGCGCGCAACGCCAATGTCTTCCTCGAGAACGGGGCGCGGCTCTATCTCGACACGGGCTTCCATCCCGAGTACGCGACTCCTGAGTGCGACGACATCGCCGACCTCGTCATCCACGACAAGGCGGGCGAGCGCATCGTCGAGGATCTCCTGCACCAGGCGGAGAAGCGGCTTCGCGAGGACGGGATCTCCGGCAACATCCTCCTCTTCAAGAACAACACCGACTCCGCGGGCAACTCCTACGGCTGTCACGAGAACTACCTGGTCAGCCGCGACGTGTCCTTCCAGCGCCTGGCCGAGGGCCTGATCCCGTTCTTCGTCACCCGGCAGATCTTCGCGGGGGCGGGCAAGGTGCTCCAGACCCCCCGCGGCTTCCACTACTGTCTCTCGCAGCGGGCCCAGCACATCTGCCAGGAGATCTCGGGGGCCACCACCTCCTCGCGCTCCATCATCAACACGCGCGACGAGCCGCACGCGGACGCGGAGAAGTACCGCCGCCTCCACGTCATCGTGGGCGATTCGAACATGTCCGAGGTCGCCACGTACCTCAAGGTCGGGACCACCGCGCTCATCCTCGACATGATCGAGGACGGGTTCTTCGACCGGGACTACAGCCTGCAATCTCCCGTCCAGGCCATCCGCGACATCAGCCACGACCCCACCCTTCGCGAGACGGTCCGGCTCAAGGACGGGCGCACCATCACGCCCCTCCAGCTACAGACGGAGTATCTGGAGCACGCCACGCGCTATGTCCAGTCGATCGACGCCGACCCCGTGACCAAGGACGTCCTCGGGCGCTGGACTCACGTCATCGAGGCGCTGCACACGGATCCCATGGAGCTGCATCGCGAGGTCGATTGGGTCATCAAGAAGCGCATCATCGAGTCCTTCATGGAGAAGCATCGCCTGTCCTGGCGCGACCCCAAGGTCTCGCTCATGGACCTGCAATACCACGACATCCGGCCCCACAAGGGCGTGTACTTCCAGCTCGTGAAGCACGACATGGTGGATCGCATCACGAGCGACGACATCATCGAGCGCGCCAAGCACATCCCGCCGCAGACGACCCGCGCGCGGCTGCGCGGCGAGTTCATCCGGCAGGCCAACCTCAAAGGCAAGGACTACCGCGTGGACTGGGTCTACTTGAAGCTCAATGACCCCGAGCGTGAGACCATCCTCTGCAAGGACCCGTTCCAGAGCCACGACGAGCGGGTGGAGCGACTGATCCGCTCCTTCTAGTCCCGCCGTCCCCCGGACCGGGATCGACGTTCATGAGCCTTTCCCGCGAAACCGTCCAGGCCCTCGTCACCGGAGAGCACAGCGATCCCTTCGCCGTGCTGGGGCCTCACGCGGCCACCGACGGCGTCATCGTGCGGGCCTTCCTGCCCGGCGCCGTCGAGGTCTCCGTGGTGCCTCTCGACGCCGGCCCTCTCTCCCACCCGCTCCAGCCCCTGCATCCCGCCGGTCTCTGGGAGGGCGAGATCCCCGGCCGGCTTCCTGTCGGGTACCGCTTCCGCGCAGCCTACGGCGGGGGACACACGGTCGAGATCGAAGACCCGTACCGCTTTCCCCCGACCCTGTCGGGCTTCGATCTCCACCTCCTCGGCGAAGGCACCCACTACCGGATCTACGACAAGCTGGGGGCGCATGCCGCGACGCTCGAAGGTGTGACGGGAGTCATCTTCGCGGTGTGGGCGCCGAACGCGAAGCGCGTCTCCGTGGTCGGCGACTGGAACGGCTGGGACGGGCGCAGCCATCCCATGCGGCTTCATCCGGGCAACGGCATCTGGGAGCTCTTCCTGCCCGGCGTGCCCGAGGGCGCGCGCTACAAGTTCGAGATCGTGTCCCGCTCCGGGACGCCCTTGGCCCTGAAGAGCGATCCCTACGCCTTCGGCTTCGAGCCCGATGAGCCCCGCACGGCGTCGGTCGTGGAGCGGCTCGACGGCTACGCCTGGGGCGACGGCGCCTGGCTCGCCGAGCGCGGACGGCGCCAGGCCCTCGATGCGCCCATGAGTGTCTATGAAGTGCATCTGGGCTCCTGGCGGCGAGTGCCGCAGGAAGGCGACCGGTTCCTCACCTATCAGGAGCTGGGCGACCAGCTGGCGGACTACGCCACGAAGATGGGTTTCACCCACGTGGAGCTCCTCCCGGTCATGGAGCATCCCTTCTATGGCTCGTGGGGATATCAGACCATCGGATACCACGCGCCCACTCGCCGCTACGGCCGCCCGCACGACTTCATGGCGTTCGTCGATCGCCTGCACCGGCGCGGCATCGGCGTCCTCCTCGACTGGGTACCCGCCCACTTCCCCAAAGACCCGCATGGCCTCGCGTACTTTGACGGCACCCACCTCTACGAGCACGCCGATCCGCGCGAGCGCGAGCATCCCGACTGGGGCACGCGCGTGTTCAATTTCGGCCGGCGCGAGGTGGCGAACTTCCTCCTGGGCAACGCCCTGTTCTGGCTCGAGCGGTATCACGTGGACGGGCTGCGCGTGGACGCCGTGGCCTCCATGATCTACCGCGACTATTCGCGCAAGCCCGGCGAGTGGGTTCCGAATGTCTTCGGGGGGCGCGAGAACCTCGAGGCCATCGCCTTTCTCAAGCGCCTGAACGAGGTGGTGTACGGCACGCATCCGGGGGCGGTCACGGTCGCCGAGGAGTCGACGGCGTGGCCCATGGTCTCGCGGCCCGTGCACCTCGGAGGCCTCGGCTTCGGGCTCAAGTGGAACATGGGCTGGATGCACGATGTGCTCGAGTACATAGGCAACGAGCCCATCCATCGGAAGTACCACCACAACCAGCTCACCTTCGGCACGCTCTACGCCTGGACGGAGAACTTCGTCCTCCCCCTCTCTCACGATGAGGTGGTATACGGCAAGCGCTCCCTCGCCCGCAAGATGCCCGGCGACGACTGGCAGCGCTTCGCCAACCTCCGCCTCCTCTACGGCTTCATGTGGGCGTACCCGGGCAAGAAGCTTCTCTTCATGGGCGGGGAGCTCGCACAGTCAGACGAGTGGAACCATGACAAGAGCCTGGACTGGCATCTCCTCGACGAGGGGCCGTACCATCGGGGTGTCCAGCGCCTCGTGGCGGATCTGAACCGGCAGTACCGGGGGCGGCCCTCGCTGCATCAACTGGATTGCGAGGCCGCGGGGTTCGCCTGGATGGACTGCAGCGATGCCGACCAGAGCATCGTCGCCTTCGCCCGGTTCGGGCGGGCCCCCGGCGACCTCACGGTCTGCGTCTGCAACTTCACGCCGGTGCCTCGGCACGGGTATCGCGTGGGCGTGCCGCGGGGCGGATTCTACCGGGAGATCCTCAACACGGACAGCGCCTACTACGGCGGCAGCGACTTGGGCAATGGCGGAGGAGTGGTCGGTGAGCCCATACCCTGGCACGGCCAGTCACACTCCGTCCTGCTCACCCTCCCACCGCTAGCCGCCGTGTGGCTCGCCCCGAGCGAGGCTTGACCGCGGTGCCGCCCGGCTCATTCCGCACGCGACCGGGACGGCCCTATCCGCTCGGGGCCACCTGGGACGGCGCTGGCGTGAACTTCGCGCTGTTCAGCGAGCACGCGAGCGCGGTGGACCTTTGTCTCTTCCATCCGGACGATGCGGGCCGGGAGATCGCCCGCGTCCCCGTGACCGAGCGCACCGATCAGATCTGGCATGTGTATCTTCCCGAGGCGCGCCCGGGTCTTCTCTACGGCTACCGCGTGCACGGTCCGTACGCGCCCGCGGAGGGCCATCGCTTCAACCCCGCCAAGGTGGTGCTCGACCCTTATGCGCGGGCCATCGCGGGCCGCCTGCGCTGGCACGACGCCATGTGCGGCTACCGTCCGGGCGAGGCGGACACGAGTGGCGAGCCCGATCCGCGCGACAGCGCGGCGTATGTGCCGAAGTGCGTCATCGTGGAGTCGGCCTTCTCCTGGGGCGAGGATCGCCTCCTGCGCACGCCGTGGCACCAGACCGTGATCTACGAGGTGCACGTCAAAGGATTTACGGCCCGGCATCCGGATATCCCGCGCCCGCTCCGCGGCACCTATGCGGGGTTGGCCGCTCCGTCCGCTCTCGAGCACCTCCGGCGGCTCGGGGTCACCGCCGTGGAGCTCTTGCCCGTGCACCACTCGGTGAGCGAGAAATCGCTCCAGGATCGCCGTCTCGACAACTACTGGGGCTACAACTCGGTGGGCTATTTCGCCCCCGACTCCCGCTTCGCCTCCACGGGCGTCCGCGGCGAGCAGGTCAGCGAGTTCAAGACCATGGTGAAGCGCCTCCACGAGGCGGGCATCGAAGTCATCCTCGACGTGGTGTACAACCACACCGCGGAGGGCGATCATCGCGGCCCCACCCTGTGCTTTCGCGGCATCGACAACACCGCCTACTACCGCCTGGAAGACGCGGACCGGAGCCGTTACCGCGATTTCACGGGCTGCGGCAATACGCTGAACCTGACCCACCCGCGCTCCCTCCAGCTCCTGATGGACAGTCTGCGCTACTGGGTGCTGGACATGCACGTGGACGGATTCCGGTTCGATCTCGCCTCCGCCCTTGCCCGCGAGCTGCATGACGTCGACCGGCTCTCCTCCTTCTTCGACGTCATCCACCAGGACCCCGTCATCTCCCAGGTCAAGCTCATCGCGGAGCCGTGGGATCTCGGCGAAGGAGGCTATCAGGTGGGGAACTTCCCGCCGGGCTGGGCGGAGTGGAACGGAAAGTATCGCGACACCATCCGCCGCTACTGGAAGGGCGACTGGGGCCAGGTGGCCGAGCTGGGGTTTCGCCTGACAGGGTCGAGCGACCTCTACGAGCAGGGCGGGCGACGCCCGTCGGCCAGCATCAATTTCGTGACGGCCCACGACGGGTTCACCCTCGCCGATCTCGTGGCCTACGCGCAGAAGCGCAACCAGGCCAATCACGAGGACAATCGCGACGGCACCGACGACAACGCGTCGTCGAACGGCGGCGTCGAAGGCCCCACGGACGATCCCCAGGTGCTTGCCCTGCGTGGACGCCAGCAGCGCAATTTCCTGGCCACCCTCCTCCTCTCGCAGGGCGTGCCCATGCTCTCGGGGGGCGACGAGATCGGGCGCACGCAGCGCGGCAACAACAACGCCTATTGCCAGGACAACGAGATCTCCTGGTTCGACTGGCCGCTCGGGCCCTCCGGCCGCCGCCTCGTGGACTTCACGGCCCACCTCATCCGCTTCCGCCTGGAGCACCCCGTGTTCCAGCGCCGCCGCTTTTTCCAGGGCCGACGCATCCGCGGCTCCGCCGTCAAGGACCTCTCGTGGCTCCGTCCCGATGGCACTGAGATGACGGACGAGGAGTGGTCCCACTGGTTCAGCCCCGGCCTCGGCCTGCAGCTGGCCGGCGACGCCATCGAGGAGATGAGCGACGAGGGCCTGCCCATCACCGACGACACGTTCCTCATCCTCCTCAACGCGCACGACGAGCCGGTGCCCTTCGTTCTCCCCGATCACCACGGCGGCGCGTGGGAGCCCGTGCTCGACACGCGCGACTGGCAGCAGCCCATCGCCGAGGGCCGTCGTTTCAAGGAGGGTGAGCCCTACCCGCTCGAAGGCCGTACCCTGGCCGTGCCTCGCCTGCATCCCCGGGAATCCCCGTGATGGCCGAGATGCCCGAATTCGAATCCGAGATGCACCGGACGGCCGTGGCGCAGCTCGACCAGGTGGCCGAGCGTCTGCATCTCGACCACGACACGCATATCCGCCTCCGCTATCCCCGCCGGGCGCTCGTGGTCTCCATCCCCGTGCGGATGGACAGCGGGCACACGGAAGTCTTCATGGGCTATCGTGTCCACCACAACACGGCGCTCGGCCCGACCAAGGGCGGCCTCCGCTATGACGCGGAGGTGAGCATGGGCGAGGTGACCGCGCTCGCCATGCTGATGAGCTGGAAGTGCTCGCTCATGGGTCTACCCTATGGCGGCGCCAAGGGCGGCGTGCGGTGCAGCCCGCGCAATATGTCGAAGCGCGAGCTGGAATCGCTCACGCGCCGCTACACCGCGGAGATCATCCTCATGATCGGCCCCGATCTTGACATCCCCGCCCCCGACCTCGGCACCGACGAGCAAACCATGGCCTGGATGATGGACACATACTCGATGACCCAGGGCAAGAGCGTGCCCGGCGTGGTCACGGGCAAGCCGATCCTCGTGGGCGGCTCCGCGGGTCGACGCGAGGCCACCGGGCGCGGCATCGTGTACGTCCTCTACCAGGCCGTGCACCGCCTGGGCCAGGAGATTAAGGGCAGGAAGGTGGTCGTGCAGGGCTTCGGCAACGTGGGCGGGGTGGCCGCGCGCATGCTGTGGCGCGACGGCGCCGTGATCCAGGGCGTGAGCGACTACAAGGGCGGGGTCTGGAACAGCCAGGGGCTCGATATCCGGGCCCTCGAGCAGCACGTCAAGGAGACGGCCAGCGTGGTCGGCTTTCCGGGAGCCGATCCGATCTCCAACAAAGACATCCTCGAGCAGCCGTGCGACATCCTGCTGCCCGCGGCCACGGGATCCCAGATCCGCGAGGACAATGCCGACCGGATCCAGGCCCAGATCGTCGTCGAGGGCGCCAATGGCCCGACCACGCCCGAGGCCGACGTCATCCTGCACAGCCGTGGCATCCTGGTCGTCCCCGACATCCTTGCCAACGCCGGCGGCGTGGTCGTGTCCTACTTCGAGTGGGTGCAGGGCCTCCAGTTCTTCTTCTGGAAGGAGAGCGAGATCACCAGCCGGCTCCAGGAGATCATGGCGCGCGCCTTCACCCGGGTGTGGAACATCTCGAAGAAAGAGCGCGTCAACCTGCGCACGGCCGCTCTCATGGAGGGCATCCGCCGCGTGGCGGATGCGCACCAGGTTCGCGGCCTCTATCCCTAGGGGCTCTCGGCGGAGGCGGGGCGGGTCAGGGAGGCGCGGATCCCCTCGAGCCGCTTGCGCATCTCGTCCCTGAGCTGGCCCCGGCCGATCGAGCGCTTCAGCTGGTTCCCCACACCCAGGACCTCATCCGTCGAGAAGCGGCTCGTGGAGAAAACCACGGTGCCGTCCAGGTACGCGAAGGCGCCGGTGATGACCTGCCCGGTGTTGTAGGAGTGCCCGACGTAGAAGTAGCGCTCGATGTGGACAGCGGGACCGGGGCCGGGCGCGACGATCTGATGAAGCAGGCTGAGATCCGGGCGCCGCTGCACTCGGCGCTTGAGCCAGTAGAAGCGATGAAGGTGCCGCGGGGAGGGCGCGGCGGGAAATCGCAAGAGCGTGTCGCGGAGCTCGGGGCCGTCGCGTCCCACGCGATCGACGTCCGCGATGGCCGTGCGCAGCTCGGCGGCGGGGTCGGTGATCCCTCCCCCGCTCCGCGTGTACGGGGCGAGGGAGGCGAGACCCCCTTGCTGGTAGGCCTGCAGCCGCTGACGCAGGAGCCCGCGATACGTGTCCCAGACCTTCTCGGCCATGCCGGGCTGGGACACGCTCGCCGTGGTGTCCCGGAGCGCGCGGAGCGTCGCGATCTCGGCCGCGGAGAGGTTGAATCGCGTCCCCGGCGAAGCGTCGAGAAGGTTCCCCGCCTCGTCTCGCTCTCCCTTCACGAGCGGGGATCCGGGCAGCGGATCCGTGCCGGTGGGCTCCGCCATGATTCCGAACTCGGAAATGGTGTTGTCACGTGCGATCAGTTGCCCGGAGGCCAGGTATTCCGCGACGCGGCCGAGGGGAGCTTGCACGAACATGGCGAGACCCACCGCCAGCTCTCTTTCGCTGAACTCGGTGACCGGATACGAGAGGACCTCTCCCACGACGAGACGGCGGCGTTGGTCCGGCGGGACCTGGAGGAGATCGAGCACCTCGCTGCCCGCGGGCTCCGCAGCCGGCGCGAGGCGCGCCGCCGTCAGGCCCGCGACCAGGCTGACGGCGAGGATACCCACGGCACGAGCCCGCACCATCCATCTCATCCCGTCGATTATAGTCGCTGGAGCTCGCGCGCATGCGCGTGGGGAACGGTGGGAAGGAGTGCTGCGAGGGAGGAGCGACGGCCGAGGGTCGACGCCGAGACTTGCTAGGCGACTCTCTGAGGGCGTGCCACCCTCGTCGTGCGAGCCTGCGGGGCTGTCGACGATGCCCGGGAGATGGACCCGCCGCGGAGCCAATCGGGCTCAAGCGACTTCTCGGGCTGCTTCGACCGTCGGGGGTGTGTGGCGAGCTCTATGAGGAGCCAGAGGGGAAGGGCGAGCGCCACCAGATACTCAACCATAGTCTCCAGTTCCATGGCCCTATTCCTCCTTGTCTTGCCCTTCCGCCTGGGGCGTCGGCTCGTCGACTGGGCCCTCATGGAGGCAGGAGCCGTGCCAGGCGCTCTCCAACGAGATGTCAATGACTTGCGCGACATCGCCATGACAACGCGCTGGAAGGCTGCCCGAAGGTGGTGGAGGGGGCCCCGGCGTTATGCCCGGAGGACTACGGCCGAGGGGGCGACGGCCGGAGCTACTTCGACGAGGGAACCGGGATTTGGCGGCGGGTCGCTCTGAAGAGCGAGCCGAACACCGCAGCGAGAGCGGCCAAGCCGAAGAGCAGGAGGGTCAGCGACGAAGGCTCGGACACCCGCCTGACATTCCCAATACCGCCAAGAATCTGAAAGTTGGCATCGTTGTAGTCGTGGTCGCCGCCACCGAAGAGGTCTTCAAAGCCCAGGAGAGCAAGGTCGCCGCCGTCGCCCTCGGCATAGTCCACCAGGACGTGCTCGACACCATCAGGATTCCGTCCGCCCGGCCCCATCTTGAACGTGTTCCCGGTGTTCAGGACGAGGATTCCGAAGATCAGCTCGCTTCCGGGCGCGATACCGTACAGAGGGGCCAGATTGCCCAGGTTGAAAGTCTGCCCCACCTGCGAGCTGATGGCGATGACCAGCGGGCTGGGCGTCGAGAACAGAATCAACTGGCTGGTGTACGACGCGCTGTACGGCAGGACGGTGACCTGAACGTCGCCACCCTCGTAGTAGATCTGCTGACCCAGGATGGGCGCCGCCACGGCCACGGACGAGGAAAGGATGAGTCCAAGCAGCAGCGCTCCAGCGGCGGCCACGAGCTTGACCCTTCCACGAAAACCCCTTGTCGGCATATGGCTCCCCGGCTGCGGTACGAGCTCGGAGCCTACATCTCGACTTGTAAGCCTCTCCAACGATTTAGTTAAGCTACCTTTGGGCTATTTTACCGACGGATCTGCTAAACGACTGCCATCGCTCAGGAATCAGGCCGGTAACTCCCTCGTAATACTGTCGCGTCCCCTGACAGCTTCCCCGCTCTCGATGCTCATCGCTGACACTCACAGATCATCGAGCGTCAGCTTTGTGTCCGCTTCTGCCCAGGCCTTCTCGAACTCTCCCTCGACGAGCTTGGCGTCGTGGGTCTTCCCTTGCGCCTTCAGCGCGGCCGTCAACCCGAAAAGGGAGCGACCACTCCGCCGGTTCCGCTCGAGGTCGGCACGAAAGACGGCCTCGGCCTCCGCATGCCGTCGAGCCCGCAGAAGCGCGCCGCCCAGAGACTCCCGCACCGGCGAATACCACGCCGGAGGCTCGCCGTAGGAAAGCGTGTCTTCGAGCTCCACTCCCTGGCGAAGCAGCTCGATGGCCGCCTCGGTCTCGCCCTTGACGGCGGCGATGCGCGCGCGCAACAGGCGCTCGGCGACTGTCAGCATCGTCCGCGCGCCGTCATCCTCGGGGAGGCGCTTGCCCGCCTCGAGAAAGGCCGCGTGTTCGCGCTCGGCTCTGGCCACCTCGCGCTGCGCCGCGAAGGCCGAGCCACGGGCGAAGTGCCACAAGGCGTACACGGTGCGCACCGCCGGATCGGGTCTCGGCAGCTTGAGGATCTCACTCCACTTCCCGAAGCGCACGAGGAGGAGCGTGGAGGTCGGCATGAAGCCTTCGACCATCGGCATCTCCTTGAAGTGCGGAGCCACATGGGCTTCCAGTCGCTTGGCCGCGCCCAGCGCGTCGGCGCGGCGTCCCGCCATGCTGTGGGCGACCGCGAGGAAATGCAGGTTGTGGCTGTAGTACATGACCGGGTACAGGCCCGTGACGCCGCGGGACCTGATGTACGCTTCGTCTGCCCGCGCCGCCTCCCGGTTGCTCCGGGCGGCGGCGGCATAGTCCCCCGTGCGCTGGTAGATGTGCGAGGGCATGTGGACGAGATGCCCGGCCGCCGGCGCCAGCGCACCCAGCCTGGGCGCGTACGCGAGCGCCCGCTCCGGATTCGGCGACGCCTCCACCGCGTGAATGTAGTAGTGAATGGCGCCGATGTGGCTCGGGTCGCGCTTCAGCACCGACTCCAGGACGGCGACGATCTCAAGGGTGCCCTCCGCTGGCTTGCCGTCCGCCGTCCAGAGCTGCCACGGGCGCAGGTTCATCCCCGCCTCGGCGAACAGCGTCGCCGCGTCGAGATCGTCGGGATAACGCTTGACGAGCTCGCCCATGGCGTTGCGGTACTCGAGAGCGCGCCGTGCCGGATCGGAGTCGGCCGCGGCCGAATGTCTCCTCGCGAGGGCCTCGATGTAGCGGCGCTCGCTCTCCGGCCCCTTTGCCGCGAGGACGAGGGCCTGTTGCACGGCCTGGTGGGCCGCCTTCTCCCTGTCCGCCTCGGCCTCGAGATTGATGTTCGGCCCGAAGGCAAGGGCGATGCCCCAGGAGGCCATGGCCATCTGTGGGTCGAGCTGTGCCGCGCGTTTGAACGATCGCACGGCCTCGTCGTGATTGAACGCGTACACGAATCGGAGGCCCTGATCGAAGAACTTCTGCGCCTCGGGGCTGGAGGTGGAGACAGGGTGCCGGTGCGAGCCCAGGCCGCGCACGAGCGTCGCGGGCACCTCGGCGCCTGTCGCCTTCGTCGCATGGGAGTGGGCAGGCTGAGAGTGCGCGGTGCCGCAGAGCATGAGCCACATCACCACGGTCAGACAGATGCGCCGCAACGTGGTCTCCCTCTCGAATTGCTCGGCTTGAAAGGTTGCCGCTCGATCAGACGGAAGCCCGTCCCGCGTTCACGGAGACGGGGAGGAGCTCTGGCGAGCCGAGCTCCTTGTACACGCCCTCGATCCGATCGATGACCCTGTCCCACGTGAACTCGGACGTCGTCCGAGTATAGCCGGCCCCGCCGAGCCTCGCGCGCTCCGCGGGATCCCTCAGCAGTCTCACCAGGGCCTCGCCGATGTGCCGCGGGTCCTGCGGATTGACGAGGAGTCCATCCACGCCGTTCCGGATGACGTAGGGGGTCGACCCGACGTCGGCGCCGATGACCGGCTTGCCACACATCCACGCCTCGAGATAGGCGATGCCGAAGGATTCTCCGATCGATGGCATGGCGAAGACGTCGAGGCTGTCGAAGATGCTTGCCTTGTCCTTCTCGTCGAACTCGCCCAGCAAGAGGACGCGCGTCCTTTCCGCCTCCGTCAGCCGGGCCAGCGCCTGCTCCACCTCCCGACCCTCGGGCGTGCCCACCGAGGCCCTGGGACCGGCGAGGACGAGACGCACCTCCGAGTTCCACTGCCACACGACGCGCATGGCCTTGACGAGGACGGTGACTCCCTTCGACGGAAGGAGGCGGCCCACGTAGCCGACCACGGGATGGCGGCGCAACCCATAGCGGCTTCGGATCCTCTCCCCGTCGCGCTCGGCGAAGGCATGGGGATCGATCCCCGTTCCTCCCACGAGAACCCGGGTTCGATCCGAGACGCGCTCCTCCACGAATTGCTTCTCGTAGCCGGTGTTGGCGATGACGGCGTCGCACCGGTCGAGCAGCGGCGCGTAGACATCGTCCCGGCTCCACGCTTCCTCCGTGTGGAACATGGGAATGCCCACCATGCGCCACTTCCTGAGCCGCTTGGCCATGGCAACCTTGACGGGGAGAAGGCTCGCCCACCATCCGAGCACCGCCACGATGTCTGCCTTGCTTCGCAAGAGCTCCAGGAAGAGCCGCGCGCTGAGCGGACCACCGTTCATCATCCTCATTCGATCCTGTGGAAGCACGGCTCCCAGGAGGCGGCGGGCGCCCCCTATCTTCAAAAGACGGTGGAAGGCGCCGTTCTCGGCGAAGCGAATCACCCGGGGCGGATTGGCGAGGCCCCAACCCTGAGGCGGGAACCAGTCCGCGGCTTCCTCGCCTCGCAGGGTCAGGACGGTCACCTGGTGCCCACGGGCGGCGAGGCCTTCGGACAGTCTTCGTGCGTAGACCTGCTCGCCCCCCAGGCGGGGCCAGTAGCCGGGAGTCACGTGCACGATGCGCATGATCACGCACGGAGCAAGGGCCATTCCATGGGGTCATCCCGCGCAAAGGCCCGTCAGGGAAGACGTGTCCGCCACGTCGCCTGCGTCCTGGAGTGACAAAAATCGGGGGAGGATCCCGGAGAATGGTCGGCGCGGGACTTTTTCCGCGCGAGGCCGCCGACGCGCACCTGCTGGCGCTTCCGATGCGCTAGACTGGTCGCCTGTTCTTGAAAGAGAGCGATCTCATCATGGGAGGATCAGCATCATGAAGCGGCTTCTTGTCGCATGGCTCCTCGGAATGGCGCTGGCATCGACCGCCTCCGCGGAGCCGGAGTGGACAGTGGTGGAGGCGGGACGAGCGGGTTTCCACTGGTCGTTCTCGCTGAAGCTGAATCCGGACCGGGTTCCGCCCGGGGGCGTGATCGCCAACGAATCGCGATGGTCCGAGCCTCCCGCGAGCGGCAGCACCATCTGGTACTTCGTGGGCACGGACGGGCGCACCGCGCACTTCTTCGTCATCTTCCAGGAGTTCAGCAAGCCCGCCGGGAGGATCGTGGAGATAGAGCGCCGCCCCATTCTCGTCACCCTCGATTGGGAAGACACGGCCACCCTGACCCTGTTCCCCGTGCACGCGAAATCGGTGACGGTGAAGCTGAAGCGGAACCCGGATCAAACGCTCTCCGTGTCCGCGCCTCCGAAGTGAGGGACGGGGGCTACTCCGCCCGCAGCCAGTCCGCGATGCGCTCGCCGATCATGATGCACGTCAGGTTCGTATTGGCTCGCGGGATGTTGGGCATGATGGAGGCGTCGGCCAACCGCAGATTGTCGAGTCCCCTCACCCGCCCGTACTGATCCACCACGGCGTGGGCGTCGTCGGGCCCGCCCATGCGCGCCGTGCTCACCGGATGGTAGAGCGTGTTGACGGCCATCTGCAGGTATCCCCGCACGATCTCATCCGTCCCCATCATCTCTTCCGTGAGGATGGCCATGGGCTCGGCGTGCCGGCGGATCCCGGGCTGGCTCGCCGTCCGCCAGGCGACCGGGAGCGTTATTGCTCCGTCGTCACCGAGGGGTCAAGATGAGCTCGTGGAAGTCGCGACGCCACATCCCGTCATGAGGGCTTGACACCACGCGGCCGACGGAGGTTGACTGAAGGGGACGGGAGCACGGAGGCGCCAGCTTCCGCCTTGGCGTTCACCCTTGGGGAGGTGTCATGGAGAAGACTCCACCCGGCTCAAAGGAGCGCCATCAGGCGCGGTAAGATCTGATGGCGCGCAACGTCACAGAGATTCCCAAGAGAGCCCGGCTCGTGCCGGGCCATGCCGCAGGCGTGGGTCTGCGCGCAACATAATCGAGCCCGGTAGGCGGTACACCGGTTCCGCCTCCGGGCTTTCTATGTCTCGGGAGGAGGCCGAGGTCGTCCGTGAAGGGCAAGATTCTGGTTCTGGTAGGCCGGATCGTCGGTAACTTCTCTGCCGAGCCATGCCGGCGGGACGAAGCGCCGGCTCTCCTCGAGTGACGCGAACTCGCACTCAGCGGTCACGAGGCCAGCCAGCTCCCCGTGGTAGACGTCGACCTCGATGGTCCTTCCCGCGTGGGGAATCTCGTATCGCGTCTTCTCGATCCTCCGCCCCGAGGTCGCCTCCCATAGCGCGTCGAACTGGGTGGCCGTGAGCTCGATCTCGAGCTCTGATCGGACCTCGCCCCTTCCCAGCTTGACCGTTTCGAAATGCTTCTGGCCCTTCCTCCGCAGCCTCACCTCGCTGCCGTCCGTGCCCACCACGACATAGCCCTGGAGGATGCGCTCGTGCGGATACCGGTCCATCGCCTCCGGCAAGGACGTGACGAGGAACTTCCGCTCGATCTCGAGGCTCATCGGATCGCGGACCCTATCAGCGCCTCGGGCTGGACGGGCAGAGAGGTGATCTTCACGCCGAGGGGCTTGACGGCATCGGCCACCGCGTTGGCAATGGCGGCGGGGGCGCCGATGGTGCCGCCTTCGCCCATACCTTTGTGGCCACCCGGGGTGAACGGCGAGGGCGTCTCGAGGTGGCCGAGGATGAATGAGGGGACATCGGCCGCCGTCGGCAACGGGTAGTCCATCAAGCTGCCCGTGAGGAGCTGGCCCCATTCGTCGTAGACGAGACGCTCTCCCAGGGCCTCGCCGATCCCCTGGGCCACCGCGCCGTGGATCTGGCCTTCCACGATGACGGGATTGATGACCGGGCCGCAATCTTCCACGACCACGTAGCGGTGGAGCGCGACGCGCCCGGTCTCGGCATCGACCTCCACGGAGGCGACGTGGACGGCCCCCGAGAAGGTTGGCCCCCGCGGATCGAACGCTTCCGTCACCTCGAGCGTCCCCTCCCCCGCGGCGGCCGCGACCTCGGCCATCCCCACGCCGCGATCGGGCACGCCCCGGACGGTCACTCGACCGTCGCGAAGCTCGAGATCGGCGGGACTCGCCTCGAGGAGCGCTCCCGCCCTGTCGAGCACCCTCTGACGCAGCGTGGCCGCGGCCGCGCCTGCCGCGCCCCGCTGGGCCACCGCCCCCCGGCTCGCGAACGTGCCGCTGCCCGCAGGCGTCTGGTCGGTATCGGGCTGGCTGACCACCACGCTCTCGAGGCGCACGCCCAGCTCGTCGGCCACGATCTGGGCAGTCGTGGTCGCGTGCCCCTGTCCCTGAGAGGGCATGGACAGGCGGCAATGCACGGCACCGTCGAGCTGGATGGAGACGCGCGCCGCCTCGTGCCCCGGCACGTCGCTCATGCCGCGGCTCCGGTAGGTCGCCGAGCCCATGCCCGTGTACTCCGTGTAGCAGGAGATGCCGACGCCAAGGAGCCGCCCGCTCCCTCGCGCGCGCTCCCGCTCGCGCTTCAGACCCTCGTAGTCGGCGAGCTCCAGGGCCATCTCGAGAGCCTTGGGGAAATCGCCGCTGTCGTAGACGAAGCCCCCCGCCGACATGAACGGATAGTCCTCGCGCGGGATCAGGTTGCGGCGCCGGATCTCGGCCGGATCGACATGGAGCCGCTCCGCGAGTAGATCGAGCGTGCGCTCCATCACGAAGGCGGCCATGGTCATCCCCACTCCGCGGTAGGCGCCCAGCGGCGGCTTGTTGGTCGCGACACCCATGGCGTCCCACGCGTAGGCCGGCGTGCGGTACGGCCCGGGAATGATCCCGGCCATGCCGAGGGGCTCGAGGGCGGCCGTCAGCGGATAAATGTGGTAGGCGCCGTTGTCGGAGACGACACGGGCGCGCAAGGCCAGGAGCGTTCCCCGCGCATCCGCGGCCGCCTCGATGTCCACGCGCGCCTCGCGGGCCTGCGAGGCGCAGCCCAGATTCTCCCGACGCGTCTCCACCCACTTGACGGGACGCCCGGTCACCCAGGCCAGTCCCGCCACGGCCAGATCCTCGGACAGGACGTGCATTCTCTGGCCGAAGCCGCCCCCGGTGTCGGGTACGATCACCCGCACCTGATCGTCGCGCACGCCGAAGGCGCCGGCAAGCGCCGCGCGATAGATGTGGGGGGCCTGGGTGCCGGTCCACACGGTCAGCCGCTCGCCTTCCCACGAGGCGACGAGACCGCGAGGCTCGAGCGGCGAAGCGGACGAGCGGCCGTGGGTGAAAGTCTCCCCCACCACGAGATGCGCTCGCGCGAACGCTCCCTCGACGTCGCCGTGACGGTGGTCGCGATGGAAGAGGACATTGCCGGGCGCGCCTTCATGGAGGAGGGGCGCGCCTGCGGCGAGCGCCGACACGACATCGGCGACCGCGGAGAGGGGCTGGCAATCCACCGCCACGAGCTCGGCGGCATCCACCGCCTGGCTCGCGCGCTCGGCGCACACGGCGGCGAGCGCCTCGCCGACGAAGCGCAGGCGATCCCGCGCGAGGGCCGGGCACCGGGTAGGCCAGAACCCCGGGCCTTCGAGCCGCGGCGCGAGCGGGCTCACCCATCCGGCCAGATCGGGCGCGGTCAGGACGGCGACCACCCCCGGCGCCGCTCGCGCGAGCCCGACCTCGACGTGGCGGAGCTCGGCATGTCCGTGCGCGCTGCGCGCGAAGGCCGCGTGGAGCACTCCGGGTATCCGCAGGTCGTCGAGGTACGCGCCCTCTCCTCTCAGAAGGCGCGGATCCTCGACACGCTTCACGCGCGCGCCGGCGTGACGGGGAGCCAGGCTCAGCGCCGCACCTCGATCGCGCTCACGCGCCCGCCCGAGCGGTCAGGGCTTGGCGACCCGCGGGAGAACTTCACCGGCCAGCCGCTCGAGCTGCTCTGTGCCCCAGTTCAGCGGGTTGAGCACGATGTGCTCGCAGCCGCCCAGAGAGGCGATCTTGGCGCGGATCCTCTCGGCCACCTGCTCCGCCTCGCCGAGCAGGTAGTACTCCTGCCAGTACGGCAGGTCCATGCCCGAGTAGACCTTGAAGTGCGGCGCCGCCACCTCGGGCTTCTCGCCCTTCTTCAGCACGTAGACGAAGTTCGAGTAGACCTTGGTCATGTCGCCGGGCTTCCTGCCCAGCCCGGCCATGAAGCGCTGGATCTTCTCCCAGTCCTCCTTGACCATGTCGGCGGTGGCGGAGGAGTGCGGGACCCACGTCCTGGCGTACTTGGCGATCCGCTTGAGCACGGGATCGATGTTCGTCACCGTCTGGCCGTACACCTTCTCGAAGGGCTGGCTGCCCCCGCCGATCCAGATCGGCGGGTGCGGCCTCTGGGCGGGCTTGGGATCGATGGTCAGGTTCTTGACCTGATAGTACTTGCCGGCATACGTGACGTCGTCGCCGGCCCAGAGCGCCGTCACGAGCTCCAGCATCTCGTCCATGCGGCGTCCCCGCTCCTTGTGCGGGATGCCCATGAGCCCGAACTCCTCTTCGTGCCAGCCCACCCCGACGCCGAGGATGCTGCGGCCACCCGACAGGAGATCGAGCGTCGCCCATTCCTTGGCGAAATAAGCGGGATTGCGCAGAGGCAGCACCAGCACCATGGTGCCGAGCTTGATCGTGCGCGTCACGCCCGCCAGCGCGGAGAGGAGCGCGACGGGCTCGAGCCAGGTGCAGGCGTAGGCGGGCGGCGTCTGCAGCAGGTGATCGATGCTGACGGCGGAATCGAAGCCGAGGTCCTCGGCGCGGCGGAGATAGGCGCCCATCTCCGCCAGGGTCGCCGTCTTGGGCCCAAGCGCGAAGCTCGGGATGCGGAGTCCGAATTTCACCTCAACCCGTCCTCTTTCTTGGCCTCGCCGACGGTCAGACCTCCCACGCGAGGGTGCGGCCGGCCTCCATCCGTGACGACGAGGGCGACGAGAATCTCGTTGGCGCGTGGAGCGTCGCCCAGGCGCACCTCCATCGCGTCGAAGTGGGTGCGGACGAAGGCCGCGTCCTTGTAGTGGAGCGGCACGTCGATGGTGGCGCCGGGCCCGCCCAGCTTCTTCGCCGACGGGATGATGGCCTGGCCGCCCCCCACGGCCGAGCGAAAAGGAGCGCCGAGGGTCGGGTGAAGAATGGCGGCGGCGTGCTCGTACTCGCCCTGCTCGCCGACGATGGCCGCCTTGCCGTAGGAATGGGCGGGCGCGCCGAGGGCGGCCACGGCCCGGCGGCCGAGGAGGTCGCCCAGCTCCTCGCCCGTCTTGACGAGCTCCTGCAGGTCCTCCACGAAGCGCCCGGCAAACGGGTTCTCTATCACTGCAATGGCTGCGACCTTCTTGATGGGGCGAGCGGTCTTCTTTCCACCGTCCTCGTAGATCTCCTCCACCACGGTCAGCATCTTGCGGATATGCATGGTCTCTCTCCTTTTCTCAGCACTCGCCTCGCCGCTGATCAATTCAGCCCTCGCCTCGCGCCTGTGGTGCTCAGCTCGAACTGCCACGCCTGCGGCTCCACTCAGCCCTCGTCTCGAGCCGGCCGTTGGCCGCCACTCAACTCGAACTCCGGGCAGCGTCTCAGCTCGAAAGTCTAGTGACCTCCTCCAGAGGGGCCGTGCCCCTTGACGACTTCGGCGGCACGGGCGGCCGGCGGGGTATTGCGGCTCCGGGCTATCTTGATCTGCCCGTCGATGAGGGCCATCGAGATGCCGAAGAGGTCGCCCGCGGTGAGCGCCTCCAGGGCCGTCCGGCCCACGGATCCCACCGGCGCATCCACGATGCAGAGGTCCGCCTCGCGGCCGGCCGCGATGACACCAACGGGCAGATTGTAGACGCGCCCCGTGTTGCCGGTGGCCATGCAGATCGCCGTCTCCGGGCCGACCCCGCCCAGCGAGGCGAGATGGGCGATCACGCGGATGATGCCGAGCGGTACCACGCCCGTTCCGGACGGCGCGTCGTTGCCGATGATGACGCGGCGAAGCGCCCGCGCCTCTTTGGCCCGCTCGAGCGTGTGCAGCGCCGTCTTGCCATTGCCGCAGTGGACGATCTCGAGGGCCAAGCTCGTCGCCACCAGCGAGTCGATCTCCCGCTCGCTCATGGACGTCGTTCCGCCGTTGATGTGCCCGACGACATGAGGATCGGCCTCGAGCACCACCTCGGCGCTGATGGGGTTCGAGCCCGCGATGGACGGCCCGCCCGTGTGAATGGTCACGGTCATGCCGTGCTTCTTCGCCCAGCGGACCATGGGCGCCGCGTCCTTGCCGGTCCTGACCGAGCCCAGGCCGATCTCGCCCACGAGCTTGACGCCGTGGCTGGCCATCTCGGCGAAATCCTCCTCGACGAGACCGAGCTCGAGGATGGGCGCCCCGCCGTGGACCTTGACCCCGGCCGGCCGCAGGTTGGCGGAGGCCTTGGCGGCCACGACGGCGAGGGCCTTGAGGCCGGCGATGTCCTTCGGACGTCCCGGGAGATGCACCTCGCCCGCCGAGATCATGGTGGTGATCCCGCCGTTGAGCCCGGACTCGATGAAGTCCATGGTCCGCTGGCGCGGGGTGAAGTCGCCGAACACGGGGTGGCAGTGCGAATCGATGAGCCCCGGGATCACCGCGCTGCCCTTGGCGTCGATGACGGTGTCGGCCTGATCCTCGAGCCCCTTCCCCACGGCGACGATCCGACCGTCGGCGATGGCGATGCTGTCGCCCTCCAGGAGCGGGCGCTCGATGTCGCCCGAGACGATCAAGCCGATGTTCCTGATCAAGGTCTTCATGGCGCTGTCATCTGAAAATCTCCTAAACTTTTCTCGACCCTCGCATTTTACTCAGCCCTCGCCTCGCCGCTGATCAACTCGGGCCTCACCTCGCAGCTTTGCTGCTCGGCTCGAACTGCCACGCCTACGGCTCGTCGGCAGCGTCTCGGCTCGAAGTGCCATCTCCTAGACGGTGAGGTACGCGCGGCGGACGGTTTCGTCTTCCATCAACCGCGCCATGGTCCCGTCCCACCGGATCTGGCCCTTCTCGATGATGTAGGCCCTGTCCGCGAGCCGGGCCGCGAACTTGAGATTCTGCTCCGAGAGCACGATGGTCAAGCCCTCCTGCTTGAGGGCGGCGATCTGCTGGCCGAGGGCCTGGACGATGACGGGCGCCAGCCCTTCCGACGGCTCGTCGAGGAGCAGGAGGCGCGGGCTGCCCATGAGCGTGCGCGCGACGGTGAGCATCTGCTGCTCTCCTCCCGAGAGGCTTCCTCCTCGCCGTCCCGCCATCCGGCCCAGGGCGGGGAAGTGCTCGTAGACCCGCGCGACGCTCCGCCCACCCGCGCTCCTGCCGCCCACGAGCAAGTTCTCCTCCACGCTGAGATCGCTGAAGATGCGCCGGTCTTCCGGCACCCAGCCCACCCCGAGGCGGGCGATCTCGTGGGTCGCCCGCCCTCGCAGCTCACGGCCGTCGAGGCGGATCGACCCGCCGGTGACGTCCACCAGGCCCATCACGGCCTTGAGCGTGGTGGACTTGCCGGCGCCGTTCCTGCCCAGGAGCGAGACCACCTCGCCCTCCCGCGCGCCCAGAGAGATGCCGTGAAGCACCCGCGAAGGACCGTAGGCCGCCTCCACGCCGTCAATCGTCAGCACGCGCGCCTCTCACTCGGTTTCCCCCAGATACACTCGCTGGACCTGCTCGTCGGCGCGCACCTCGTGGGGGCGACCCTCGGCGATGACCCGCCCCTGGTGCAGCACCATGATGCGGTCGGCCACGGAGAAGACCACGTCCATGTCGTGCTCGGTGAAGAGCACGGTGAGCGAGCGCTCGCGCGCGATGCGCTCGGTGAGCGCCATGAGGGCGCCACGCTCGGCGGGGGCCATGCCCGCCGTCGGCTCATCGAGCAGGAGCACCTCGGGATCATTCGCGAGGGCCATGGCGAGCTCGAGCTTCTTGAGGTCGCCATAGGCGAGGGCTCCCGCCGGCCGCTCCGCCTCTCCCTCGAGCCCGACACGCGCGAGAAGGGCCCGCGCGGCGGCCGCCTCGAGCCGGGCGGCTCGGCGCAGGAGGGCATAGGTCTGATGACGGTGAGACTGCAGCGCGACCTGAACGTTCTCGAGCACGGTCAGCGACGAGAAGGTCGCGGTGATCTGAAAGGTGCGGCTCACGCCCCGGCGCCAGACCGCGTGAGGAGAGAGCCCGGAGAGACGCTCGCCCTTGAACCGCACCTCGCCCGCGTCCGCTCGGAGCTGGCCCGTCAGCATGTTGAACAAGGTGGTCTTGCCGGCGCCGTTGGGGCCGATGAGGGCGCGGATCTCGCCGCGCGGCATGACGAGGTCCACAGCGGCCACGGCCTGGACGCCGCCGAACGCCTTCGAGAGCCCGCGCGTCTCGAGCACGGGCGTGGTCACAGGCCTCTCCAGCGAAGCGAGCCCGCGATGCCGCGGGGGAAAGCGAGGACGAGGAGGATGAGGATACCGCCCAGGACGAGCTGCCAGTAGTCCGTGTAGCGGGTGATCACGGTGTCCAGCAGCTTGTAGACGGCGGCGCCGATGAGCGGCCCCGAAGACGAGCCCACGCCGCCCAGCAGGACCATCACGAGCGGCTGCACCGACGTGGGCGCCTCCGTGTAGACGGGAAAGACGCTCCCCTTGAGAAAGGCGAAGATGGCCCCGCCGAGGCCGGCCACGAAGCCCGCCACGATGAAGGCCGCCCACTGCAGCATGCGGACGTTGATGCCAACGGCCTCCGCGCGCCGGGCATGATCGCGCACGGCCCGCAGGGAGAGGCCGAAGGGCGACGCGGCGACCACGCGGAGCAAGATCACTCCGGCCAGCGTGGCCACGAGCGACCAGTAGTAGTAGCGCGTCGGGGTCGCCAGCCAGGCGGGAGGCCACACCGAGAGGACGCCGTTGTCGCCTCCCGTGACCGCGTCCCATTGATGGACGACGGCGTACACGATCTGGGCGAAGGCGAGGGTGAGCATGGCGAAGTAGATGCTCGTGAGCCGGACGCAGAAGTAGCCGAAGGCGACGGCGGCCAGCCCCGCCACCACGGGGGCCGCCACGAAGGCCAGCGGCATGGGCCAGCCCGCGAGCTTGAGAAGGAGGGCAGCCGCGTAGGCGCCGATCCCGAAATACGCGGCGTGTCCGAAAGAGACCATGCCTCCCAGGCCCATGAGCAGATGCAGGCTGGCCGCGAAGAGCACGAAGGCGAAGATCTCCACCACGAGCCACACCCAGAAGGTCGGCAGGGCCCACGGCAGCGCCGCCAACAGCAGCACTCCCGCCCCGAGCCACGGTCGGCTCACCCTCGCGGCCCGGGCCGCGGCCACGGCCCCCGCGCCCGCCGCGCGATGCTGGATCTCCGGCCGTCCGAGAAGGCCCCACGGTCTCACGATCAGGACGACGGCCATGACCACGAAGATGAGCACGATGGAGATCCTGGGCAGCACGAGCACGCCAAAGGCGTTGAGCACGCCGATGAGGAGAGAGGCGAGCAACGCCCCCCACACGGATCCCATGCCGCCGATGACCACGACCACGAAGGCCTCCACGATCACCGTGGTGTCCATCACCGTGGTCAGAGCCACGCGCGGCACCTGGAGCGCTCCCGCGAGCCCCGCCAGGAACGACCCGAGGATGAAGACGCCGGTGAAGAGCCGCGATTGATCCACTCCGAGGGCCGCCACCATCTCGCGGTCCTGGGTGGCGGCGCGGATCAGGATGCCCCATCGCGTGCGATGGAAGAGGGCCCAGAGCCCGAGGGCGACGAGGGGGCCGAAGACGATGACGGCGAGGTCATAGCTCGGGAAGAGCTGCCCGGCGATGGGCACGGAGCCGGCCAGGCCGGGGGCGGCCGGCCCTGTCTTGTTGTCGGCGCCCCAGAGATAGCGAACGGCGTCCGCCACGATCAGGACGAGCGCGAAGGTCAGGAGGAGCTGGTACAGCTCGGGCGCGCGGTAGACGCGGCGAAGCAGGAGCGCTTCCACGAGCCCCCCGAGCCCCGCCACGAGAAGCGCGGCGAGGAGGGCGGCCGCGTAGAAGGCGCCCGCGCCCAGGGGGAGGAGGGTGGACAGCGAGTACGTCAGGTAAGCCGCCAACATGTAGAAGGAGCCGTGAGCGAAGTTGACGATCCGGGTGACCCCGAAGATGAGCGACAGTCCCGACGCGATGAGGAAGAGGAACATCGCGTTGGCGAGACCGCTCAGGAGCTGGACGACGAGGAGCGACATCACTTGGGCCGAATCCTCTCCCCCGCGCGGGGAGAGGACCTCGGAACGAGCGAGTCTATCAAGGAGCCGGGCGGAGCTTCCTCACCTCGTCGTCGGAGGGGAGCACCTTCTCGCCGGCGATGTACTCGTGATTGACCATGACCCCGACGCCGCGCTGGCTATCGAGCTTGGTCGTGCCCACCCACGCGCCCATGGTCGACTGGCCGTCCAAGGCGCGGAAGGTGATGGGGCCGATGGGCGTCTCGACCTTGAGGCCCTTGAAGGCCTGGACGAGCTTGGCCGTGTCGGTGCCTCCGGCTTTCTTGATCGCCTCCGCGATCGAGACATAGGTGACGTAGCCGATGAGAGAGCCCAGCACGGGATGCTTGTCGCCCCGCTTCGTATAACGCGCCACCCAGTCCTGGTGCGCCGGGCTCTTGATGTCGTACCACGGGTAGCCGGTCACGAGATTGCCCTCGGGCGCTTCGAGCTTGAGCGGGTCGATGTATTCGGGCTCCCCGAGCAAGATGCCGACCACGAACATTTTCTGGAAGAGCCCCCGCTTCTGGGCCTCCCGCACGAAGGCCAGCCAGTCGCTGCCGAAGAGGGAGACGTAGAGGGCATCCGGGTTCTGGCTCATGATCGCCGTCACGAGCGGGCCGGGCTCGATCTTGCCGAGGGTCGGCCAGTGCTCGCCCACCACCTGCACGTCCGGCTTCAGCTCCTTGAGGCGGTCACGGAACGTCTCCCACGCCCGCTTGCCGTACTCGTAGTTGGGGCCGATGGTCGCCCACTTCACGTACTTCATCTTGCCCGCCTTCTCGGCGAGCATGCGCCCCTGCTCGTAGGTGTTGGGGCGGAGACGGACGACGTAGTCGTGCCCCTTCGCCCAGGTGAGCGCCTCCGTCAGGGGCTCCGCGGCCACGAACATGGTCTTGTTCTGCTTGGCCCAGTCCGAGACGGCCAGTCCCACGTTGGAGAGGAAGGTGCCGGCGATGAGGGCCACCTTCTCGGACTCGACGAGCTCCTGGGCGTGCTTGACCGCCTCCGGCGGCTGACCCTTGTCGTCGCGGAAGACGACCTCGAGCTTGCGCCCGAGCACGCCACCCTTGGCGTTGATCTCCTCCACGGCCATCTCGACGCCGGCGCGGTACGGTCCGGTGAAGGGGGCGCCGATGCCGCTGTAGGAGTTGATCTCGCCGATCTTGATGGGCGCCTGGGCCGCCGCGATGCCCACGCCGAGGGCGAGGGTGAAGACGGCGGCCAGGGAGAGCAGGAGTCGTGCACGCATGGAAGCCTCCTCCGAGGTTCGTGTTGCGCATGAGTAAAGCAGAAGGAGAATGAGTGTCAAGCCGAAACGCCTTCGGGCACTGGGGCAATTTGCTTCGCCATGCTTCGTTGCGAGCGGGCCGGCAAGCCCTCAACGTACGTTCTACTCAGCCCTCGCCTCGCGGCTGCGCCTCTCAGCTCGAAGGGCCACGTACGCCTCGGGCTGCCGACCCGCTCGCGCGTGGCCGTTCGAGCCGAGGGCGTAGCCCGAGGCGAGGGCTGAGTTGATCTGGCTCGCAACTTGCCCCAGTGCCGGAGCGTTGACGAAGGCGACCGGGCGTGGCAAGATGCGTTCATGCAAGCCGATGCGCGCGCACGCTCACGGCAGGAGTGGTGGTGGCCGCCGAACTAGGCGGCTCTCCGTGAACTAGTCGCAGCGCGAATCCATCACGAGCCGCCTCCCCCCGGGCGGCTTCGTCGTCTCATGCGACGCCCCGCCCCGCGAGAGGCTGGAGGACCCATGAGACGGACCATCCTGACGGGCGATCGGCCCACCGGTCCCCTGCATCTCGGCCACTATGCGGGCTCTCTCCTCGCCCGCGTCGAGCTGCAGCGGGCCTATGACACCTACCTGCTCATCGCGGACCTGCAGGCCCTCACGGATCACGCCGATCAGCCCGAGCAGATCCATCTCAACATCCGCGAGATCGCCCTCGACTACCTCGCCGCGGGCATCGACCCCGCCGTGGCCACCATCGTGGTCCAGTCGGGAATACCCGAGCTCGCCGAGCTCACCGGCTATCTCCTGAACCTCGTCACCGTGGCCAGGCTCGAGCGCAATCCCACCATCAAGGAAGAGATCCGGCAGAAGGGCTTCGGCGGGGAGATCCCCGCCGGCTTCCTCGTCTACCCGGTCAGCCAGGCCGCCGACATCACCGGCTTCAAGGCCCACCTGGTGCCGGTGGGCGCGGATCAGCTGCCCATGATCGAGCAAACGGTGGAGATCGTGCGTCGCTTCAATCGCCTCTACGGCGCCATCCTCGTCGAGCCGGAGGCGCTCGTGAGCCGGGTCTCGCGGCTGCCCGGCATCGACGGCCGGTCCAAGATGAGCAAGTCGCTCGGCAACGCCATTCATCTCTCCGACCCGCCCGACGTCGTAAGTCACAAGGTGATGCGCATGTACACCGATCCCCGCCACGCTCGGATCAACGAGCCGGGTGAGGTGGAAGGCAACGTGGTCTTCACCTACCTCGACGCCTTCGAGACCGACGCGGGAGCCCTCGACACGCTGAAGGCTCGCTACCGCGCGGGCGGGCTGGGAGACGTGGCGGTCAAGCGCCACCTCATCGAGGTGCTCGAGCGTCTGCTCGCTCCCATCCGCTTCCGCCGCCAGGAGCTCGCGCGCGATCCCGACTTCGTGATGCGAGTGCTCCGGAAGGGCACCGAGCGAGGCCGTGCCCTCGTGCGGCGGACGGTCTCCGAGGTGCGCTACGCCATGCATCTCGAGTACGAGACGCCGTACGATCGCACAACCCGCTTGACAGGCTAGGCCGCTCTGCCACAGAGTGAGCGCCACTTCCAATCTGACGCTCTCACCGCGTCAAAAAACTAAGGAGAGTGGCCATGGACGACCACGCCCCTTCACACTTTGCCCTGGGTCGCCGCGAGCTTCTGGCCCTGGGCGGCGCCGGCCTCGTCATTGCCGCCCAGGCGCGCTTCAGCCCCGCTCTCGGCCAGACCCCGAAACGCGGCGGCACGCTGTCGCTTCGACTCTGGGATCCGCCGCATTTCGACCCCCACCAGACGATCTCCTACAAGACCCACATCGCCTACTCCTTCACCCACAGCCGCCTCCTCAAGCACAAGGCCGGCCCCGCCGTTCCGCCCGGCACCTTCCCCATCGAAGGCGATCTGGCCGAATCGTGGAGCCAGCCCAACGAGACCACGTACATCTTCAAGCTCCGCAAGGGAGTCCGCTGGCAGAATCGGCCCCCCGTGAACGGACGGGAGCTGACGGCCGAGGACGTCGTCTACTCGGTGGAGCGCTTCCGGACACTCAAGGGCAACGCCAACGCCTACATGCTGTCGTCGCTCGACAAGGTGGAGGCGATCGACAAGCACACGATCAAGTTCACCCTCAAGGAGCCGTACGTCTGGTTCCTCGACATGATCGCCAACTCTCACGCCGTCCCCATCATCGCCAAGGAATGCGTGGAGAAATTCGGCGATCTCAAGAAGCCCGAGAGCATGGTGGGAAGCGGGCCCTGGATGTTCGACAGCTACCGCCCCAACGTGGGCTATACCTTCGTGCGCAATCCCGGCTACTTCCTCTCCGGCCTCCCCTACATCGAGCGCATCGAGGTCTCCGTGGACGAGGACAACGCCTCGCGCATGGCCGCCTTCATAGCGGGCAAGTACGACATGGGCTGGGAGTACCAGGGCGTGATCAACCGCGTGGATTGGGTCCAGATCAAGGACACCCTCAAGCAGAAGCGTCCCCGGCTCCAGACGGTGGAGTACCCGAATTCCGTCATGAGCCACATCTACATGCGCACCGACAAGCCGCCCTTCAGTGACATCAGGGTTCGCCGGGCCATGTCGCAGGCCATCAACCGCCAGGGCATCATCGATGCCGTGTACGAGGGGGTGGGGGCGCTGAACCCGCCGGTGCCCGCCGCCCTCAAGGACTGGTCGGTGCCCATGGACCAGCTGGGAGAGGGCGGGCGCTGGTACAAGTACGACCTTGCCCAGGCCAAGAAGCTCATGGCGGAGGCGGGCTACGCCAGCGGCTTCGCGGCAACCATGGAGTTCACCACCTACGGCTCGCAGATCCTGATCGACATGTCGCAGCTCGTGCTCAAGGGCCTCAAGGACATCGGCATCGACGCCAAGCTCAACACCAAGGAGTACGGCGCGTACATCGCCACGACCTTCTACGGCAAGTTCGACTCCATGGCCTTCGGACCGCAGACGGGCTTCCAGGAGCCCGACAACTTCCTCTACGGCCAGTACTACCCCGGCGAGCTCAAGAACCAGAGCCACATCAACGACCCCATCGTGGCGGACATGCTCGTCCGCCAGCGCCGCACCCAGGACGTGGCCAAGCGTCGTGAGGTGATCCACGAGATCCAGCGCTACCTCGCCAAGCAGCAGTACTACATCCAGATGGCCTCTCCTCTGCAGATCGCCGTCTGGGAGGGCGCTCTGAAGAACTACGCCACCAATGTCAGCTACGACTACGGTGGGCGTCTCATGGCGGCCTGGCTGGATCGGTAGACGTGGTGAGGCTGAGCCGGCGAGATCTTCTCAAGGCGGGAGGCGGGGCCCTGGCCGCCGTCGCCGTCCCGCACCTCGCGTCGACTCTCGCCCATGCGCAGACCCCCAAGCGCGGCGGCACCCTGACCCTGAGGGGCACCGACCCGCCGCACCTCGACCACATGCTGACCGTCTCCTTCAAGACGCACGTCCTGATGAGCTTCACCCACAGCCGGCTCCTCAAGCACAAGGCGGGCCCGGCGGTGGCTTCCGGCACCTTCCCCCTCGAGGGCGATCTGGCCGAGTCATGGACCCAGCCGAACGAGACCACCTATGTCTTCAAGCTCCGCAAGGGCGTGCGGTGGCACAACAAGCCGCCCGTCAATGGGAGGGAGCTGACCGCTGAGGACGTCCGCTACTCGGTCGAGCGCTTCCTGACGATTCAGGGCAACGCCAACGCCTACATGCTCAAGACCGTCGAGCGTGTCGAGGCGGTGGATCGGTACACCGTCAAGTTCACCCTCAAGGAGCCCTTCGCGTGGTTCCCCGACATGGTGGCCACGCCGATGGCCGTCGCCATCATCGCCCGCGAATGCGTGGAGAAGTTCGGAGACCTCAAGAAGCCCGAGGCCTTCATCGGGACGGGCCCCTGGATGCTCGACAGCTTGCGTCCGGGACTGGGCCAGACGCTCGTGCGACATCCCGGCTACTTCGTGCCGGGTCTGCCCTACATCGACCGCGTCGAGCAGATCGTGGACGAGGACAGCGCCTCGCGAATCGCCGGCTTCCTGGCGGGAAAGTACGACGTGGGCTTCGACGGCGGGCTGATCTTCCGCACGGAGTGGGTCCAGATCAGGGACGCGCTCAAGCAGAAGCGGCCGAACCTGCGCACCGCGGATGTCGTGACCAACATCATGAGCCACCTCTCGATGCGGACCGACCGCCCGCCCTTCAACGATCTGCGCGTCCGGCAGGCCATGTCCCTCGCCGTGGACCGCAAGGACCTGATGGACGCGACCTCCGAGGGCACGGGCATGTTCAATCCACCCGTGCCGGCCGGTCTCAAGGAGTGGTCCCTGCCCGTGGAACAGCTCGGCGAGGGCGCTCGCTACTACAAGCGCGATGTCCCGGAGGCCAAGCGGCTCCTCGCCTCCGCGGGCTATCCGAATGGCTTCCCGGGCAGCGTATGCTTCACCACCTACGGCTCGAGCATCCTGGTGGACCAGGCGCAGCTCATGCTGAAGTATCTCAAGGACGTGGGCATCGAGACCAAGCTCGACCAGAAGGAGTACGGAGCCTACGCGGCGAGCTGCCTCGTGGGCAAGTTCGACTCCATGACCTTCGGGCCGCAGACGACGTTCATCGAGCCCGACAACTATCTCAACCAGTACATGCCCGGAGAAGCCAAGAACCAGAGCCACGTCAATGATCCGATCGTCACGGACCTCATCGTCCGCGAGCGGCGCACCTTCGACACGGCCAAGCGGCGCGAGCTCATCAACGAGATTCAGCGTTACTTGGCCAAGCAGCAGTACTACGTGCAGATCCATTCGGGGCTGAGCGTGGCCGTCTGGGAGAGCGCGCTCAAGAACTACGGGCCAAATCTCGGCTACGACTTCGGCGGGCGCGTGACCGCGGCCTGGCTCGACCGCTGAGCCCATGCTGAGGCGCTATCTCCTGAAGCGTCTCGTGGTCGCCATCCCCTCGCTCGTCATTGCTTCCCTCATCATCTTCACCCTGCCCCGATTGCTGCCCGGCGACGCCGTGCAGCTCATGCTCGAAGAGAAGGCCTACGGCAAGGATCTCGACGATCTCCGCCACAAGCTCGGGCTCGACCGGCCGATCTACATCCAGTACTTCACCTGGGTCGGCCAGATCGTGCGCGGCAACCTGGGTGAGTCGCTCTGGACCCGACGCACGGTCGTCGAGGAGCTCGGGTCGCGCCTTCCCGTCACCCTCCTCCTCGCGGCCATGGCCGGCGGCTTCTCGATCCTCATCGGCATTCCCATCGGCGTCCTCTCCGCCGTCCGCGCCGATACGCTTCGGGACTACGTGGCGCGCAGCCTCGCCATCCTCGGCCTGTCCGTCCCCGGCTTCTGGCTCGCCACGCTGGTCATCATCCTGCCCGCCATGTGGTGGGGATGGACCCCCCATCTGGGCTTCACGGAGTTCCGCAGGAATCCGACGGCTCACGTGCTCCAGTTCATCCTGCCCGGCTTCATCCTGGGCATCGCCTCGGGCGCCGCCATCATGCGGCTGACGCGCGCCATGCTGCTCGAGGTGCTGCGCCAGGACTACGTGCGCACGGCATGGTCCAAGGGGCTGCGCGAGCGGGTGGTGGTGCTCAAGCACAGTCTCAAGAACGCCGTCATCCCCGTCATCACGATCCTCGGCATCCAGTTCGCCCAGATCTTCAGCGCCACCGTGATCATCGAATCGATCTTCCAGCTTCCCGGCATGGGCCGCTTCCTCTTCGACGCCATCCTCCAACGCGACTATCCGGTCATCCAGGGCATCAATCTGTTCGTGGTCTCCATCATCGTGCTCATCAACCTCCTCGTCGACCTGACCTACGCGGTGCTCGATCCGCGGATCAGGTACAGCTAGGCGCGAGCGCGCTCCCCTTCCCATGGCCCGCTACGTCGAAGCCGTCGCCCCCGTGGAGTCCTCGCGAGAGCCCTGGGCGCTCCCCCGCGCCGTGAGAGCCGTCGCCCATTTCTGCCGGCACAAGCCCCTGGGCGCCCTGGGCGGTTTCCTCGTGCTCGTCATGCTCGTCATGGCGCTGGGCGCCCCCTGGATCGCCCACCACGACTACGACTATTCCATCGCCGGATCGCGCATGAAGCCCCCGAGCCTGCAGTTCTGGTTCGGCACGGACAACCTCTCCCGCGATCTGTGGAGCCGCGTCGTGTACGGGGCGCGCGTGTCGGTGACCGTGGGCTTCCTCACCATCGCGCTCGCCACCATGGTGGCGGTGGCGGTCGGGGTGTCGAGCGCCTACATCGGCGGGGCCTACGACATGGCCGTCCAGCGCGTCGTCGATGCCTGGATGTCCTTCCCGTACCTGATCATCATCCTGTCGCTCATGGCCGTGCTCGGGCCGGGGCTCCTGAACTTGATCCTGTCGCTCTCCGTGCTCGTCGCCGCGAACAACGCGCGCGTCATCCGCGGCGCCGCCCTGTCCGTGATGCAGAACCCCTACATCGAGTCGGCGCGGGCCATCGGCAGCGGGCATCTCCGCATCGTGCTCCGTCACGTGGTGCCCAATGTCATGGCCACCGTCATCATCCTGGCCACCATCGGCCTCGGCGGCGTGATCCTGGCCGAGTCCGCGCTGTCCTTCCTCGGGCTCGGCGTCCCGCCCCCGCGTCCCTCCTGGGGCTCCATGCTCGCGGGCTCCGGACGCTCCTACATGCAGCGCGCGCCCTGGATGGCCATCTTCCCCGGCCTGGCCATCTCCCTCGCCGTCTTCGGCTTTAACATGCTCGGCGACGCCCTCCGGGACGTATTGGACCCGCGCCTGCGCGGCACCGGGACCGGGCCGGGGCGCTAGGGACACTCGGAGGGGGGCTTCGCCCCCCTTCCGACGGGCGGAGCGAGCCGTGTGGCTCGCTCTCGCCCTGCCTCCCCCCAGGACAGGTTGCGCCGGCGAAGCCGGCGCTCGAAGCGGAACATTCCTGCTCGCGAGGACGTGGAATTGCTTGGACAGACTGCTAGCCGTCGGCGCCGCGGGCTTTCTGGTAGCCTAGCGGCGTGAAGATCCTCGGCGTCATCCCGGCACGGCTCCAGTCCACTCGCCTGCCGCGCAAGGTCCTCCGCGAGATCGCCGGCCTGCCCATGGTCGTCTACGTGTTCCAGCGCGCCCAGGCCTGCCGGCTCCTCTCGGACCTCCTCGTGGCCACGGACAGCGAGGAGGTCGTCGAGGCATGCCACGCGCACCACGTGCCGGCCGTGCTCACCTCGTCGGATCATCGCTCGGGCACGGACAGGCTCTGGGAGGTCTCCCGCGCGCGGATGGCCGACGTCTACGTCAACATCCAGGGCGACGAGCCGCTGGTGACCACGGGCCACATCGAGACGCTGGTGCAGCCCTTCCTCGCGGAGCCCGAGGTCCAGGTGACCACGCTCAAGATCCGCGCCACCCCCGAGGAGGTCGGGAGCCGCACCGCCAACAAGGTGGTGACGGACCGCCACGGGGACGCGCTCTACTTCTCGCGGCTGCCCATCCCCTTCGATCGTGACAACGGCGGCGGCATCACCTACTGGAAGCACATCGGCATGTACGCGTATCGCCGCTCCGTGCTCGAGATGTACCACTCGCTCCCCGTGTCGTCCCTGGAGCGGGCGGAGCAGCTGGAGCAGCTCCGCCTCCTCGAGCACGGGATCCCCATCCGCGTGCTCGAGACCCGCGAGCCCACCATCGGTGTGGACACCGAGGAGGACCTCAAGGCCGTCGTCGCTCTCGTCACACCGCGCCCCTCGTGACCAATCGCTGGGCCATCCTTGCCTTGATCATGGCGGCGCAAACCATGGCCAATGTGGGCCCGCTCGGTATCCCGTCCATCGCTCCGCTCATCCGCGAGGATCTGGGATTGTCCATGGCGCAGGCGGGCTCCTTCATCTCCGCCTACTACGTCGGCCCCTCGCTGATTTCCTTGCCCGCGGGCTGGATGGCGGATCGCTGGGGCGTGCGGCTGAGCATGGCCGGAGGTCAGGCCCTCATCGCCATCGGTCTCGTGTCCGTGGCAGGCTCGCACGCCTTCACACCTCTGGTCGTCCTCATGATCATCGCGGGCGCCGGCTACGGCATCTTGAACCCGACTACGACCAAGGCGGGCATCTCGTGGTTTCCCCGGCGGCAGCGCGGCACGGTGACGGGTCTCAAGCAGGTCGGTCTGCCCCTCGGCGGCGCCCTCGGCGCCTTGCTCATGCCACCGCTGGCGCTGCGTGTCGGCTGGCGTGGCGCCGTCGCTCTCGCCGCCTCCATCGTGGCCCTGCTCGCCGTGATCACCTGGCTTCTCTACCGGGAGCCACCGGAGCCGGGGCAGGGCGCCGGATCGCCGCCGCCCGTCGCCCTTCGCCGGGTCCTGGCCAGCCGTGATCTCTGGCTCGTCTCGGCGTCAACCTTCACCTTCGCGGGCATGCAGACGGTGTGGATGGGCTTTCTCGTCCTCTACCTCGCGGAGGTCGTCAAGATACCGCTCATCGCCGCCTCGCGTTTCCTCGTCATGGCCCAGGTGACGGGCGCCCTCGGTCGCGTGGCCTTTGGCGTGCTCTCCGATCGCGTCTTCGGTTCGCGCCGCCGCATCGTGCTCATGATCGCGGGGCTGGGCTCGGCCGCCTGCTCGCTCGCCATGGCGGGCACCGGACCGGGCACGAGCTGGTGGCTGCTGGCCGCCCTCGCCCTCGCCTTCGGATTCGTGGGCATCGGCTGGAACGGCGTCCAGCATACGCTCCTGGCCGAGATCGTCGGCATCCGGGCCGCGGGCACCGCCGTCGGCCTCGGCCTCGCGATCTCCTCGTTCGGGGTCACCCTGTGCCCGCCGCTCTTCGGCCTGGCCGTCGAGCGCCTCGGCGGCTTCGCCATCCCCTGGGTCGGGCTCGGCCTCGCCATGGTCGCCACCTTGTGCCTGCTCATTCCCGTCCGCGAAGGACGCATGGAGACTCCGTGACCGACAAGTCCTATGGCTGGGTGGTGCTGGGGGCGGCCTTCGTCATCATCACGATGGCCATCGGCACCCTGTTCACCCTGGCGGTGTTCCAGCAGCCGCTCGAGACGTCGATGGGCTGGTCCCGCGCGAGCGTCGGCACGATCGCGCTGCTCAACTGGATCGTCATGGGTGTGGGCTCGTTCGCCTCCGGATACGTCTCGGACCGCCTGGGGGGGCGCGTGGTCGTGCTCTCGGGCGGGGTGCTGCTGGCCACGGGACTCTTCCTCTCGAGCCGCGTGAGCGACCTGTGGCAGTTCTATCTGACCTTCGGCGTCCTCGTGGGAGCGGGAGTCAGCTGCTTCTATGTGCCGCTGACCGTGACCGTGATGCGCTGGTTCGAGACGCGCCGGGGCATGGCGACGGCCATCGTGTCCTCCGGCAATGGGCTGGGCACCCTCGCCCTCTCGCCCCTGTCGCGCTGGCTCATCGACTCCTTCGACTGGCGCACGGCCTTCGTCGTGCTCGCCGAGCTCTCCGCCCTCGTGGTCATCCCCGCCGCCTTGCTCCTCAGAGACCGCGCCGCCGGCGTCACCCGGGCCTCCGTCTGGGTCGGCCGCCCGGCGCGGGCACGAAGCGTCTTCACCCGGTGGCCATTCTGGGCCATCGTGTTCACCCACTTCGGATGCTGCGCCGCGCACTCGGGACCGATCTTCCACATGGTCTCCCATGCCATCGACCAGGGCGTCCCCGCCCTGGCGGCGGCGGGCGCCCTCGGTCTCTCCGGGCTCACGTCAATTTTCGGCAGGGTGGGGACGGGCATCGTCGCCGACCGCGTCGGGGTCAAGCGCACCATGCTCGCGGCGCTTGCGCTCCAGGCGAGCGTGATCTTTCTGTATCTCTTCGCGCGCGGTCAGGGCTCCGTGTACGGTCTCGCGGCCATCTTCGGCGTCGCCTATGGCAGCGCGATGCCGCTCTACGCCGTCCTCACGCGCGAGTACTTCGGTGAGCGCAGCGTGGGCACCGCCTACGGCTTCATCTTCTTCATCTCCTGCATAGGGATGGGGCTGGGCTCCTATGCGGGCGGCGCCATCCACGACTCGCTGGGCACCTACGCCTGGCTCTTCGTCGCTTCGGGTCTGATCGGCGGGATGGCCTTCGTTCTCGCCACGAGCCTGCGCGCTCCCGCCGGCGCGATGGGACGTCTTGACGCGTCGGGCCATCCCGCGTGATCGCGTCGAGAGTCCGGGGCCGTTGACACGTTCGGCTTTTCCTGCTAGAAAGGCGACACGATTTGTGCCGGATTTCTCACCACTTCGAGATCATTTGATGCCCTTCACGAGGTCCCACATCGCCGCCGAGCTTTCGGCTCCGACGTACTCCGCTCGCCGGCTCGATCCGCGGGAACAGCCCCACCCCATCGAAGGTTTCACCAGCCGGGAGGATTTGATCAATGACGACGGACAATCACGAGGAGGCGTCCACGGACGGCTCGCAGCTGGATCGCCGAGCTTTCATCAAGAGCACCGGCGTGGCCGCGGGCGTGGCGGCGGGCCTCGAAGGCATTCTCGCGTCGGGCCGGGCGCCAGCCTTCGCCCAAGGGACCAAGCTGCACTGGGTGCGATGGGTCGACTTCATCCCCGAGTCCGACGTCGAGCTGAAGCGCCAGATGCCGGAGGCCTCCAAGGCCCTCGGGGCGGAAGTCGTCTTCGAGACCATCAACGCCAACGATCTCCAGTCGCGCATCACGGCGGCCATCCAGTCGGGGGCCGGCGCCGACATCTTCAACTTCCAGTACAACTGGGCGCATCTCTACCAGAACGCCGTCTCCGACGTGTCCGATGTGGCCGGCGAGCTCGGCAAGGCCGAGGGCGGGTTCTATGACGTGTTCCCGCCCTCGTGCAACGTCAACGGCAAGTGGCTCAGCGTCCCGCACTCCATCGTGGGCAACGCTGTCGCCTATCGCAAGTCGTGGCTGAAGGACGCCGGGGCGAGCGAATACCCGAAGACCTGGGACGATACCCGAAAGCTCTTCGCCATCCTCAAGAAGAAGGGCAAGCCGTATGGCCAGACTCTGGGCCACACCTTCGGGGACGCGCCCACCTTCACCTACACGATGCTCTGGGCCTTCGGCGGCGCCGAGACGGACAAGACCGGCAAGAAGGTCGTGATCAACAGCAGCGGGGCCATCGAGTCGGTCAAGTTCATGCAGGCCTTCTGGAAGGAGTGCTGCGACGAGGGGGGGCTGGCGTGGGACGATACGAACAACAACCGCGCCTTTCATGCGGGGGAGATCTCGGCCACCCTCAATGGCGCCAGCATCTATATCGTGGCCAAGCGGCAGAAGGAGAAGATCAAGGACGACAAGGGCGAGCCCCTCTTCCAGGACATCGGCCACGCCCCGCTGCCCTCCGGCCCCGCAGGCGCGTACCTGCTCTTCCTCAACCAGTCACACGCGGTCATGAAGTACTCCAAGCACCAGAAGCTCGCGAAGGATTTCCTCCGCTGGCTCCACAAGCCCGAGAACTACGGCAAGTGGTTCGCCTCCCAGGAGGGATACAGCGTCGGCGGCACCAAGAAGTGGGAGAACGACCCCATGTGGGGCAAGCTCGACGAGCCCCTCAAGATGTTCCGCACGGCGGCCCGCAACACGCGTCTCTTCGGCTATGCGGGGCCGTCCACGGCCAAGGCCACCGAGGGCTTCACGAAGTACATCGTGACCGACATGTATGCCAAGGGCGTCCAGGGCATGAAGGCCGAGGACGCCGTGAAGTGGGCGGAAGGCGAGCTCAAGAAGATCTACGAGGGCTAACGTCAGGGACGCCGCTAGACGCGGCGAGGAGGGGTCGATGAAGACTCCGGAGCGCGATGGGCACGGGGCAACGGCCGGTGTGACGCGTCGACGGTTCATCGCGGGGTCCGCGGCCGTCGGCCTGGGGGCGGCGGGGCTCGAGGGCATTCTCGCCGCTCGCCGCGCGCCCGCCTTCGCCCAGGGCACCAAGATCCACATCCTGCGCTGGGTGGACTTCATCCCGGAGGCGGACGTGGAGCTCAAGCGCCAGGCGCCGGAGGCCTCGAAGGCGCTCGGGGCCGAGGTCACCTTCGAGTTCATCAACGCCAACGATCTCCAGGCCCGCATCACCGCCGCCATCCAGTCCGGCAGCGGCGCCGACATCATCCAGATGCTCTGGAACTGGCCGCATCTCTATGCCAACGGCCTCGTGGACGTCACGGACGTGGCCGAGCCCATCGGCAAGGCGCAGGGCGGCTACTACGACGTGTTCTCCAGCACCGCGAAGGTCGGCAATCGCTGGCTGGCCGTCCCCCATGGCACGGGCGGGAACGCCATCGCCTACCGGCGGTCCTGGCACGCAGAGATCGGCGTCAAGGAGTTCCCCAAGACCTGGGACGAGTGGCGCGAGGTGGGCAAGAAGCTCAAGGCCAAAGGCAAGCCGGTGGGCCAGGCCCTCGGTCACAGCTTCGGCGATCCGCCGACCTTTGCCTATCCCCTTCTCTGGGATTTCGGCGGTGCCGAGGTGGACAAGTCGGGCAAGAAGGTCGTCATCAACAGCAAGGGCGCCATCGAGTCGGTGAAGTTCATGCAAGCCTTCTGGAAGGACGCCTGCGATGAGGGCGGGCTGGCCTGGGACGACACGAACAATAACCGCGCCTTCCACTCCGGCGACATCTCGGCCACCCTTAACGGCGCCTCCATCTACATCGTGGCCAAGCGGCAGAAGGACAAGCTCAAGGACGAAAAGGGCGAGCCTCTCTACCAGGACATCGAGCACGAGGCCCTGCTGCCGAAGGGACCGGGAGGGCAATTCGCCCTCTACGGCGCCTTCCAGCACTCCGTCATGAAGTACTCGAAGAACCAGAAGGCGGCCAAGGAATTCCTCAAGTGGATGCACCAGAAAGAGAACTACGGAAAGTGGTTCCAGGTGAACGAGGGCTATACCGTCGGCGCTACCAAGGCCTGGGAGGATGACCCGATGTGGAGCAAGGTCGACAAGCCCCTCCAGGTCTTCCGGCAGGCCGCGCGCCAGACGCGGATGCTGGGCTATCCGGGGCCGTCGTCGGCCAAGGCCACCGAGTCGTACACGAAGTACATCGTCGTCGACATGTACGCCAAGGCCTGCCAGGGCATGAAGGCCGAGGATGCCGTGAAGTGGGCGGAAGGCGAGCTGAAGAAGATCTATGAAGCCTGATGGTACTCGGAGGAGGGTGTCGGTCACGCCGGACGTTGCCACCTACCGATCACGCAGGTTAGAGAAGATCTACGGATAGTCAGTTGAAGAAATCGATCGCCGGAGGATCTGGAGGCGCCGCGGGGATCGCGACGGCGCTGCCCCGCGCCGGAGCGTCCAGCCCCGGGCGCATGACCCGCTGGCTCGAGAGCGAGCGCCTGCTCGCTACGCTCCTGCTCGCCCCGGCCGTTCTCCTGCTCGGGCTGTTCATCGCCTATCCATTCATCATGGGGGTGTGGCTGTCGCTGTCGAACACCAGCGTGGGCAACGTCGGCGAGTTCGTCTGGTTCCGCAACTTCGTCAAGGCATGGAACGACTCGATCTTCCGGACCGCCTTCGGGAACACGTTCTTCTACACGTTCTGGGCCACCATCTTCAAGTTGGCGCTCGGGATGTGGCTGGCGCTCTTGCTCAACCGCAGCTTCCGCGGCAAGCGGGTCGTGCGGGCCGCCATGCTCCTGCCCTTCATCGTGCCGACCGTGCTCAGCACGTTCGCGTGGCGCTGGATGTTCGACCCGACCTTCAGCGTGCTCAACTGGCTCCTCTACCAGACCGGCTTCATCACGGCCAAGCTGCCCTTCCTCTCCGACGGCACGTACGGCATGTGGTGCGCCATCGTGGTCAACACTTGGCGCGGCATGCCTTTCTTCGCCATCACGCTGCTGGCGGGGCTGCAGACCATCAGCCCGGACCTCCAGGAGGCCGCCTCGCTCGACGGGGCCAATGGCTGGCACCGCTTCTGGCACGTGACCTGGCCCCTGCTCAAGCCCGTCACCGTGGTCGTGGTGGTGTTCTCGATCATCCAGACCTTCTCCGACTTCCAGCTCATCTACGTGCTCACGGGCGGCGGCCCCGCCAATGCCACCCACCTCCTGGCGACCTACGCCTACCAGATCGGCATTGCCACAGGCCTCCTGGGCGAGGGCGCGGCGATCTCGCTCTTCATGCTGCCCGTCCTCTTCATCGTCGTCTGGCTGCAGCTGCGCTACCTGAGAAGGCTCGAAGGCGCGTAAGACTAGGCCGATGACCTCCGTCATGCTGTTCCGCGAGCGGCCATTGAGAACGGATCGACTCTCGCAGGGCCGGTGGGGGGGCCCGGGGCCGCAGTGTGAGGCGCAGCCGGAGGCGAGACGAGCCAACCCTCAACGGGAGCGGCGCTCGCTCCCCCCCGGAACCTAAATGGTCATTGAGCGAAAGTGGAAGAGGTGGATCTACTTTTACGTCCCTATCACGTTCTTCGTGGTGG
>WNFD01000419.1_pt1 | contig 41888 bp, 32 predicted proteins | sample 5400491 | NCBI WGS metagenome assembly WNFD01 (sample SAMN13153343, study PRJNA577476) | soil metagenome | isolation source: 120 cm saprolite under Douglas fir tree site 2 hole 2 replicate 2 | place: USA:California | collected 2015-04-18
TCACCGCTGTCACCCTGGAACTCCAGATGATGTGCCGGTCGGTGCCGCCCGCTCCGCGCTTGGACGCGGTCCTGCATCGGCTGAGTTCGGCCGCCGGGTCGTTGCGCTGGCTGGTTGACGGCCCGTGGCCGTTCCTGGAGCCTGAGGTCCGGCTAGCCGCGGCCCTCCAGCAGCGCACCGCGTGGCTGCTGGCCGCGCCGGTCACCGTGGACGCCGAAGAACACGCTGCAAGGCTGGGCACGGCCGAAGTCCCCGCCGTCGCGGACGTCGTCGAACTGATGCTGCTCGGGATGGTGACAGCTAACCCGCCAGCGCAGGCACACGTCGCGGTAGAAACGGGGGAGCGCATGATCCAGATCGACCTGACCCTCACGTCAGCCGTGGGAGACGACCAGGCGATCGGCGACCCCGCGACGGCCCAGGCAGCGCTGGACGAACTGGCTTCAGCACTGGGGGCGAGCATGCACGCGAGGCTCCGCGGGCGGCGCTGGCGAGCCCGGATCGGCCTGCCAAGGCAGCCTGCTCCGGTGCACTGATCACCCGCCAAGGGGCAAGTCACCCTGGCCGGCAGCGCCCACGGTGGTCTTGAACCCCTGGAAGTGGCCGTTGAGTACCTGCCCGGCCTTGGCCATCAGCTCGGCCTCGGAGAACGGCTTCTCCACCAGGGCAACGTGGGGTTCAAGCCTGCCCTGCGAGGCCAGGACGGGCCGGGCGTAGCCGGACATGAAGAGCACCTCGATACTGGGTTTGATCAGCCGCATTCTCTCCGCGACTTCCTTGCCGAGCATGTGTGGCATGACGACGTCGGTGACGAGCAGGTGGATTTCACCCGGGTGATCGCGAGCCAGGTCGAGCGCTTCCGGGCCGTTCCCCGCGGTGATCACGCGGTAGCCATTGCGGGTGAAGATCCGCTTTGTCACCTCGCGCAGGGCTGCTTCATCCTCGACGATCAGGACGGTCTCTCCCTTGGGCACCCGCTCATAGGGCGGGGGTTCTGGAATCGGGGCGGCTGCCTCCTCGGTTACCGGCAGCATGATGGTGAAGGTCGTGCCCGTGCCGGGTTCAGAGTAGATCCGGATATCGCCCCCGGCCTGGGTGAGGATCCCGTAGACGGTCGCCAGGCCGAGGCCGGTTCCGGAGCTATCTCGCTTAGTGGTGTAGAACGGCTCAAAGGCGTGCTCGATGACGTCGCGGGTCATGCCGGTGCCGGTGTCGCTGACCCGCAGCCGCACGTTCTGTCCCTGCCGTGACTTCGATCCCCCGGCCACGGAGTCGGCGTCCACGGTGACGTTGCCGGTATCGATGGTCAGCGTGCCGCCTGCTGGCATGGCATCGCGGGCGTTGAGCGCGAGGTTCACCAGCACCTGCTCCAGCTGGCCCGGATCGGCCAGGACCGGGTGCAGATAACCGGCGAGCGAGATGACGAGCTCGATGTGCTCGCCGAGGGTCCGGCGCAGCATTTCCTCCACCGCGGTGATGACGCTGTCGAGGTCGAGGACCTGCGGCTGGATTACCTCCCGGCGGGCGAACGCGAGCAACTGACGGGTGAGGCCGGCCGCCCGCTCGCCGGCCCGTTTGATCTGCCCGAGGTCGCCGCGGGCCGTTTCGCAGCGCTGGGACCAGTCCGATTCGGTCGCGGCAGCGAGTTCCTCGGAGACGAAGGACACGTAGTTGAGGATCACGGCGAGAAGGTTGTTGAAGTCGTGTGCGACCCCGCCGGCCAGTTGGCCGAGGTTCTCCATGCGCTGGGCCTGCAGCACCTGTTCCTGCGACTTGTCCGCCTGGACCTGGATGCCGCGCTCCAGCACTGTATCGGCAGCGGCGGCCGGCCCTTGGCTGGCCGGTTCGACCATATGAATCCCCCACGGCTACATCTGAAGGCGCCTGCTGCGCCAAGCGTGAGCCCGTTAAGAAAGCAGCCGGGAAACCGCACGAGACCTGGTTGCTCTCCCTGACATGGGCACTGGCGGAGCCTTCCCCGAAGCCCCATGAGCGGCCACGCGGTGCTCTGCGCCATCCCGACAGCCGGACCGTCGATTTCGTCTAGTTACTTACAGTAAACATTATCATACAGCGTGTGACTGGATGGATGTTGGATCATGTAACTGCCACCGGGTGAATGTGCCCATTGCACCGCTCATAACCGAGGCAATGGCACATTCACCGGATGGGGACGCTCGACAGGCGGGAGACGCCAGGGGCGCCGGGGGTGCTGGAGGCGCCGGGGGCCAGGTGGTGGGCGGCCCGCATTCCGTCGGGATCGGGTCCGGTTCCGCGAGCTGAGCCGCCTGAATACAGGGAGGTAGTATAAAGTTACTCTAAGTAACGAACGTCGAGCAGCGCCCGTTGCGGGCCCGAACTCACGGTTTGCGCACGAGCGGGCGGGGCCCGGGTCGAGGGGGGCACCCGTGGCACAGGAAGAAAGCTCTGCCCTGGCTGGCGGGCCGGCCCCGGCCGACGTCGTCACCGGTGACTGCGGCGAGGCGTTGCGGGCCAGCGAGCAACGGTTCCGGCAGGAGTTCGGCCGCATGCCTGCCGGCATGATGATGACCAGCCTGGCGGCCGATCGTCCGAACGCCTACCTGGCGGTGAACGACACGTTCTGCCAGTTGACGGGCTACTCCCGAGGGGAGCTGGGCCGAGGGGACTTCCTCGGTAATTTCCACCCGGAAGACCAGCCTGCGCTTGAGGCCCTGGTCCAGAACGTCATATCTGGCCGCACCGACCAGATTCGGGCGGACGCGCGGCTTGTCCGCCAGGACGGCGAGATCGTCTTCGTCCGCCTGACCGGATCTGCGATCCTCCCACCCGCCGGTGAGCGTTACCTCGCGACGTTCATCGAGGACGCCACTGCCGCCGAACGGGCGCGGGTCGAAATGGGCCGGCTCGCGCACGAGCTGCAGCGGTCGCGACGCCTGGAAAGCGCGGGACAGCTCGTCGGCGGGATCGCCCATGACTTCAACAATCTGCTCACAGTGATCGCCAACTATGCGAGCCTTGTCCGCGACGAGGTGAGCGTGGCCGAGGCGACCGAGAGCTCAACCAGGTGGGAGCCCGTCCGCTGGGATGTGGAGCAGATTGAAGACGCTGCCGACCGGGCCAGGAGGCTGGTAAAGCACATGCTGGCATTCGCCCGGCGGGAGGAGGGGCAGCCGGTGCTCGTCGATTTCGGCCAGCTGATCAATGACGTGAGCAGGCTCCTGCGGGAGATGCTCGGCGAGCACATCCCCCTGGTCACCCGGCAGGGCGCGGGCCTGTGGCCGGTCGAAGCCGATCCAGGCCTGCTTGAGCAGGTGATCATGAACATCGCGGTGAACGCCCGAGACGCTATGCCGGCAGGCGGCCGGGTCACCATCGACACCGCGAACATCGACACGGTAAATCTCGCGGCTGACCAGCGGGAAGCGGCCGAACTTGCCGAGTTGCTCCCCCGGCGCTACGTCGAGCTTCGCATCACCGACTCCGGTGTCGGCATGGATGCGGTGACCGCTGAACGAGCTTTCGAGCCCTTTTTTACCACAAAGAATGGGGACCAGGCGGCGGGGCTTGGCCTGTCCGCCGTTGGCCGGCTCGCCTCGCGGGCGGGCGGCAGGGCGTGGCTACGGTCGCAACCGGGCCGCGGGACCACCGTAACGGTGATCCTGCCCGCCGCGCCCGGCTCGGGTTCCGGGGCGGCCGGCCCGGCGGCAGCCGGCCACCGGACGGTGACCGGCCATGCCGGCACGGTGCTCGTGGTGGACGATGAAGCCGCGATCCGGGATGTCACGCACCGGGTCCTGACGTCTGCCGGTTACCGGGTGATGATGGCGGCAAACGGACAGGAAGCTCTTGACCTCCTGGAGAACCCGCGGATGCCGGCCGACCTGCTCTTGGCGGATGTCGTCATGCCGGGCATGACGGGCAAGGACTTTGCCGCCCGGGTCCAGGCCGTCCGCCCTGGTGTCCGCGTGCTGTTCATGTCGGGATACGAGCGGCCGGGGGCTGTCGAGAACGGCTGGCCTGAACCTGGAACGCAGGTCATTGACAAGCCCTTCTCCCGGGCAGCGCTGCTGGCCAGGGTCACTCAGCTACTGCCGGAAGACATTGGCGCGGACCGAGTTGAGCAGCCCGAGCAACTGGTGCGGATTCGACGCCGGTGAACGGTGTGCCCCGCGCCGGTAAAACGGCGGGCACCCGGCGTCCGCCCGTCCGGTCACTGCCCGCAGACCGCTTCCCTGTGCTAGCCGCCATAGGCGAGCACAGCTGGGTCGATGACCGCGATGAACGGTTCGCCGCCAGCCTCGCCACCCTTGTCAACGGCCTGCAGGCGGCCCGGCAGCCGCATTAGCCCGGCCGCTGCCCGCGGCTGCACAGTCGAGCCGTTGAAGGCGCCGCCCTGATTGGCGGAACGCCCTTTCCGGAAAGTATCGCAGCCACTACACTGTTTTTTAGTTGTCCCCGGGACCCGGCAGCTCTCGAATTGCTTCTAGGTCCGGAGGCACATGATGGATGTCGGCGTTTGGAATCTCCCTCGCCGCAGCCGGGGCAACCTGCTGTTTCGCCATCTACCCGCATCCACCCGACCGCATCAACGTGCATGCGGTGGGCATGCGCCCGGCGCTTGCCGGTTCATTGAGAACGGTGCTAACACTGGCGTTGCCGCGTCGGCCAGGCCTGGCCACTCCTTGTCCGCGGATCGGCCACGACGGCCGCGGACATCCCCTCTGGTCCTTGAAGAAGGCTGCGTGCACGACCGCCCGCCATCGCCTTGATTAGGACTCGCCCAGCTGGGTAGTTGGTGGTCCGCCCAGCCGCTCTGCGGCATTTCAGCCCCTATTTCCCATGGACTACCGAACGGAAGGATCCGGCAAATGCTGGGTTACGTCGCAGCTGCTCTCTTCTTCATCGCGTTCCTGATCTACGTGACATCCACCGTCACCAGCAGCGTGGTCTTCTCGCCGACGAGCCTGATGCTCGTCGGGCTGACCTGCCTCGCTCTCCACCTCGCCGGGGTCTGGGCGACCTGGTCCCCCCGGCGCCGGGTCCGCCGCTGACCGCGGTAGTCGTCAGATACAGCACCAGTGGAACGTGCGTTTCGGAGGTAATAATGAAATACGTATCGGTGCTGCTCATTGTGTGGCTGGCCGTTGGTGCCCTGGCCGGCGGCCAGCGCCACTATTACAACGGGCCGGTTGAAACCTGCGTGAAGGCGGGCACGATCGCGCTGACGATAGTTGCGGGCCCCCTCAACTATCTCGGCGTGAATCCGAAGACCACCTGCACAGTGCCGCAGCCCAGTAAGTGACTCGTCCCGGCAAGTGACTGGTCCCGGCGTGGCGCCACCCTGCGTAATGGGCTCGCGCCACCCCGGTGCCGGCCGCCGGCAGCGTTTCACGGCGCCCCGGAGCGCCCCGGGTCACCGGTCCGGGGCGCCCACCCGGAAGACGCGAAGCTGAAGCGCCAAGGTGGCGTAGTACCGACCAGAGTGGTGAGCTCGAAAAGCGCCGCCGCGCCCAGTTGCGCCACGGCTGCCGCCCATCGGCACGGGGACCAGCTGTGATGGTTTCGTAAAGCCGCTTCTGTTCTTCATCAAGAAGGTCTGGAAGGAGCTTCGCCAACCGCGCCATCGGCTCAGGCTACAGGCCGTTCGGGAAGGTGATCGTTATCGGGGCGATGAGCGGGGTGCCGACCTCGAGCTGGATCTGGGCGTGTGCGGCGAGCGGGACGCCGCGGGGGTTGCCCTGGTACACCTGGCCGTTGTAGATCGCGGTGACGCGCCCTTTGGCCGGGCCGGCCTGACCCGGCCCGAGCGGCTGGCCCCACACGTCGAAGAAGTCGCCGAGGGTGTAGGTGCGCTGGACGGGCGACTCGATGTGGACGATGCCGTCGGCGGCGTGAGTATGCAGCCAGTAGAAGCAGTTCCCGCTGATGACGAACGGGCCTTGGGCGGTGTTCTGCGTGCGGGCGCCCGGGATCCCGATCCCGGCGGGCACCTGGCGGGGCGAGCCGTTCACGAAGATGGTCAGGTGCGCGTGGACGTGAAAAATGGTCTGTTCGCTGGTCTGGCAGCTGATGCCGTTGACGCTCTGGCCGGTGGCGATCGTGGCGGTGCTGGCCAGCGGGGGGGCGCTGGGGACCGGGAGGCCCTCGGGACCGGTCGGGCCGGGCGATGGCGCGGGCGCGAGCGTGCCCAGCGTGCTCAGCGAGGCGAGCTTGAGCCGCGGCGAGCCGCCGCCCGTGGTGGGCCGGCCGCCACCGGAGACCGCCAGTGTGATGCCCACGGCCGCCGCGGCCACGATGACCACCGCGGACGTCCCGGCCAGCCAGCGCCGACGGCGGCGGCGCTGCGCCTCCTGCGCCCTTATCTGGGCGAGTCTCTCGCGGGCCTTCTGCCGGTCTCCGCGGGCCTTGGACACGGCATCTGCCTCCTCATCGGCCCGCCCGCCGGACAGGATGGACCATACCGCGTGGCCGGGCGGGCGACGGACGCGACCGCCATCATCAGGGTAACCAACCACGTAAGCTCATCACACTGCGCCGCACGCCCAGCGCCTATCCTTGACTCTGTGCGCCTGGTCTCTCTGCTGCCATCGGCGACCGAGATCGTGTACGCGCTCGGTCTGGGGGATGACCTGGTCGGGGTCACGTTCGAGTGCGACGAGCCGCCCGCGGCCCGCGCGGAGAAGACCGTCGTCGTAGGTGGCCGTGATACGCGCGGGATGACCCCAGGCGAGATCGACATCTACGTCCGGAGCGAGCTGGCCTCCGGCGCCGACCTCTACACCCTGCACGCGGAAGCCCTGGCGACACTGCAGCCCGACCTGATCTTGACCCAGGACCTGTGCCGGGTGTGCGCACTACCTTCCGGGCATGTCGAGGACGCCCTTGATCACCTCGGCTGCCAGGCTGACGTGCTGTCACTTGATCCGCACTCGCTCGATGAGGTGCTTGAGTCGATCCTGGCGGTCGGGGAGCGCGCCGGCGTACCTGATCGCGCCGCCCGCCTGGTGCAGGAGTTGCGGGCCCGGCTTTCCCGCACGGCGGCGAGAGTCGCCGGTCGAGCCCGGCCGAGGGTAGCAGTGGTCGAGTGGGTGGATCCACCCTTTAATGCCGGCCACTGGATACCCGATCTGGTCAGCGCGGCAGGCGGCGAGCCGGTCGCGGCCCGGCCCGGTGCGCTGTCAATCCCGACGACCTGGTCCGCCATCGCGGCGGCCGCGCCGGATCTTGTCGTGGTCGCACCCTGCGGCTACCATCTGCCGGGCGCGATCGAGCAGGCGCAGTCCGTAGCCGGCCACCTGCCCGGCCTGCCGGTGTGGGCGATCGACGCCGACGGCATCGTGGTACGCCCCGGTCCTCGCCTGGTCGACGGCGTTGAGGCCATCGCCTCGATACTGCACCCGGATGCCGTGCCCGCGGCGCCACCCGGCACGGTGCACCGGCTGACATCCGCCAGCTAAATGTCGCAGCGCCGGGAGTTGCAGGCGGTCCACGATGCACGACTCGTAATTCGGCCAGTCAGGTACGAGGTCGATGGCACCGCGAACGCTATCTACATCTACAGCGTCGGGCGCGTGCCACGAGCCACGTAACGCATCGTGAGATGCCGGGGAAGATCACGTTAATGAATCATTGATAAATTGTTAACAGATTATTTCTGCGCCAAGTTCTGGCCGACTGTTTCGGTCAAACCTATGTTAGCGAGAAAATCATTGTCCCGCCGCTGACCGACGGATGGCGCTCGCGAACAGCCATTCAGGCCGGTGGCGCAAGAAGAGGAAGTCATGATGAGCCGACGGAGATCGCTTCCTATAGCGGGGCATACGGGGCTCATCAGGCGGCGGCGGCTGCGCAGCACGGCCTTACTCGCCGCAGTGGCGACCGCGGCCGCCACTGCGGCGGCGGTGACCGCGCTCGCACCTGCCTCACCGGCGCTGGCCGCGGGCCCAGCACCGGGCGCGCCGGGGGCGAATGCCACCTGGAACGAGGCCAACCTGCAGGGCTTTGCGGACTCCCTCGGCTCGGCCTCGAAGGTCTGGTACACCCTGGGCAACGGCGAACTGGAGAACATCTTTTACCCGCAGACCGACACGCCCAGCACGTTCGGCCTGCAGTACATCGTCACCGACGGCTCGACGTTCACCACCGCCGAGACGGCGGGCACCAGCCACGCGATCTCCCTCGCGGATCCGACATCGCTGGTCTGGCAGCAAGTGAACACCGCGACCAACGGCGATTACAAGATCACCAAAACGTACGTGGCCGATCCGTCGCGCTCGGTGGTCCTGGTCCAGACGACCTTTGACAACCTCACCCCGGGCCCGCTCCAGCTGTACGCCGACTACCTGCCGCAGCTGAACAACGACGGCATGGGCAACACCGGCGGCACCGACACGGCCAGTGGCGACCTGGCCGCCTCCAACGGCTCGGTGTCCAGCGCGATGGCGGCCTCCACGGGTTTCAGCCAGACGACAACCGGCTACGTCGGCAGCTCAAGCGACGGCAGCCAGCAGCTCGCCAGCAGCCACGCGCTGACCTCGACGTACACGTCGGCGGCGACCGGAGGGCACATCGTCCAGGTCGCGCAGATCCCGGTGGCGGCCAGCGGTTCGACCACCTTCACGCTGGCCCTCGGGTTCGACTCCAGCCAGTCGGCCGCGATCTCCGACGCCGCCGCGTCCCTGGCGGCGGGGTTCACCGCCCTGGAGAGCTCGTTCGAATCCGGCTGGCACTCCTGGGTCGGCGGCCTCAACGCCCCGCCCGCCTCGGTGACCGGCAGTAGCACGCTCCAGGAGCAGTACTACGTCTCGCTGATGGAACTCAAGGCCGATGAGGACAAGACCTTCACCGGCGGGTTCGTGGCCTCGCCGACTGACCCTTGGGGCACCAGCGTCAGCGCGAACAGCGCAGGTGACCACGGCTACCACGCGGTCTGGACCCGCGATGAGTACGAGATGGCATCCGCACTGCTCGCGGCGGGTGACACGACTGACGCGAACGCCGCCCTCCAGTACATCCTCATCTATGAGGAACAGTCGAACGGCGCCGTCAAACAGAACACATTCCTTAACGGAAACTCCGTCTTCGGCTCGCTTCAGATGGACGAGGTAGCCGACCCGATCATCCTTGCCTACCAGCTCGGTGCGACGAACTCGGCTGACTGGGGCCATATCCAGCTACTGGCCAACTACCTCGTCGCCAACGGCCCGTCTACGCCGCAGGAACGCTGGGAGGAGAACGGCGGATACTCGCCGGCCACCATGGCCGCCGAGATCGCGGGGCTGATCTGCGCCGCTTCGATCGCCAAGGCCAACGGCGCGACCAGCCAGGCGGCCAGCTACCAGTCGACCGCCCTGTCCTGGGCGTCTCAGCTGGATAGCCTCACCTACACCACCACGGGTTCCTACGGCAACGGTGCCTACTTCCTGCGGATCACCCCGGACGGAAGCCCGAACTCCGGCGCGTCGATCTTCATCCAGAACGGCGGCGGGAACCACGACGACCGCACGGTGGTTGACCCCGGTTTCCTCGAACTGGTGCGGCTGGGCATCAAGCCCGCGAGCGCGGCCGACATCACCAGCACGATCTCGGCCGTCGATTCGAAGCTTGCGGTGCAGACCCCGGAGGGGCCGATCTGGCACAGGTACAACTTCGATGGCTACGGCGAGACCTCATCCGGGGGCGACTACACCGGCTCGGGTGTGGGCAATCCGTGGCCGGTGCTGTCCGGCGAGCGCGGCGAGTACGACGTCGCCAGCGGCAACCTGGCCGGGGCGCAATCCATGCTGGCGACCATGGCGGGCGCGGCCAACTCCGGCTACCAGATCCCCGAGCAGGTCTGGGCAGGCAGCACTGGCACCGGCGGGTTCACCTTCGGCCAGCCCGACAATTCAGCGACTCCCCTTATGTGGTCGCTGGCACAGTACGCGCGGCTCGCGATCGACATTTCCGCCGGCCACAACGTGGACACCCCGGCGGTCGTCACCCAGTGCGTGCAGCAGGGCAACTGCCCGGTCAGCGGTTCTGTGCAGGAGACGGTGAACGTGACCGTGCCGGTGAACACCGACGCCTCCGGCGACACCGTGTACCTGGCCGGGAACCTGTCGGCGCTCGGCCTCGGCCAGCCGGACTGGGCGGCCAACGGGATCCCGATGACGCGGGTCAGCGCCACCAGGTGGACGGCCACAGTGACCGCGGCGGCCAACGCCACCCTGTCCTACAAGTACGACCTGGGCGGCACCTGGTCCAACGTGGAGAAGAACGCCAACTGCGCCGACACCGGCAACCGGAGCATGGGCGTGAACGGCGGCACGGTCAACGACACGATCGCCAACTGGGGCGGGCCCGGTGCCTGCGGTAACTCCACCGCGGTCATCAACGTCACCGTGCCCTCCAGCACCCCCAGCGGCGACACCGTCTACCTGTCAGGCAACTACAGCGTCCTCGGCACCGGGATCCCCTCGACCGACAACTGGATCGCTAACGACTACCCGATGACCCAGACCAGGCCCGGCACCTGGACGCTGACCATCACCGGAGTGCCGGTGGCCGCGTTCCAGTACAAGTTCACCCTCGGCTCGTGGAACACCGTAGAGGAGACAAGCTCGTGCGGGGACCTAGCCAATCGCACCTTCGGCTTCAACACAGCCGACGCCAGCTACACAGCCAACAACACGGTCACCAACTGGAAAGGCAGCGGAGGCTGCTAACCCGCCGCGCCCCGTCGTGATCATGGTGATTGCGGTGGATTAGTGGCCGCCGGCGGCCACCGATCAACCGCGATCATCGAGTCACGACCCGCGCGGCCCCTGACGTGCCGCCGGCCGCTTACCCAGACGGGCGGCCGGCGGCACAGCCACCCGAAGCACGCGCCACTCATCGGCGCCAATCGCGCACAGCCAGACGCCCGCCTGACATGATTGCCGGGTGCGTGGTGATTTGCCAACGTCTGACACCCGCCGGGCCCGCCTCTGGAGAGCCGCGGCGCGCAGAGGCATTCCGCTGCCCACCATCCTGACCACGGTCGCGGTGGTAGCGGTGGCCTACATGGCCGCGAAGCTGATCTACCGGCTGCGGGATGTCATCCTCCTCATGGTCGTCGCGGCATTCGTCACCGTGATCCTCAACCCGCTCGTTGTGGCCCTCCAACGCTGGCGGATCAAGCGGCGGGGCTGGGCCGTGGCCGTCGTGACGTTGTGGGGCCTGCTTGTCTTCATCGGCCTGGCGGTGGCGTTCGGCTACCCGCTCGCCAACGGGATCAACCACCTGGCCAACCAGTTGCCGTCGTACGTGAGCTCGGCGCAGCATGGCCGGGGCTGGATAGGGCACCTGGTGCGCAGGTATCACATCCAGACGTGGGTGCAGAACAATACGCCGAGGATCGTGAACTTCGGGAAGGGTCTCGCGAAGCCTGCCCTCAGCCTGGGTAAGGGCGCCATCTCGCTGCTGATATCGCTCTTCACCATCTTCGTGCTCGTGCTGCTCCTGCTGCTCGAGGGCCCCAAGATGCGGACCAGCCTGCTCGGCCAGATGTCACCTGAGCGGGCGGAGCGCTATTCCAGGGTGGCGCGTGAGGTCAACCGCTCGGTCACCGGATACATGCTGGGGAACTTCCTGACATCGCTCATCGCCGGGGCCGTCGTATTCGTGACCCTGCTCGTGATGGGTGTCCCGTTCCCGTTCCTGTGGGCGCTGTGGGTCGCCCTGGTCGACTTCCTTCCCATGATCGGCGGCGCCCTGGCGGGCATCCCCACGGTTCTGTTCGCGGCCGGCCACTCGCTCACGGCCGGCATCGTGACCCTGATCGTGTTCCTGGTCTACACACAGTTCGAGAACCACGTGCTGAACCCGATCGTGATGAGCCGGACGGTGAGGGTCAACCCGCTGCTGGTGCTGGTATCCATCCTGTTCGGGGCGTCCATCGGCAGCTGGATCGGCGGGATCTTCGGCGCCTTCGTGGCCGCCCTGCTGGCCATACCGGCCGCCGGCGCGATCCAGGTGCTGGTCCGCGACGTCTGGGAGGCCACCGCCCCGCCGCAGCCCGCCGAGGCCGTAGACACCGACCAGGAACCGGCCGCTCACACCTAGCGCCCATATCGACAACTCGGACCCGCATCGGCGCATGCTGCCATGGACCGACGCCTTACAGGCCAGAATGCAACCATGCCCGACGTTCCCCTCTATGTCGCCGCGATTACCGCGGCAGCCGGCGTCGCTGGCGCCGCCATTCCCGCGATCGCGGTCATCATCCGCGACGTGCGCCAGGCCGAGCGCGACCGGCGTGAGCGCCGCGCGGAGGCGAAGCGGCAGGCCTGCCTCGACCTCCTGCGCACGGCCGGCGAACTGCGGACACGCGTGGCGAACACGCTGCAGGACCCGGGAGACCAGATAGGCGCCCGACTGGCGGAGATCCGGGAGTCCGAAGGGGCCGTCCATCTGCACGCGGCGGGCGTCGCGTTGTTAGCTCCAGGGAAGCTGGCCGGGCCTGCGGAAGACCTGGCCATGGCGGCGAGTCGGCTGGCCGCGGCCGCGGCACGGGACACCGACAGGCGGAGTATCACGATCCGCCCACCGGACTTCTCAGGGCTAGACGAAAGCGTCGCGGCCTTCCGGCGGACCGCTGTGGCCGACGCCGCGGAATAGCCTACCGACGATCATCCGAACTCTCGCCGACCAGTTTCTGGGCGGCCTGGCGCTGGTGGGGTGGTAGCGGGGGGTCGGTGGCGTTGAGGGCTCGCCTGGCCAGTTCCTGGGCGGCGATCTTGTCGCCGCCCAGAGCCTCGGCTCGTGCTGCGTAGAGGAGCACCTGCCCGTTCCTCGGGGCGTCGGCGAGAGCACTCTCGATCTCCTTGTGGGCGCGGCCGTCGCCGAGTTCGGCGAGAGCGAGCCCGCGGGCAGCGTGGGCCGACGGCCGATCGCGGTCCGTCACGCGGTCGAGGTCGCGCAGCGCGTCGCGGACGTCGCCGAGATCGGCCAGGATCTCCCCACGGGCCCGCAGCGCGTCCGGATTCCCGCCATCGATCCCAAGGACGCCAGTGAGCACCGCCACGGCGGCGCGGCTCTGGCCGAGCTCCCATAGCGCCCAGCCGAGCTCGGTCTGCACCATGAGATCGTTCGGGACGCGATCGGCGGCGGCCCGCAGTTCTTGCACCGCGTCCGCGGGCTGTCCCTGAGCGAGCAGGGCCTGCCCGACCGCCGCGAGCTGGCTGGCTACAGCCCCGGTGTCCTGGACCGCCTCGAACAAGCTGGCGGCGGTCCGATAGTGAGCCTCCGCGTCGGCCGGCTTTTCACGCTCGTGCGCGAGATTGCCGAGGAGCGAAGTAGCCTCGGCGCGGAGCCGTAGGCCACTGCCGGGTGTGGCGCGCAGAGTCTCTTTGGCGTAACGCTCGGCGAGGTCGAGTTCGCCTTGGGTCAGCGCTTGCTCGGCGGATCGCAAGTACTCGGCGGGCTCGACTATCGGCGGCAGCTCGTTTCCGGCGTGCCGAAGCGGTTCGATCAGGCGCTCGCTCAGCAGTTCATACCATCGTGAACCGGATCGTCGTTCCGCGGACAGGAGATGCCGGTCCTCAAGTGCCCGCGGCACGGAGTTCGGCATACCCGCGGTGTCAGCCGTGCTCTCGTACGCGGTCCCGCGAGTGCCGAGATCAGTAACGAAGGTGCGGGTCAGCCACGAGCGCAGCCGAGCCGCCGGCAAGTCATGATCGTCCGCGACGGTGGCGATAACGCGGCCGCAATGGGTGGCCAGCGCGGTGTCGGCGTCGCCGTAACGGCGGACGTGACGTTCCGTGATGAGGTCCACATCCGCTGGCAGGGATTCCCAGAGCCGCACGCAGACGGCCTGGAGTAGGGCCGGTTCGACGTGGTCGTAGCCGACGGACCGCTCCCCGCCATCTGCGGCGACGATGCGGCTGGTCAGCAGGTCCGCGACGAGCTCGTCGGCGGCTCCGGCAGCAAAGGACCGGCCGGTGCCGTCGACTGGCCCGGTCACCGCATCGAGTGCGCGATCGGGACTCAGCGGTGTTACGCGATACCGTGCGCCACCGCCCAGCGCGTCTGCAAGCTCCTCGAGTGCGTCCTCGCGGATCGAGAGGAGCAGGTGCAGGCCCGGCACATCTCGTAAGGCTCCCGTGAGCTCGCCGAGGAAGCGCCGCCGGTGTGTCCGGCGAGGACCGAGGTCGGCGAGCAGTTCTTCGGCTTGGTCGATGGCCGCGAGAATGGCGCCGCCGTGACGTTCGGCACGCCGGGACATGAAGTCCCGAACGGTGAGGCCGACGATTCGACTGGCGGACTCGCCCGGCGACCAGGACCTCAGCAGCGCGAGCGTGTAAGGGTTGTGTTCTGGCAGCGCGGCCTGCGGGAACGTCGAGCCGATGGAAAGGCTGCCAATGGGCAGGACGTCCGTGGCCCTGTCCTGGACTAACGGCAGCACCCCGGCACGCAGCAGCGATGTCTTACCGCTGCCCGCGTGACCGTGAACAATCGTGAGGCGGTTGGTCTGCCACAGCTCAGCCAGGGCACCGGCCTCGGCCGTTCGCCCGAAGAACCGACCTCTGTCCGCGGCCTGAAATGGACGGGTGCCGGGATACGGCTGCTCCACACTCATGGTCATCGCGCCGGTCCTCGTCACAACCGCCCCATCCGTCGCCACCTAAGCTACGCCCCCATGCCAAGATACCGGCGAGGTGCGTGCGACGTAGCGACCCACGGACCCTGGCCAGCATCGTTGCCTGGTCGGGACTGCCGGTTCGCTCAGATATTAGAGACGAACGAGTAGTTCACACCTTCTTCTTGGCGAGCGAAGATCCGTTGCAGTGCCGCTGCGAGGCTGGACCCATCGACCTCGTCGCCCAACTCACCCAGGCTAAATCCGCTGACATCGATCAATCCACCTTCGACCGTGTCGTCTTCGCTCATGTCACTCCTCACCTCGCCGACCCCGGCCCTTGGGGACCGCCGCCCGGCAGGAACAAGACCCGTCCGACTGGGTTGACGAACGTGTTACTTGACAAATACACGCTCGATGCCTATCTGTCGAGCCGCAGGCCGGGACGGACAACCTGGGACCAAGGCGCGGGATATAAGCAGCAGTCCCACTCGCCCCGCGATGACCGCCCGTGCGCCCGTTACATCATGATGATCTCAGCGCGGCACCTGCCGTGTAATGGCGACCCTGCGCATAGGATAGCGGCGTGACGGTACCAGACCTGCAGACAACGTTCGGGGGTGTGCCCGCGATCTGGGGCGGCATCCCTCAGCGCAACAAGAACTTTACCGGCCGGGATGACATCCTGGCCCAGCTACGGCAGGGCGTGTCCAACAAGGTCACGGTGGTCCTGCCCCATGCGCTCCAGGGCATGGGGGGCGTCGGCAAGACCGCGGTGGCCATTGAGTACGCGCACCGGTACCGCTCCGAGTACGAACTCGTCTGGTGGATCCCCGCCGATCAGCCGACGCTCGTCCGCTCGTCTCTAGCGGCCTTAGCCGAACCGCTCGGACTGCAATCAGCCACCGCTTCGGGAATTGAAAGCGCTGCTACGGCGGTCCTCAACGCCCTCCGTCGGGGCGAGCCGTCCGGACGGTGGCTGTTGATCTTCGATAACGCTGACCAGCCAGAAGATCTCAACGACATCATCCCGCGCGGACCGGGCGACGTTCTGATCACTTCGCGGAATCATCGCTGGCAGTCCGTAGTCGATACGGTCCAGGTGAACGTGTTCTCCAGAGCGGAGAGCACGGATTTCCTGGCCAAGCGAGTGCCCAAGGGCATCGAAGAGTCTGACGCTGCCCGCCTGGCAGAGGAACTGGGTGACCTCCCCCTGGCGCTGGAACAAGCCGGAGCGTTGCAGGCTGAGACCGGAATGTCAGTCGATGAGTACTTGCGGCTGCTGAAGGATCAAGCTGCCGACATCATGGCCGAGGGCAAGTCGCCGGACTACCCACTCTCGATGACCGCCGCGTGGAAGCTGTCGGTTTCCACCATGAACCGCCAGCTCCCGCAGGCAACAGAACTGCTGCGCTGCTGCGCTTTCTTCGGCCCTGAGCCGATCCCCCGGGATGTATTCCGCCGCGGCACCCTGGCGACGCAGACACGCGTAAGCGACCTGCTCGCGAACCCGATCCTGCTGGCCCGGGCCATCCGGGAACTGGGACGGTTCGCCCTGGTGCGGATCGATGGCCGCACGATCGGCGTGCACCGCCTGATTCAGGCGCTGCTCCGCGACGAACTCGACCCAAACGAGCAGGCCAGATACCGGCACGAAGTCCACCTGATCCTCGCTGCTGCCGCACCAGCCGATCCCGATGACAACAGGCTGTGGCCGCGCTTCCGGGAGCTCGTCGCCCACGTCGCAGCGCCCGCGACCGGACTGGCACAATGCCGGGATCCCGCGGTGCGTGCGTTCGCGCTGAATATCGTGCGCTATCTCTCCCGTTCTGGCGACAATGCGTCATCCCGGTTGTTCGCTGAACGCTTCATCGCGCAATGGACGAAGGACTCCGGCCCAGACGAGCCCACCGTACTCGACGCACAGCGTCATCTCGGCAACGCGCTGAGAGAACTTGGACAGTATTCGGCAGCCTTTGATCTAAGCGAGACCACCCTAAGGCGCGTTCGGGAAATCCTCGGCGAGCATGACTCGCTTACGCTCGCCCTGACGAACTCGTTCGGCGCAGATCTGCGGGCCCGGGGCGACTTCGTTGCGGCGCGGGTGCTGGACGAGGGATCGCTGGGCCTTCATCAGGGGGTATTCGGGCCGTCGGACCCGCAGACATTGCGTGTCATGAATAATCTTGCCCTCGACTACGGACTGAACAGTAAATACAAGGAAGCCCGGGAACTGCATCAACGCACCTATCTTCTGCAGAGCGAGGCGACGAGCGGAGTATCCGCTACCGACGTACTTAATTCGTGGAACTGCCTGGCGCGGGCCGTACGGCTATGCGGCGACTACTCCGAGGCACGCGATGTGGGCGAGGATGCCTACGACTACGGCCGTGAGGTGCTAGGGCCAGACAATTATATGACCCTGCGGACCGCGAGAGAGCTTTCAATCGCCCTTCGACGCATCGCCACCGCTTACGATGACGCACTCGATCTGGCCGAGGATGTGTTGAACCGCTCCACCCGGCTCTTCGGCGCGGGTCACCCAGATACCCTTGCGGCGGCCATTAGCTTGACCAACATCCAGCGGACTATCGGCCAGACTGACAGTGCGCTCGGGCTGGCGGAGAACACGGTGGCCAGTTACCCCGGTGCCTATGGCCCTGATCATCCGTACAGTCACGGTTGCACTGGCAACCTCGCGCTGCTCCGGCGGGTGACTGGAGACGCCGCTGGAGCCCGCCGACTCGACGAGGCCGCACTAGCCGGTCTCGACGATCGACTGAGCCGGGACCACCACTATTCACTCACCGTTGCCACCAATCTCGCCAGCGACTTCGCCGAGCTTGGAGAGATCGCCAAGGCGCGGGCGCTCGGCGAGGACACGCTGGATCGGCTGGGCAGGCTTTTGGGTGAGACTCATCCACTAACTCTCGGCTGCGCGGCGAATCTGGTCGCCGACCTGCGTGCCGCAGGGGCCGAAGAAGAGGCGGACCGGCTGTCAGCGGACACACTGGAGCGTTACGCGGCTACGCTCGGTATTGACCACCCTGATGCGAAGGTCGCTGCAGCGGGCCGACGGCTCGACTTTGATTTCGACCCGCCGGCAATCTGATCCCGGCATGGAGCATCAAACCTGGACCGGCCCGTTCTTAGAGCGCCAGCGGGCCAGGTGGTCATCGGCCTCTTCGCGCGCCAGTGCCAGGGCCTCCTCCGGGACCGGTTCATCCTGCCAGGTCCTCAGCGTCCGGGCCATCCCGTGAACGAAGTCCAGCCCGGCCGGCGTGAGGTGACCGCTAGACCGGAGCGTCTCAACGACCAGCGCGGCGCCCGCTCGCCACCGGGCAAACTCCGCGTGCGCACGAATCCCTGCAGCGCCCTCCTCCAGACGGCGCTGCCGTCGCCAGAACCCGCTCACACCAAGGTAGGCGTAGGCGCCTTGGAGCAGGCCACTGATGGGCCGGGGGTCACCCCGCCACGGTGCGTAAAAGCGACGCTCATCGTCGGGCAAGGTCAGCGTCACGATGTCGAGTAGCCCGGACAGCTTGAGATGCTGCACCTCGTGCGCAAGCGTGGCCGCGAGGGTACAGGCGTCAGGCGGCTCCGACAGCGCGATGGCGCCGAAGTTCTCCGACGAGCTTGAGCTGATCTGGCCGTGCGTTGACGAAGCGAGCGGAACGACCACCGTGATCGCAGCAGCGACCTCTTCAGCGATGACCGGATGGTGCTGTTCCAGTAACGGCCATGCTTCTTGGAAGACCGCGGCCCAATTATCCACCTCGACGGCGTGTAGGCGGGTCGTGGTGTTGGTCGCGGCAGGCATGCGGAACGGGTCCAGATCATCGATCAGAATTTCGAGTGACCCGGCCCGGATGCAGCGTAGTGCGTGCCAGCCCGGCGCATCCTGGTGCGGGTCTCTTGGCAGCGTGACCCGCCTGGCATCCGACGCCACTTCGGTATCGCTCGCGGCGCTCCGTACTACGGCGTTTCCGCCGCCCACGATGGCGGCACCCAGGGATGGCAACATGACGCCTTCCCCGATCGCTCGCACCCCAATATTCATGGGCAGCCCGGCTCGGATCGCTGCTGCGGCAGCCACCGCGCACAGCCCAGCCGGCTCGGCGCCGGGGATCGCCGGATCGCCGCGTAGCGCACGCATGGTGCGCAATGCCCACGCCCCCACTGAAGGATGCCCAATCACCGCGTTGGCAGCCGCAGGATCATGGCGCTGGGCAGCGGCAAGGAGGTCATAGCCGCGGCGGGCGAGTTCCACCTGCTCATGACCAAAGGCCTGTGCGGTGGCGAGCACACCGCGCAGCAAGAGCATGACCTTGCTGAATTGCGCCGAGGCCAGTTCGCCGACGGCAACGGCTCCGCCACCACCGACCGCAAGCGCATCGAACACGTGCTTGGGCACGCTGTGATGCCGAAGGCTCATGACGTCTCCATCTTCGCCAGCCGAGCGCTGATATCGTCCTGGACTCTGTCTCGGATGTGGTCGATGAGACGCATCAGATCCGGGCAATAGACGGATGGGTTGGCGAAACCTGTACCGGCGCGGTAGCGGTGAGCGTAAAGACCGCCACCGCAGACGCGCCGGATTCGGCACGCCTGGCATTCCGCGGACAGCGCCCGTTCTCCGAGTTGCAAGGCAGCGACTCCGGGGAGCAGCAGCGCGGCATCGAGCCGATCGCGGGCCACGTGCAGTCCAGTCTGCGGTGCCCCGTGATATGCCGCCTTCAGCGTGTCAGCCTGCTCGATCGCACCATCGGTCTCGATGACGACGACCGTCGACGGCTCCAGGCCGATCATCTCGGTCGCCGACCTCCCGCCCAGGATCACGTGCATGATCTCCTCAAAGAGCCGGATCCGGGTTCGCGGGGCGGGGTACCAGTCGTCGAAGACCGTAATCAGCCAGTCCGCATAGGGCGTTTCGGCTGCGCCTGGTATTCGCCCCGGTGGTGGCGACGTCCATGTTCCGTGCGGCAGCAGAAAGTCGATCTTGGGCGGCTCGAAGACGACCAGCGCCTCGTAGCTGCTTATTGGGTCGTTGCGCAGGTCAATCGTGCAGAGCAGTCCACTGAAGAGGTGGCGGTAGCTCACGTCGGTTAAGCGCCGCAACCCGGCCGTCACCGCCGCATGGCTGCCCCGGCCGCTCGCAAAACGCCGGTGCCGGTCGTGCGCGCCAGCGGTGCCATCCAGGCTCACTCCTACCCGGATGCCAAGTTCATCCAATAGGCGCAGGTAGGAATCGTCCAGACCGACTGCGTTTGTCTGCACACTGGCATCGACCGCCACAGTTGGGCCGACAGCCTCCCGGACACCGGTCACCAGGCCAGAGATCAGGTCCCGGCCTGCGAGCAACGGCTCTCCGCCGTGCAGAATTAACGCAACATCCGTGAGTCTGTGCGCGCGAGCGTGCTCGCCGATGCGCATCGCCGTGCGTTCCGCGATCTCAGGTGACATCCGGCGTGGCTGATCGCGCCACGACTGATCGGCCATTTCGTACATGTAGCAGTAGTCACAGGCCAGATCACACCTGCTGTGGATCTTGACGATGAACTCGCGGAAGGGAACGGGACGCCAGCCACCGGCCATGAGGGCCGGAACGTCGAGCGTCGCCGGCCATTCGGATCCAGCTTCCGTTCCCATACTCGGATTGAACCATACGTGTCGATCCGACATAGATCGTCGCCAACCCGGCTCCGCCCGGCGGCAGGCCTGTCCGCCACCCGTGGCCGGACGCAACGGCACGGCTCCAGCCTGAGCGCACCTCGGTGTTCCTTACCCAACGGCGTGACGCCGTCCGGACGCTTCCCAGGCCGGTCACCGTGCGGACCGCCAGGCCAGGGCACGGTTCGATAACGAGTCAATTCACAACTCGCTGCACTTCATCGTGATACGGGCCGGCTGTAACCGTCCTGTGGTAGAGGTCGATGGGTCCGAACAAGGGCACCGGGCCTCAAGGGGCTCCGCTGATATGAGAGGCTGGCGCATGCAACGTCCCGGCCCGATCGGCCGCGTTCCTCCAGAAAATGCGAAACCCGCCTGATACGCAGCGGACAGGCTGCCAAAGTAACCGACGCGATGTAAACCAGACGTCGCCAGAGTCCCAGTGCAACTCAGACGAAGCATAGTTGAATTACATCTCGCGACTCACCGCGAAACTAGAGTTTCCGTTACAGAGCCGGGTCTTACGAAGACCGGCTCCCATCCGGCGAGCACCGTACAGTTAGGGACGTTTGGGCACCAATGCGGGCCATCACAGCCACCAGAGACGCTGGCACGACGACCCCGCTGCGGCGGAACCGGGACTTCCGGCTTCTCCTGAGCGGCTCCTCTGTCTCTATGCTCGGCAGCCGCGTCTCGGCCATTGCCTATCCATTGCTTGTCCTTGCCCTGACTGGCTCGCCTGTGGTAGCTGGCTGGGCCTGCTTTGCGACCATCGCGCCCAGCATCCTCGTCTATCTTCCCGCTGGCGCGCTCGTGGACAGATGGGCTCCGCGGCGCGCGATGCTCCTCAGCCAATTTGGCCAGGGTGCCGCGGTCGCGGCCATAGTCGTGGCACTCGCGCTACACCGGCTGAGTGTGCCGGGACTGGTGACCCTGGGCGCCACCGAGCAGGTTCTTGAAGTATTTTCCGTACTCGCCGAGCGGCGCCTCGTCCGCTCTGTCGTCGAGCCGGAGCAGGTGACATCGGCGCTCGCCAGGACCGAGGCTTGGACCCATCTGGTAATTCTGGTCGGCCGGCCGCTCGGTGCGGTCTTCTTCGGCGTGTGGCGCGTCCTGCCTTTCCTCGCCGACGTATTCTCATTCGCCGTTTCCGTTACAGTCCTCACGCAAGTCGGAGACAGGCGAGGCGTCAGCCGAGCTTGCCAGGCGGCTGGCAGGTACCTAGGCGGCAAAACTTGCCTGGGACTCAACCGGCTGCGCTCGAATCCTTTCCGGCGAGGCGCCAGCCGACCAGGCCGGGCGGCTGGCAGGCATCTGGGCTCCGAAATTCACGAGTGTCTCCACTGGCTGCGCAAGAATCCCTTCGCCGGCATCGGGCTGTCGCTGGGCGCAGGTACCACGCTTATCGGCCAGGCGCTGATGATGGTGTTCCTCGCCCAGGCGCACAGCCAGCACCTGTCCTCCCTGACGATCGGCATCGTGCTGGCCGCATCCGGCGCGGGCGGCGCACTCGGATCCGCAGCGGCTTCCCGGCTGTTCCGGCTGGTCGAATACTCCCTACTGCGGATCCAGATGTGGGCCTGGACTGCGACGTTCGGCGTGCTGGCCCTGTCGGGCGGAAGGTCCTTCCTCGCCGTGGCCGCCGCGATGGCCGTCCTGGGATTCACCGGTGCGCTGGGCAACATAGCGCTCAATACATTTGTCGTCCGCCACGCTGCGGAGACGATGCTGGCGCGGGTGATGAGCGTCGACCGGGTGACATCATTTGGCGCGCTGGCCGTGGGCCCGGCGCTCGGCGGAATTCTTTACGAGCAATGGGGCACGCGCCATGCCATGGTGGCTTTGCTCATTGCGACGTGCTTCCTGCTGGTACCCGCCAGCACAGAGCCACTGCGGCGGCGGAACCAGGCCGCGGTCGGGAACCCAGCCGGCGATGTGGCGCCGTAGTTTCTCCTCGACGCGGCGGGCATCGCGTGTCACCATGGTCCCGATCGGCGCCCTGGCGGATGGGCGCTTTTAATGGAGCCTTAGCTACGTGCCGGGAAGGGTAGGCCATGGCTGACGAGGTGTCGCATCTCGCCGCGGCGGTTGACGACGACGAGGGCCACCAGCTGGCACGGTTACTTGACGGGTACGCAGCGGCCCAGGTGGCCCGGGTCTTAGCGCTCCTGGCCATACCCGACCATCTGGGTGAGACCGCGCGGACGGCAGCGGACCTGGCCTCCGCCACCGGGGCGGCACCCGGCCCGCTCGGCAGGCTGCTGGCCGCCGCGACCGTATACGGCCTGGTGACGCAGGATGGGCAGGGGAGATTCGCGCTGACCGGGATGGGATCGCGGTTGCGGACGGATGCCGTCGGGTCGATGCGGAGCGTGGCCGTCGGATTCCTGACGCCGCCGATCTGGCAGGGATTCGGCCGCCTGGCCGAGATCGTCAAGACCGGAGACCCGGTGGACCCCGCCATGCCCGGGGGAACATGGGAGTACTTCGAGCGGCATCCCGACGACGCCACCTGGTTCGCCCGCGCCATGAGCCAGGTCACGTCCGCACTGGTCGGGCGGATCGCCGCGGAAGGCTACGCGCCGCCTGCCGCGGAGCGGATCGTCGATGTCGGCGGCAGCAGAGGGACGCTGCTGGCGTACCTGCTCGGCGCCGCGCCGGGCGCGCGGGGAGTGCTGTTCGACCGGGCTGAGGCACTAGCCGAGGCACCAGCCGTATTGGCCGCGGCCGGCCTTGCCGGCCGCGTGGAGATCGTCGCGGGCGATTTCTTCGACCATGTGCCCGACGGCGATCTGTACGTCGTCAGCAACGTGCTGCACGACTGGGAAGACGATGACGCCCGGCGGATCGTCGCTAACTGCCAACGGGCCAGCCGCCCGGGCGGCACGCTGCTCGTGGTCGGGCTCCTGCTGCCTTCGCCCCCCCGTCCCTCGCTGGCGCACACGATGGATCTGCTCATGATGGTGGTGGAAGGCGGCAGGGAGCGCACGCTCGAAGAACTCCAGTCCCTGATGGCCGCCGAGGGCTACACGTTCGCCCGCGATACTCCGCTTGAGGACGTGATGCCCTGGCACATCGTGGAGTTCCGGCGAGCGTAACCCCGCGGCGGCCGACCGCCTGGGGGCAGCTGGGCCACGAATTCACCAGCGCATACGTGGCCGAGCAGGACAGCGCCCCCGACACGGTTGGCGTCGGCGTCGGCGTGACCGTTGGGGTTGGGGCCACCGTGGGCGTCGGCGTCACCGAGGGGGTCGGGGTCACTGTAGGCGTCGGGGTCACCGTAGGCGTCGGGGTCACTGTGGGCGTCACAGAGGGCGTCGGCGTCGGAGTGCCACCACCGCTTGGCGTGCCGGTGTAGAACGTGGCGGGCGGCGCGAACTGGGAGGTCCGGCCCTGACTGTCGACCGCCTCGACCACGTAGGCATACGGCGTGCCGGCGGCGAGCCCGGTCAGCGCGTAGGAGGTAGAGGTGATCTTGGCCACCAGCCCGGCCTTCGGGGCCAGCCTCGGCGTAGTCGAACTCGCCATTCGGCGACGGCGCCGCGTGCGCGGCCGACTGAAGCGTCACGGCGGGCAATACGGCCACGGCCGCCGAGATGAGCAAGGGAGGATGCGCCGCCGACGGTGTGCCGCCGGTTCCTTTGACCCCCGCAGGCATGTGTCCATGAGTCTGGGGTCCTTTCGCCGTGCGGCATTTTCTTTCCGGCCGAACGAAACCCGGCGGCAGCTCCCAAACGCCGGGCCTGGCCGCCGGATCCGGCCGGTCGCCCTGACCCTACGAGCACCTCATCCGCTGTCAACGAGAGCGCCCCGCAGCTACGCCTGGAAGGTCGCGACGACAGCCTGACCTGCGATAGCTCCGCTATAGCCAGTCGCAGGGGGTGAAAGTTGCACACCATGGACATGGATATCGCCGGAAGGTAATATGGTGATATTGCTCCGGAACCCGGCAGCTGCACCCCGTCAAAAATGGCGGAGGCAGCAGGATCCGGAGTTTTCACATACGGACCGGCGCCGGCCAGGCACAATGGCCAGACCGCATCTACCGGGATCAGCCGCAGCTGTGAGATCGGCAGCCGGCCGGACCGGGGGTCCGCCGTGGACCGGCCGGTGAGAATCGCGCCACTCGGTCCCGGCGGGCCGACCACTGAGCCTTTGATCCTTGGATCTCGCGGGCCTGAAGGACCTGGATGGCTTTGGCCAGCCTCGCCATGCTGGAAGGCGGCCCGCAGTACGTGAGCAGGCCCACCCACCGGGTAACCCCCGGGCGGCGATACGCCAGGTAGCTCCAGTGACCCCAAAGGACTGACCTCATACGGTGGGCCTGGAATCAAAGGTAACCCGTGAGGTCTGGAATGACGCGGCTCAACCGTCTCGCCGGCGGGATCATCCAGCTTGTGCGGCCTCTCGCCGATGGCAGGACGTACGCACAGGCCATCGATCTCGCCTTCGACCCCTTCATCGGCCTGGCGTGGTCGCTGGTCTTTGGGGTCTTGCTGCTGCTCGGGCTGGTGCTGGCCCCGACGATCGTCGGCCTTCCGGTCCTCGGTCAGGTCATCATGACCGCCCGGGCGGTGGTAGGCCTGGACCGCGATCGGGCCCGGGTCCTGCTCGGGGTCACGGTCGATGCGCCGCCGCCAGCTAGCATGCCGGACGGCTGGTGACTGCGGACCCGGGCCATGCTTGGCGACCGGGCCGGATGGCGGGCCCTGGGGTACGCCTTCATCTTGTGTTTCTCCGGCGTCCTCGGGTTCGCCGCCGCAGCCATCTGGGCCGCCGGGATCGCCGCCCTGCTCTACCCGGCCTGGCGCTGGCTGTGGCCGGTGCAGGCCGGCTCGTACGGGACACTTACCGGTGCGGGCGACCTGGCGTGGATATCGGCGGCCGGGCTGGTCCTTGCCATCGCCGGGGCGTGGGTCGTCCGCGCGGCGGCCCGGATGGACGCGGGCCTGGTCCGGGGCATGCTCGGCCCCTCGCCTGCCGATCTCTCCCGGCGCATCGACGGCTTGCGGGAAAGCAGGGCCGCGGCCGTGAACCTGGCTGCGGAGGAACGCCGCCGCATCGAGCGCGACCTTCATGATGGCGTGCAGGCCCGGCTGGTCGCGCTGGCGATGGATCTGGGAATGGCCCGGCAGAAGCTCGAATCGGGGCAACAGCCGAAGGCTGCGGCAGGCATGGTCGCCGCGGCGCACGAGGAAGCCATCCGCGCCGTGAATGATCTCCGCGATCTCGCGCGAGGCGTGCATCCGGCGGTGCTCACCGACCGTGGGCTGGACGCGGCATTGTCAGCTCTTATCGCGCGCAGCCCCATCCCCGTCGCGGTCGATGTCTCGCTGCCGGAACGCCCCCCGGCCGCGGCCGAAACGATCGCCTACTACGTCATCGCTGAGGCGCTGACCAACATCGTCAAGCACAGCGAGGCCGCCCGCGCCACCGTGGCGGTCCGCTCGGCCGGGAACTCCGTCATCGTGGAAGTCACCGACGATGGCATCGGCGGAGCGCATCCTGCCGCGGGCGGCGGCCTGGCCGGGCTGGAGGAGCGACTGCGGGGCGTCGACGGTCACCTGAGCGTGTCCAGCCCGCAGGGCGGCCCGACGGTCATCCGGGCGGAGCTGCCATGCGCATCGTGATCGCCGAAGATAGCGTGCTGCTCCGGGAAGGCCTCACCCGATTGCTGTCCGAGGCCGGCCACAACGTCCTCGCCGCGGTGGGCGACGCCCCGGCGCTGCTTAGTGCCGTCCGGGACGGTACGCCGGACCTGGCCGTCATCGACGTGCGCCTCCCACCGGACCAGCGCGATGAGGGGCTACGCGCTGCCCTGGACCTCCACCAGTCGCATCCCGAATTGGCGCTGCTCATCCTCTCCCAATACGTCGAGGAGACGTATGCCGCGCAGCTTCTCTCCCAAGTCACCGGGAAGATCGGCTACCTGCTGAAACAGCGGGTGGCACGCGTTTCCGAATTCCTTGACGCGGTCCAGCGCGTCGGTGAGGGCGGGACAGTCCTGGATCCCGAGGTGGTGGCGCAACTGCTCGCCCGCCGCCGCGGCACCGGCCGGTTCGGCGAGCTCACCCCCAGGGAGCAAGAGGTTCTCGCGCTGATGGCCGAGGGCCACTCCAACGCCGCGATCGCCACCCGGCTTGTGATCACCGAGGGAGCGGTCGAGAAGCACATCTCCAACGTGTTCGCCAAGCTTGGGCTCCATGACTCCGGCGGCCAGCACCGGCGGGTGGTGGCGGTGCTCACCTACCTGGGCCGCAAGCCAGCCAAACAGAACCCGGAGCGGTCATGACCACCCTGACCTCACCAAACCACAGCGGGTCTGCGTCCACGTCAGCGTGAGGAGGCTAGGGCATCATGCGGCACCCGAACCTTGCGCCTGCCCGGCGCGTCACGACTGCGGTCACTGGCCGCTGCGAGCCTGCTCGGGGCGACAGCAGCCATCTCGGCACCATCCATGGCTCACGGCGGGCTGCCGGACGTGCCGGTCCTGCACTGGCATGGATGCGACGACGGGTTCTATTGCGCCACCCTCCACGCGCCCCTGGACTACCGCCACCCAGACCGGCGCTCCATCACCATCGCCGTGATCGAGCACCGGCCCACCGGCCGACGGCCCGCCATCGGCTCGCTGCTATTCAACCCGGGCGGCCCGGGCGGCCCGGGGACCCAGGCCCTGCCGTTTGCCTATCGCCTCTTCCCCGCCCGGCTGAGAGCGCTGTTTAACATTGTGAGCTTCGACCCGCGTGGTGTGGGCGCAAGCACCGCCGTCCGGTGCTTCCCTACCGCCCCGGCTGAAGAGCGGTTTTTCGCCAGCCTCCCAGCAGGCTTCCCGGTTGGCCACGCACAGGAGCACAGGTGGGAGCGCGCCTATGCGGCGCTAAGCCGACGCTGCCAGAAGACCAGCGGGTGGCTCCTGCCCCACCTGTCCACCGCGGACGTGGCCCGGGACATGGACATGATCCGCCGGGCGATCGGCGACCGGGGGCTGTCATACCTCGGCATCTCCTACGGCACCTACCTGGGCGCCACCTACGCCAACCTGTTCCCTGGCCGGGTCCGCGTGATGGTGCTGGACAGCAACATCAACCCGGTCGCGTGGGCCACCGGCAACGGCACGGCACATTCGCTCAGCGTGGGCCTGCGCCTCCACGCCGATCAGGGCACCGCGCAGACCCTGAACGCGTTCCTGGACCTGTGCGGCCAGGCCGGCGTGGCCGGTTGCGCCTTCACAGCGGGAAACGCCCGCGCCACCCACGCCAAGTTCTCCGCCTTGCTCGGGCAGCTTCGCAGCCGCCCAGTCACCGCCGGCGGCCCGCCAGCGACGTACACCTTCGCCGGGACCGTGTCCACGGTGGACTCCGCTCTCGCCGTCCCGGTGGCCCTGCCCGGCCTGGCACCGGGCTGGGAGGCCACCGCCGGGCTCCTGCAACAACTATGGGAGGCCAGAACCCGAAACCATGCGGCAGGTACATCTCGTCCAAACGCTCCAGGCCCCCGCCGGGGACGCGCTACGCCCAGTCCCGCTCCGGGATATCCCGGCCAGGAACAGCAACTCGCGGTGACCTGCTCAGACAGCCCCAACCCCCGCACCCCCCGGGCCTATGTCGCTGAAGCGGCCCGAGCCCACGCCCGCTACGGCCCTCCCGGCCTCGACTGGGCGTGGGCCGACGAGGCGTGCGCGACCTGGCCTGCCACCGCCAGCGACCGCTACACCGGGCCGTGGAACAGGCCCACCGCCCACTCCATCCTCCTGATCGCGACGACCCATGACCCGGCGCTCCCCTACCAGGACTCCCTGGCCATGTCCCGTGACCTCGCGGACGCCCGCCTCCTCACCGTCGACGGGTACGGGCACACCACCTTCTTCAACAAGAGCGCCTGCGCCGACGCCTACGAGACCGCCTACCTCATCAGCGGCGTACTCCCTCCCCACGGCGCCGTCTGCCACCAGAACCGGGCACCATTCAGCCGGTGGAAATAAGGTCGTCAGCCGCGGGCCGGACGCGGTGCGGATGGGGCTTGGCGAAGCGGCAGTGCAGCGTGATGGCGCCGCTGGACACGGCCGCCCACCCGCACCACACGGAGGCGAACCCGGAGACCGTGAGCCGGGCAATGACGATGACGGCCACGAGGTTGACGATGCCGAAGACAGCGACGTGGCGGTAGCCCGACATCAGGAGCGGCCCGCACACGGCGACGACATACAGGGCGACGATCAGGAAGCCGTCAGGCAACCGGAGGCCGTAGGAGAGGTGGTAAGGAGCGAGTTTCACGCTGACCGGGCCACGGACCATCGCGGCGAACAGGGCCACGGCGATCACTACACCGATCGACGCGAACGGCGCCATCATCCATGTCCGCCGCTTCGTCGGCTCGAGCGCGATGACGGCCAGCGGGATGAACACCGGCAGCACAACAAACGCGATCAGCAGGTACGCCCAGAGCGCGACGTGGCCGATCTCACGCGGCACATGGCCCTGGAGCCACAACCAGACGAGCGCCTCGATGAACTGGTGGGCGCCGAGCAGCAAGGGGATCGACGCCAGCGCGAGGAACTCGCGGCGCTGGTGGACGTGGCGGACCGCGTCGACGCCGATCGCGCAGATGACCAAGCCGCCGACGATGTCAGCCTGCGGCGAGAAGCACACCTGTTTCCTTCCCCGGCCCGCGTGCTCCGCATCGTCACGGCGCGGCAGCAGAGTCCTGCCAGGTTCATGATCGCACGCCCGCCATCGGGCCCATGCGCACGCGACGGCCTGGGACGATCCGGGCGAGGATCGCGACGACCGCGGGGCTACACAGCGTGGATGGTGATCGCTGTCCACGCACCGACCTGGATGCGATCGCCGTCACGCACCGGCACCCGCACCCCGGTGACTATCTCATTGCCGTTGACCAGCGTGCCGTTCTCCGACCCTGGATCCAGGACCGCCCAGTTTCCGTCCGGCTCGGCGATGAGGACAGCGTGCAGCCGGGAGACGCCTGGATCAGTGGGCGGGCCGGTCAGGTCGATCTCCGGCTCAAGCCCCCGCGACGCGCTGCGGCGGCCGATCCGCATCTCCGTCCCGGTCAGCCGGAACTGGCGCTCGGGACAGTACCCGGGAAACTGGACCGTGCCCGCGTCAGGCCCCCCCGCGGCGACCACGCTGTCGTAGTACGCGCGGTCGGCGCCAACCACCGCCGTCCACGCCGTACCGGGACCGGCGGGCCGCGATGCCGCGCCGTCACCCGGCCCCGTGACGGCGGGGCCGGGCTCTGCGACCGGGGCCCCCGGCACGGAGCGGCTGGGCTCCGAGACCGGGGCCACCGGCACAGAGCGACCGGGCGCCAGGCCCGACGTGAAGTCGAACCCGCAGGCCTCGCAGAACTGTCCCGACCTGGCGTTCCCGCACTGCGGGCAGGGCTCGGCCGGCGCGTCCGGCGGACCGGTCAAGGGGGCAGCCGCCGAGGGTGCACCCGGAGCCTGCGCCGATGCGCCGATGCGCATCCCGCACACGTCGCAGAAATCGCTGCTCGCCGAATCGTGGCCGGCTGGACAAGTTGGCATCCGTGCCTCCGCCGCCCTTCTCCCGTCGGTTACTTCTTGGTCCTGACCGTCTTGGTTGATCTCGTGTCGAGCGCCATCTCGTCGGCGTCCTCGACCTTCTTCTTGAGCCGCACGGTGCCCGTGGCCGCGTCCACCACGTCGACGACCTTGGCCAGCAGCTTGGCGGTGTCCTCGTTGCCGGACTGCTGGGCGAGTGCTACCGCCCGGCCAAGCTTGGCCGTCGCGGTGTCTTCGTCGCCCTCCTTGCGGGCCTCCAGCCCTTCCTGAATCACCTGGGCGAGCTCGGCCTGGCCGGTGTAATGCGCCACCTGCTGGTTGATACGGGTGGACAGCGCCTCGTCATCGGTCCAGACCGCCCTGACCAGCCCCTGGCCGAGCACCTCCGGGCCGGACGGCGAGGTGGCGACCAGGCTCACCCGGGCGGCCAGCATTTCCTGCCCGACAGCGCCCGGCGTTACCTCGACGCAGACGTGGTAGTCGCGGCTCTCCTGGGCGCCCCACGCACCGGTCGGGTAGTCGCCCGCCTGCGGGCCGGACTGGGCGCGCCGGCCCGTCAGGTCCTCGACGGTCGGCGCCACCTGCTTCACGAACCGGACGGTCGCGTGCTGTGGCGCCCAGACGCGCAGTGCGACGTCGGCGACCTGCTTGCCCATCGCGGTCTGCATCATGGCCGCGAAATCGGCGGCCAGCCCCGCCGGATCAGGCACGATGTCCACGGTGCCGAGCAGCGCGGTGGAGATCCTGCGCAGCTCCCCTACCTCCCAGTCGGTGCCGACGCCACGGCAGTCGCAGCTGAAGACGCCGTCGCACAGGCTGATCGCCGTGTCCAGCTGCTCGGAGCTCTCATGCTGGTTCTTGCCGTCGGTGAGCAGGATGGCGTGGCGCAGCCCAGCCGGATGGGCCGTGAACATCTGGTGCGCCAGCCGCAGCCACTTCCCGATCGCCGTCCCGCCACCTGGGCGCAGGCCGGCCACGGCTTGTTTCGCAGCCTCCCTGGTCCGCCCGTCAGCGATGGCCAGGCTGCCATCGGCCGGGAAGACGGGCTGCGCTTTCTCCGTGCCCGCGATCACCGCGAAAGCCACGCCGTCGCGGATCACGTCCACGGCCGCCACGGTGGCCGCCCGGGCCTCGGCGATCTTGGTTCGGGGCGCGTTCATCGATCCCGAGCAATCGATGATGATGATCTCCGCGCTGCCGGTATCGGTGGCAGGCACCATGTCCGCCGTGTCCGGGGACGTCACCGTGACGACCGCGTTGACGTCCCGCCCGCCTTCCGGGATGTATTCGTTCTGGTAGATGTCCACCGTGAAATCGTTCTGGCTCATCGGTGTTTTTTTCTCCTCTGCTGGGATCAGGCGGAAGCCGGGGCGGCCGGGCCCTCGGACGCGGCGGGAGCGGGCCGGGCGGGCGGGAACGGGGCCAGCACCGCGGTGATGTTGTCGGTGCCCCCGGCGTCGAGCGCGAACGTGACCAGCCTGGCGGCAGCGCCAAGCGGGTCGGTCAGCGCGGATGGCAGCGCCATGTCCGCCAGTTTCGCCGCCTCGGGCTGGTAGTTCCACAGCCCGTCTGAGCAGAGCAGCACGACGCCGGGACCGGGCGGCTCGAACGTCGCGACGTGCGGGGCCGACTCGCCGAGGTCCGCGCCGATCCAGCGCGTCACCACGTGAGCGTGCGGCGAGGCGAGCGCGTCGGCCTCGTCGAGCAACCCCGCCGCGACCATCTCCTCGGCCAGCGAGTCGTCCTTGGTGAGCCGCTGGGCGGCCGAGTCGGGGGCGGCCGCCAGCCAGTAGGCGCGGCTGTCTCCCAGCCAGCACACGGTCACGGCTTCGCCGGTCATCACCGCGGAGACAAAAGTGGCCGATGGCGCATCCCGGGACGCCCCGGCCAGGCTTTTCACCGCTTCCCCGGCCGCGCGGACGGCGGCCGACGACGCCTCCAGCAGGTCGTCACCCGCCCGCACCGCGGTCAGCAGCACGCGCACGGCGGCCTCCGCCGCCGCCAGCGATGCCTCATCCGGACGATCTGAGGTGGAGACCCCGTCGCATACCACGGCCACGGCGACGGGACCGGCCGCCGTGTCCGCGGTCGCGAGCGCCATCGCGTCTTCGTTCCTGTGATGCCGAAGGCCGCGATCGGTCACGCCCGCCAGCAACCCGAGATCGAGTTCCTGATGATCACGGCCCGACGGCACCTTGCGCCCGCACGAGTCGCAGTAGCCGTCGGGGCTGACCTGAGACGACGGGCAGTACTGGCACGCTCGGGTCTTACCAGGCTCTCCGCTGCTGACCGAGGCCGGGGCCAGTTCCGTCCCGCACGCCTCGCAGAAGCTGTCCTGCGGGCCGACCGGCTGACCGCAGGTCGCGCAGGCGCCGGCTGACGCCGCCGCCGGGCCGCCGGTCACAGCCACGTCCGTGGGCGGACGTCGTTGGCCAGGTCAACAAGCTCGATCCGGCGGGCCGCGTCGGGCGCCAGCCGGGCCAGCGCCCGGTAGCTCCCCTCCAGGCCGAGGCGGAGCGCGCGCTCGGTCAGCTCACAGCCGAGCAACTGGCCGCTGCCGACCGGCTGCCCGGCCGCCACGCAGCCGAGCGCGGCGCGCAGGATCTCAACGGTCAGGCGCTGCTGCCGGGCGGCGTCCAGCTTCAGCCGGCCCAGCCGGACACCGGCCTGCCGCAAGTCATCGGCGGTAACCGTGGCCGGGTCGCGGTTGGTGGCGTGGATCCGCACCGCGACGATCTGCGCCGCCACGTAATAGCTGGATGTCTCGGGCACCGCGGCGAGCGCCGCGATGGCGGCGGGTGCGTCGCCAGCCGCCAGCAGCACCCGGGCCAGCCCGAACGCGGCGCTGACGTAGGACCGGTCGACCGCCCACACCAGCTGGAAGTAGCGGATGGCGGCGGCCCGGTCGCCCGCCGCCTCCGCGGCGAACGCGAGCGCGAGCTTCGGTGCGAGCTCACCGGGAAGCGCGTCACAGACGGCATCGAACGCGGCCCGGGCCGCGTCGGGCCGGCCTCCAGCCAGCTCGCCCAGCCCCTGGTACCAGGTGGTCCGCCAGTCGGCGAGATCGCTCGCGACCAGGTCACGCAGGGCCGTCGCGACGCCCTCCAGGTCTCCGGTGACGATAAGGGCGCGGGCCAGCGCCAGGCGGGTCTCGGCCGACTCGGCCACCCCGGGTGGTGTCCCCGCCTCCCCCGTGGCGGCACCGAACAGCGCGGCGGTCCGCTGGTCTGGTTCGAGGGTGCTCAGTGTGGCCAGGTATCCGGCGGCCGGGTCGGCGGAGTCCACCTGTGGCACCGGCAGCCCGGCCACGGTCTCCGCGGCCGGTGGCACCGCGGCCTGCGACAGGGCGCCGTCCAGGTCCATCGCCGCCACGGAGCCGATCGCCTGCAGCTCCGGGCTGAACAGCGCGGAGAAGGCCGGCCGGGGGTTGCCGTCGCCGACGGCGACAACCTCGCGCAGGACCCCGGTGAGCTGCTCGGCCATCTCGCCAGCCGTGCCGAAGCGGCGGCGCGGGTCCGGGTCGGTGGCCCGCCGCAGTAGCCGGTAGAACGACTCCTGCTCGGCCAGCAGCGGAACCTTGGCCGGTTCCGGCAGGCTGTGGGCGTAACTGCTCTGGTAGCCGGTGAACTCGAAGGTAAGCAACGCCAGGGCACGGCCGACCGTGTAGAGATCGGAGGATGGGGACGGCCCATCCGCCGCGATCTCCGGCGCCTGGTAGCCGACCGTCCCGTAGATCGGGCTGTCCTCGTCGTCGATCCGCCGCACGCCGCCCATGTCGATGAGCTTGAGCTGTTCTTCCGTCTGGATGACGTTGTCGGGCTTGAAGTCGCAGTAGACCAGCCCCCGGCTGTGCAGGTAACCCAGCGCGGGGAGCACCTCGATCGCGTAGGCGAGCGCAACCGGAAGCGGCAGCGACTGGCCGGCCTGGCGCCGCTGCAGCAGAATCTGCCTCAGCGACTGCCCGCTCACGTACTCCATCACGATGTACCCGGCGGGCTCGCCGCTGCGCCGGTCGGCGTGCTGGACAAAGTTGTAGATCCGGACGATGTTCGGGTGCTCGACCTCCGCGAGGAACCGCCGTTCGGCGACCGCCGCCGCCATCGCGTCGGTGTCCCCGCTATCGAGCAGGCCCTTGAGCACCACCCACCGGTCGCTGACGTTACGGTCCTTGGCCAGGTAGATCCAGCCGAGCCCGCCGTGGGCCAGGCAGCCGAGCACCTCGTACTGGCCGCCGACCCGCTCTCCCGCCTCCAGCTTGGGGATGAAGGAGAACTTGTTCCCGCAATTGCGGCAGAAACCCTCGGCCAGGCCGGGCCGCCCGTCTCTGCCGCGCCCGACGGGGCGCTCGCACCGGCCGCAGAAGCGCTTGCTCTCCGGTACCTGCGGGTCGGCGAGCACCGCGCTGGCCGGATCACGGGCCGGGATCGGCGGAATCTCCACCAGTCCCGCGCCCAGGCTGCCCCTGGACAACCGGCTGCTTCCCGGCCGCGAGCCCCGGCTGCCAGCCGACCGCGAGCCCCGGCTGCCCATGGTGCTGACGGTCGGCACCAAGACCGATGCCGAGCCGCCCCCGCGGCCGGCCGCCGCGGCAGACGCGGCCGGGACCGCGGCGCCAGATGCGGCCGGGACCGCGCCCGGGACCGCGGAGGGGGCGGAGGGGGCCGCGGCCATCCCGCAGACATCGCAGTACCCACCGTCGATCACCCCGGTGCAGCCCGGCTGGGTGCACTTGGTCGTGGCCGCGTTCATCGCTGCCGTCCCCGTGCGCTGAGCGCCACGATTGCCTCCTGGTAACGAGTCACCGCGCCCGCCGCGGACGAGAGGTCACACGGTGCTGTCCACAGCAAGTCACGGGCCAGGTCATAACGCGCGGTGAGATCCTGATCCTCAGCGGCCCCGAGCCTGGCCGCCTTAGCCTGGTAGGCGTCGAGCAGGCCACGCAATTCGTCGCGCCTGGCCAGGAGGGCCGCGGCCGCCCGCTCGGCGTCCTGGCACCGCTGGGTCGCGGCCGCCGCCTGCTTCTCGATGACATCCAGCTCGGAAGCCAGCCGGGTCCAGCGTCCGGCGGCTCTGAGCGCTTCCAGGGTGGCCAGGCGCCCGGTCAGGTCGTAGACCTCGGGGGGTGGAGGCGGCAACGCCGACGCGGCGATCTTCGCCGCGGCCCGGTCCCGGGCCGCCTTGGCGTCGTGCGACGCGGCCGTCGCCGCCGCGACCGCAGCCGTTACGGCGCCGATCCGCCGCTGCGCATCGTCGCGCAGCCGCGCGAGCTCGCCGACCCGCGACACGGCCACGGCGGTCTGCTCCCGCAGCCGTTCCAGCCGGGTGGTATCCACCTGGTCGCGCTGCCACAGCGCGAGCGGATCCGAGTTCAGCACGTCACGCAGGCGGCCCAGCTCGGCGCTGGCCGAGGCGAGCGCCCCGGCCGACTCGTCGTCGGCGAGTCCCTCCGCCCGCTGGCCCGCCTGGCCAAGGTCGGCGCTGATCCGGTCGAGCCGGTCCGCTACCTCGTTCCACACGGTCTCGGCCGTGGTCACCACCTCGGCGACCCTGGCGAAGGTGCGGTTCATTTCCCGCACCGCCGTGGCGAGGGTGAGTTCCGAGCGCCCGCTGTCGGTCAGTTCCCGCCGGGCCAGCGGCGCCGGGGCACGGGTCAGCCGCACCGAAATCCCGGTGAGCAGGGTGGTGATTTCCGCCAGTTCCGTACCCGACGAGCGGCGTATCCGGGCCAGCAACTCGGCCGCGCGGTCAACGACCGCCGAGTAGGCCGTGAAGATCTCCCACATGCTGGCCAGGTCGGCGGTGGCCGCCTCCCAGCGCTGCTTGGTCTGGCCGGCCAGGTTCGCCCCGGCGAGCAGCCGCTTGCCGAAGCTGCTATCCAGGTCAAGCAGGTTCGCCTGGATGCCATCGCGTTGCTCGGTGGCGACCGCCACCGCCGCGGTCGCCTGCTCACGGGTCATCGCCATCGTCTCAGTCCTTGTAACGGGCTGGCGGCGGGGCGGGGACCGGGGTGGCGATCCAGTGGGCGTAACTGGCCGCCCACCGACCGTCGCTGCGCATCTGCGCGAGCACGGCGTTGACGAACCGGACGAATTCGGGATGCTGCTGGGCGATCGCCAGGCCGTACGGCTCATCGGTGAAGCGCGAGCCCACTAGCCTGGTGTATGGATCCTGGGCGGCCAGGCCGGCCAGGATCGAGTCGTCGGTGGAGACAGCGGCGACATCGCCCTGCTGGAGCAGGACCAGGCAGTCCGTCCAGTAAGGGACCGCGACGGGAATGGGGTGCGAGGACGCGGCGGCTATGTTGGCGATAGAGGTGGACCCGGTGGTGGCGCACACCTTCTTCCGGCCGAGGTCGGCGATGGTGCGGACCGGCGAGTCGTTCTCCACCAGCACACGCTGGCCCGCGTCGTAGTAGACGGTGGAGAAGTCGACCAGCTTGAGCCGCTTGCAGTTGATCGTCATCGTGTGCGCCACGATGTCGACGGCGCCGGACTGAATGTCAGGGATCCGCTGAGCATCCGTTATGGCTTTGAACTGGACTTTGCTGGGGTTTCCGAAGATGGCCGCGGCGACCGCGTGGACCATGTCGATGTCGAACCCCTCGATCTGCCCCTTGAGCGGATTGAGAAATCCGAAGTGGTAGGTGGTCTGGTCGACGCCGGCGATGAGATAGCCGCGGGCGCGGATCTTGGCCATCAGCGAGCCCGGCGTCACCTGCGGCGGGCCGGCCGGCCGCAGGCTCGCCGTGGGATCGCAGGACGTGCCCTGCGCCGCCGTCCGCTGCGCCGCAGTCCACTGCGCCGGCACCCCGGCCAGGTGGGCCGCCCGCACCGCCGTCCGGGCCGGGAACGCGGGCCCAGCCGAGAGGGCCACGGCCGCCATCACGAGCACGAGCAACGGCAGGGTGAGCCAGGCCGGTGTCTTCATCGGTACTCCGCAAGTCGCTGAGTCAGTCCTCGCGCGCATCCGGCCGCCATTATCAGTGACAGCACGATCAATCCGGCTTCCAGCCCGGTCGCCGCGTCCCGGCCGGTCACGGCCCGGTCATGGAAAACGACCTGATCCGCGGCGATCCCGCTGCTGAGCGCGCTGTCCAGGCGCCCGAACGCCGCGGCGGAATCACCGGGTGCTGATCCGATGGCCGACTGCACGGCCTGGCTGTGCGCACCGCTGTCATCCTGGGAGCGCACCCGCTGGTGGGCGGCGTACCAGGCAGTCGCGTCGGGCGCTGCCGCAGCGGCGTATCCCGATCCCGGGCTTCCGCCTGCGGCGCTGGACGCCACCGTCAGCAGCGTGCCAGGTCCGGGTCCGAGCTTCGTGCGCACGCTGGTGAAGTCGGCCTGGAAGCTGTCGTCACCGCTGTTGTCGATCAAGGTGAGGCTCTCGTCGGCGTGCGCCTGGAGCGCCGCGATCTCGGCCTGGGCGAGCGCCTGCACGGGAGCAGATCCATGATCGTGTGCTTGCCCCAGTTCGACGCGCGCCACGGTAAACGCGATGATCAGCCAGAGCACCGATACCGCGCCGGCCACGGAAGCAACCGCCAGCCCGAAGTTGACCACCCGGTGCGTCCGCCCGGACAGCCACCGCTGGGCCCGGTACAGCGCGTAGCCGACGATGATGGCGACGACCAAGGCAATGGCTATGGACGGCAGCCCGGTCGCTTGACCGCTCTCGGCGGCGAGCCGCGCGTTGGCCTGCGCGGAGAGGTCGCGGGCCGCCGGGAGCAGCGTGCCGCGCATCAGGCTGGACGCCTCCCGCAGGTAGGCGGCCCCCAGGGGCAGCCCAAGCCGGTTGTCGGCGCGCGCCGTTTCCACCTCACCGGTGTAGACAGGAAGGCCCGCCGAGATCCTGGCCAGATCGGCCGCGGCGGCCGACTGGCCGGCCACGGCCGTGGCGGACTCCAGGCTGGACGCCGCCTCGGCGATGTCGGCTAGATAGCGGTGCCGAGCGGCGAGCGGCTCCAGACCCCCGGACAGGAACGCCGTCGCCGCCGTGGCGTCCGCATCGGAGAGCGACCGGTAAATCCGCTGGCCGTCCAGGCTGAGCGGTTCACCGGTGCCGACCACGGCCCCGGCTGCGGACGTGCGCTGGTTCGCCGTCCACGCCGCCACCGCACCCCAGATCAGCGACAGCGCGACCAGGCTGACGAGGAGCAGCCGCAACCTGCCGGGCGTCGTAGTGGCCCGGAGAGGCTGAACGAGCAGCCGCCGGGGTGGCTTGACCTGCGTGGAGCCCGGTCCATGGCCAACAATGGTCATCGCAGCCCCTGTTACGCCCGCAGATCGCTAGTGGTAGCAGGATAGTAACGAAAATCGGGTTCGTCCGGCCGGCGCCTCCTGGCCGCTGCGGAATCTGGCGCTATAGCTGCGGAACCGGCCGGCATAACTGCGGAACCCGCCGGTATAGCTGGGCGGAACCTGCAGGTATTACAGGCGCATGTCGGCCAAGGTTTGCGAACCTGTCACGCTTAGTTACTGATCCATGAATCTGGCCGCGTGATGATCGGAGCGTGTGTGTTGCCATCGCAACTCCTGCCGCCGGCCCGCGGCGGCCGCATCGCCAGCCAGCCGGCCGCGCAACGCGGGGTGAGCCGTGAGGGTCGTGCGGCTCGCCAACTTCGTCGCCCCTAGCTCTGGCGGGCTCCGCACCGCGCTTCGCGAACTCGGCGCCGGATACCTGGCGGCCGGGCACGATCCGGTGCTCATCATTCCTGGACCTCGGCCGGGGCGCCAGCGTACCGAGCAAGGGCTGGTCATCACCGTCCCCGGGCCGAGTGTTCCGGGCACCGCCGGATACCGGGTGATCACCGCGCGGCGCTCGCTGCGGCGGTTGCTCGACGGTCTGGAGCCGGACCGGCTTGAGGTATCCGACCGCACCACACTGCGGTGGACCGGCGCCTGGGCCCGGGCGCGCGGCGTCAGGTCCATGATGGTCTCCCATGACAGCCTGGTCGGACTGGCCACCATGTTCAGGCCGCCGGGCCTGCCCGCAGAGCGGCTGGCCGACCGGCTCAACCGCAACACCGCGGCATCCTTCGATGTCGTTGTCTGCACGACTGGCTGGGCGGGGGCCGAATTCCGCCGGCTGGGCGTGCCGAACCTGGTCCAGGTGCCGCTCGGCGTCGACCTGGCCGGCTTCCATCCGGCCTGCCGGGACGAGAACCTGCGTTCCGGGCTGGCCCCGGACGGCCGGCCGCTGCTGGTGCACTGCAGCCGGCTCTCACCAGAAAAACGCCCAGAACGCGCCATCGGCGCACTAGCCGAATTGCACCGCAGGGGCGTGCCCGCCGTGCTCGTTGTCGCGGGCGACGGCCCGCGGCGCCGGTCACTGCAGGCTCAGGCGGGCCGACTGCCCGTCCGGTTCCTGCGGCACGTCGCCGATCGCGGGCTGCTGGCCAGGCTGCTCGCCAGCGCCGACGTTGCGATCGCCCCCGGGCCGGTCGAGACGTTCGGCCTATCCGCGCTTGAGGCTCTGGCCAGCGGCACGCCGGTCGTGGTGAGCAGCCGGAGCGCCCTGCCCGAGGTGATCGGGCCGGCCGGTCTGGCCGTCGAGGACGACGATGCGGCGTACGCCGACGCTGCCGAGCGGCTCCTGCAACGCGACGTGGCCGAGCGCAGGCGTGTGGCGCGTGAACAGGCCGAACGGTTCGACTGGCCAACTGCCGTGAATGGCTTCCTGAGCGCACACCAGATAAGACCTTCACGGCACAACGGCTCCGCGGGGATGCCGCCGTCCGCCCTGGTGCGCTAGTGAGCGAGCCGAAGGGGCGCGGCGTCGCCTGGACTGAGGAGCGAGGAACGAGCGACGAGGGAAGGCGGCGCCTTAAGCGCCCCGGAGGCGAGCGGGAGACACCGCGTGAGCGGGCCCCTACGGTGACGGCTGCCTGCGGCCCTGGAACTCCCTGGCCGGAGCCCGGGGGGAAGATGCGCTTTGCCGCGCTGGGCGACTCGGTCACGGTCGGCCTCGGTGATCCGATGCCGCATGGTGGCTGGCGCGGCTGGGCGGCCCTCCTGGCCGACTCGCTGGCTCCCCCGGATCAGGTCGAGATGAGCAACCTGGCCCGTTGTGGTGCCCTCATCAGCGACGTGGCCGTCGAGCAGTTGCCCCGGGCGTTGTCCATGCGGCCGACGTTTGCCTCGGTGCTGGCCGGCATCAACGACACGCTGCGCGGGAAGTTCGAGCTCGCCGCGATCGCCGAGGACCTGGAAGAGATCATCGTCGCGCTGCAGCGTGCGGGGGCGCTTGTCCTTACCGCGAGCCTTCCGGACCCGGGGCTCCTGCTGAAAATCCCCGCATCCATCCGGCGCCCGCTCGCCCGCCGCGCCCATGCGATCAACGCTGTTCTCGGCCAGCTGGCGCTGCGCTACGACGTTGTCCACGTCGATCTGGCCTCTTACCCGGAGATCTATGACAAGCGCATGTGGGGGGTGGACCGGCTGCACCCCAGTGAGCGCGGCCACCGGCTGCTGGCCCGGCAGTTCGCGGCCAGGCTCGCGGAGCACGGGATCGCACCGCTGGCGCTGCCCAGTCCCGAGCCGGCCAACCCGGAACCCAGCGCCTGGGCGCAGGCCCACTGGATGGCGACGAAGGGAACCGGCTGGCTGGTCAGGAGGTCGCGTGACCTGCTGCCGAGTTTGATGCGGCTCGCACTGAGCGAATGGTGGCACGAGTCGCACGGCCGGGTCCCGGGCGAGCACCCGGCGTCACATGCCGCGGGGCTCGGGCACGTTGTCGGCGTGCAGCTCGGCCAGCCTCCTGGCCGTCTCGTGCACCTGCGTGCGCAGCTCGGCCGGATACACCACCTCGACCTCAGCGCCGAGAGCGAGCATGTCGAGAACCGCTGAGGAGATCGAGTCGATCCGCACCGACGCCTCGACCCAGTCCTCGCGGCCCGCGACCGGAGGAACGTTCCTGCGGATCCGGACGCCGGCCGGCCGGCCGAGGAGCGCCGCGAGCCGCCGACCGCGCGGCGAGAGCCGGATCCGTGCCCGCCGCGCGCCGGCCTGCACGCCCACGCTGTCCCGCCGGTACCGGGTGGCCGGAAGGTCGTTGCTGAATCCGTCGAGCAACTGGAATCCGCCCGCAGACCCCCGGACGGCGTAGACCGGGATGCCAGCGCCGCTCAGGGCCTCGATGTCACGGAGGATGGTGCGCTGCGACACCTCAAGCTCGGCAGCGAGCTGTTTCGCTGTCATCCGGCCCCGGGCTTGCAGCAGACCGAGCAGGCCGACCAGTCGGCTGGCGCGCACAGAGCCCAAGATAGTCCCGAATCATGACAGGAGATGTCATGTATCAGCTGTCATAATCGCCAGGATGATCACGAGGGGAGACGCATTATGGGGACCGTTGTCACCGGATCGGGAACTGCCGACGATCCGTGGATCTTGAGCACGCCGCCGGGGAAGTCCGAATTCGAGGGGTGGCGCGACGAGAAGTCCGACCCGCCCGCGCTCGTCGTCCAGGTTGGCACGACCCAGCTGCGCTACCTGCTTCGCTGCATCGATGATCTGCACACGATGCTGCACGAGCACGGCGACTGGATGCCGCTTGGCAACGCAGACGAGCAGAAGGAGGCCAAGGAGGGCACGGTCGAGGCCTGGGCCCGGTCCCCGGCCAATCCCGTCGGCGGCTGGTATGGCCTGAAGAAGGGACTGCGCGGCCGGTTCGGTAACTACGTTCCTCCGGTTCTGGAGGCGCTGGGCCTGGCCGAGGTCGAGCACGGCGCCCGCAACAACAGAATGCGCGCCCTCTGAAGAACCTGGCCGCGCCTCGCGGTGGGAGACACGCTGGCCAGACGCCGGGCAAGATCGCAGCGGGCCGCGAAGATACGCCGGAAAATGAAACGTACATCCGCCATGCGAGCAGGCCGGGCCGGCGTTACGCCCATGAACTGGCGGAAGCTGAGCTCAGCAAGATTTCTTGACATATGCCCTGGTTTGCTGGCCTAAACCCGGTTCATCGGGTGCTACGCTCCCGCCCTCTTCGAAGACGACGAGGAAGGCCACGGGGACGCCTAGTGAGACGGGCCGATCCCTCCCGCCCTGCGAGTCATCGTGAGGGGTGCCATGGCTTCCCGCCCGCGGCCGATCC
>WNFD01000460.1_pt1 | contig 41873 bp, 26 predicted proteins | sample 5400491 | NCBI WGS metagenome assembly WNFD01 (sample SAMN13153343, study PRJNA577476) | soil metagenome | isolation source: 120 cm saprolite under Douglas fir tree site 2 hole 2 replicate 2 | place: USA:California | collected 2015-04-18
TGCGCTGCGTCAGCACGATCACGACTAGGTCGCGACCCGGGTCGACCAGCCACGACGAGCCGAAGCCGCCGTCCCAGCCATAGGCGCCGGTGTCGAGCACCGACTGGCAGAACCCCCACGACCGGCCGGCGAAGAAGTCGGGGCCGAGCCCGCCGTGTGCCTTCTGCTCCGGCGTCAGCTGGCCGGTCGTCATGGCGCGGACGGCGTCGGCCGGCAGCACGGGCGCGCCACCGCGGAGCAGCATCCGCGCGAAAGCCAGCAGGTCGTCGACGGTAGAGACGAGGCCGGCCGCGCCGTCGCCGAACGCAGGGGGGCGGCTCCAGGTCCCGCCCGGCTCATCCCACACGACGAGCCCGCCGGGTTCCGGCCTCGGCGGCCTCGACCACCGGCCAGGGCGCGGGCGAGGTGAACATCTCCATCACCATGCCAAACCCGAAGGTAAAGGTCAGCAGGTCCCGGGCGGTGATAGCGCGGCTGGCAGGCACGGTGTCGTCGAGAGGCCCGTCCATCCGCCGCAGCACCCGGCGCCCGGACAGCTCGGGCAGCAGCCGGTCGACGGGCTCGTCGAGCGCGATCAGCCCCTCGGCGGCCAGCGCGAGGGTGGCCGCGGCAGTGATCGGCTTGGTCGTCGAGGCGATACGGAAGATGGAGTCCCGCGCCACCGGCGCCCCGCCGATCGCCAGCTTTCCCAGCGCCTCCACATGCACCTGGTCGCCCCGGGCGGCCAGCGCGACGAGGCCGGGGACGCGCTCGTCGCCGACGTGCTGCTCAGCCGCCGCGTGCAGCCGCCCGAGCCCCTCGGCGGTCAGCCCCTCAGCCATCGAAGGCCACCGTCGGCCTGCCGAGCCTGAACTCCCGGACACCATCCATGAATCCACCGTATCGGCAGCCGGCCCCCCCGGTCCGTGCGTTCGCGCAGCGGCAGGTGCGGCTGGGCCGGGCCCGCGCGCGGCGCCGCTACCAGCCATAAGAACCAGGCGGATACCTAACGGAAGCGTGATGGCACCCCTGCGCCGGCTGCCAGGATGTCCCGGTGAGCCAGTCATCGAGCCGCGTCCGGGGAGGGCGCACGGAAGGTAGCCGCGCGGGAGAAACTAATAGGAAACTTTCATTACAATTCGGGCAACCTGCTGGAACCTGCCCAGCCGGGTGGTGTTGACTCCAGGGAAGGAGCTTCCTCGAGCCGGGACGGCGGGCCGAAACGGGGAAGTGCCGGTGCCGGCCCTCCAGCGAGCGAGGAGATCAGATGAAGCAACGGCTGACCGCGGGTGTCGCGATCGGGGCGGCGGCGCTGCTGGCGCTGGCGGGCTGCGGCGGATCTTCGAAGAGTTCCAGCGCCTCGACGACACTGGTATTCTTCGGCGCCGATTACGGCACCGGGCCGGCCAACAGCACGACCAAGTACTGGGATACCATCGCGGCGGCCTTCCACCAGGCCAACCCGAGCATCACGGTCACGGTGCAGACCGTCGACTGGACAGACTTCCCTGCCAAGGTGCAGACGCTTGTGCAGAACAAGCAGTTCCCCGACATCCTCGAAGGGGACGCGGCACCGCAGTTCGCCCAGAGCAATCTGCTCTACTCCGCCAGCGACGTCCTGTCACCGAGCGCCCTCGCCAACCTGATGCCGACCTTCCTGAAGGACGGCCAGTACAAGGGCACCGACTACGGAATACCGTTCACCACGAGCACCCGGGCGCTCTACTACAACAAGAAGATCTTCGCCGCCGCCGGAATCTCGTCCCCGCCGCAGACCTGGGCGCAGCTACAGTCGGACGCGACCGCGATCAAGGCCAGGGGCTATATCGGTTACGGCATGCCGCTCGGCAGCGAGGAGGCCCAGGCCGAGGCCCTGCTATGGTTCCTTGGCTATGGTGGCGGCTACGTGAACAGCAGCGGGAACTACGTCATCAACAGTCCGCAGAACGTGCGGGCGCTGCAATTCATGAGCCAGCTCGCGAAGGCGGGCGACACGCAGCCGAGCCCGGGCACGACGGATCGCAAGGATGTGTGGGCCCAGTTCGCCCAGGGAAAGGTCGGCATGATGCTCGGCTTGCCCGCCGTGATCCCGATCATCGGCGCGGCTGGCATCCTGACGCCCTCCGACTACACCACGGCCAGTGTCCCGGGCGAGAACGCGCCGCTAAAGTCGACGCTCGGCGTGCACGACGATATCGTCGCCTTCAACACCGGCGGCCATGCCGCCGCGATCAAGAAGTTCCTCGACTTCGCATACCAGGACAAGTACCAGCTTGAGTTCGACAATGAGTATGGTCTCCTGCCGTCCACCCAAAGCGCCGCCGCCACCATGGCGAAGAACTCGACGTACGCGGCGTTCCTTGAGAACATCCCGAATTCAGTGAACTACCCGTCCAAGCCCAGCTGGACCACGGTGGAGAATCAGATCAAGAAAACGCTGGGCCAGGCGATCACCGGTAGTCCGCAGACGGTACTCAACGCGATCCAGCAGACCGCCGCCAGCGGCGGCTGAGGGAGGCATGCGGCGCCGGCTGGAGCCACTGGCCTGGCTCGCTCCGGCCGCGGCACTGATCGCTGTCGTGGTGCTGTGGCCCATCGTTGCCCTGGTCCAGACCTCGATGCAGGACATCACGCCGATCGGCGTCACGATCGGATCGGCAGGCACGAAGAACTTCAGCAAGCTCTTCCATGACCCGAACCTGCCCGGGATCCTCGTGCGGACGGTGCTGTGGGTGGTCGCCGTGGTCGGCATCACCATGCTGATATCGCTTGGCCTGGCCCAGCTGTTCAACCAGCGCTTTCCCGGCAGGCGGGTCGCCCGGTGGGCGCTCATCGCGCCGTGGGCGGCGTCGGTGATGATGACGGCCCTGATATTCCGCTGGATGCTGCAGCCGGACAACGGCGCGATCAACATCTTCCTGCATCAGCTCGGCATCGTGCATCAGTTCAACTCGAATGAATCGTCCTGGCTGGGCCGGCCGGACAGCGCGATGGCATGGATGACCGGCGTGGCGGTGTTCGTGTCCTTGCCGTTCACCACCTACACGCTGCTCGCCGGATTGCAGACCATTCCCGGCGAGCTCTTCGAGGCGGCCAGGGTCGACGGCGCGTCGAACTGGCACAGCTACCGGTCGATCACGCTGCCGCTGCTCCGGCCTGCCTTCGTGGTCGCCGTGGTCATCAACGTCATGAACGTGTTCAACTCATTCCCGATCATCTGGGAGATGACGCGCGGCGGCCCAGGCTATGAGACCAACACGACGACGGTATTCATGTACAACCTGAAGGAGAGCTATATCGGGGAAGCGGCCGCGATGTCCATCGTGAACTTCACCCTGATCATCGTCATCGTGCTCTTCTTCCTCCGGGTCAGCAACTGGGGCCGGCAGGAGGCGAGCTGAGATGCCGGCCGGGACCCTCGCCGGACGCCGCGCGAAGGCGCCGCGCCGGCTGCCGACCATCAAGACGGCGATCATCGCGGCCGCCGCGTACGTCATCGCCATCATCTTCCTGCTGCCGTATGCCGAGATGGTCATCACGGCGCTGCGGCCTCAGCGGGAACTGCTTGACCGCGACTACGTACCGCACCACTTCGCCTGGTCGAACCTCACCAGCATGTGGGGCGCGAGCTTCGGCATCACCACCAGCCTGCGCGTCAGCCTCGAGGTGGCGGGCGGGGCGACCGTCCTCGTGCTGCTCGTCGCCATGCCCGCCGCCTACTACACGGCCCGGCACCGGTTCCGTGGCCGCGGCCTGTTCCTCCTCATCGTGCTGATCACCCAGATGCTGCAGCCGACCGCGCTGATCGTGGGCATCTACAAGGAGTTCCTCGGCTTCCACCTCATCAACACCCTGTGGGCGCTGATCATGGTCAACGCGGGCTTCAGCATGGCGTTCGCGGTCTGGATTCTCAACGCCTACTTCCGGTCGATTCCGGTGGAGCTGGAAGAGGCGGCGATGGTCGACGGCAGCGGCAGGCTCGGCGCCTTGTTCCGTGTCACCCTCCCGCTGGCGATGCCCGGCGTGGTAACGGCGCTGATCTTCACGTTCATCGCGGCCTGGAATGAGTTCATCGTGGCGCTGACCCTGACCACGGGCAACGGCGTCATGCCGCTGACGGTCCGCCTGGACATGTTCATCGGCCAGTACACGGTCGACTGGCAGCACCTGTTCGGCGCTTCCGTGGTGGCCACCATCCCGGTGCTCATCTTGTTCGCGCTGATCGAGCGCCGGGTCGTGGGAGGACTCACCGCCGGATCGATCAAGTAGCTGACCGATCCGGCGGGCCGCGCAGGCTACCCTCAGGAGAAGGAGAAGCCTGAGGAGGCCACGGGGATGACCTACCTGTGGGGCGCGGCGGCATTCTGCTTCCTGCTTGCCGTGTTCTGCCAATGGCAGGTGACGGTCGCCAAGGGCTCGTGGCAGTGGTGTGGCGACTCCCGCGCCTGGCGATGGGAGGCGCTGCGGTGTACCGGGTGCGCCCTGCTCACCGCGGTCTTCACCGCGCTGGTGGTCGTCTCCGCGCGGCACAACCACGTGTGGTGGATAGGCATCCTGGTCGGCGTGCTCGGGGGAATCGGGCCTGCCCGGGTGCAAAAGATGCCATGGTACATCCAGCACGTCGTCATGGCCGACGTCGTGATCGCCCTGATCCTTGTGTCTGTCCTGCATGTCGAGGTTTCGTGGCTGGTCACCGCGGTAGCCGTGGCCGGCGAGGTCAGTTGTGCGTACCAGCTGCGGAAGGCAATCAGCGTGCTGCGCCTGAAGGCGCGGCTTTACCAGATTGACCCGGCGTAGCGGTTCGGGAGAAGGGCGCCGTGGGGAGCAAAGCGGACGGTGCTGTCGCGGGGGCTGATTTTGTCGGACGGCAGGGCGAGGTTGCCCGCCTGCGGCGAGCGTGGGACGCCGCCAGGAGTGGCGAGGCCCGGATCGTCGGGGTCGAGGGTGCGCCGGGAATCGGCAAGACCGCCCTGGTCCGGCATTTCCTCGCGGCAGCCGATCCGGTGACGCTGGTGCGGGTTAGCGGTGACGAGGAGGAGGCGGCGCTGCCCTGGGGCGTGCTGGCACAGATCGCCCGCGCCATGCCCGGATCGAGGGCGGTAGCCGCCCGCGGGTCACGGGACGCACAGGCGGATCCGGTCTTTGTCGGTCAGGCTCTTGCCGATGACCTGCGGGACACGAAGAACGCGATACTGGTGGTGGACGACGCGCACTGGGGAGACCGCCTGTCAATGACTGCCGTGCGGCTTGCCGCACGACGGCTGCTGGGGGATTCCGTGCTGGTCATCGTGATCTACCAGTCTCCCGGCGAAACGGGCGGCATCGCTGCCCCGCGGTTGTCTGGAGGGCTTGACGACGCGTGGCGCCGGATGTTCGACCCGGATCGGGGCGACCATTTCAGGCTGGCGGGGCTGTCTGCCGCTGAGGTGGTCCGGCTGGCCGTTGCCTGCGGCCATCCGGGACTTTCTCCCGCGGGTGCCGCCCGCCTGCACGAGCACACCGGCGGCCATCCCTTACACGTCCGCCACCTGCTCGATGAGCTGCCCATGCACTTGATCGTTTTCGGGCATGGCACGCTTCCCGCCCCAGCGGGTATCGCCATGGCCATACGCTCACGCCTTTCCTCGTGCCAGCCGCAGACCCGGGATCTCGTCGCCGCGGGCGCGGTCATCGGGCGGCGGTTCAGCCTGGCCCAGATCCGTGACCTGGCCGACATCTCCGGCACGTCTGACGCCGTCGCCGAGGCGATCGGCGCGCGGCTGCTCGAGGAGGTGCCCGGCTCGGCCGGCCAGGAACTCGCGTTCACCAGCAGCCAGGTCAGAGGGCTGGTCTATCACGACCTCGCCAGCCCGCGTCGGCGCGGGCTGCACCGCCGGGCCGCGGCACGCGGTGGTACCGGGGTCCTATGGCATCGGATAGCGGCCGCGGATGGCCCAGATCCAGGGCTTGCCGACGACATCGAACGGGGAGCCAGGACCTATCTGACTCGCGGGCAGATTCCGCTGGCCGCCGTCCACCTGCGGCACGCCCTTAACCTGACACCGTCCGGGCCGGCGCGTACCGCGCGGCTGCTCGCCACCGTCGAGGCCATGCTGGTGACCGGCGACATCGCCTCCACCGTGGAGTACCGGGAGGAACTCGCCAGCGGGTCAGGGGCCTGGCCGGACTACGTGGCCGGCTACCAGCTGCTGCTGATCGGCGAGGTCGCCGAAGCCAGGTCCCGGCTCGGCAGGGCGCTCGCGGCGGTGCGGCACCGCGCACAGGCGCCGGCCCTGGAAGCACCGGATCTGGAGCCGCCGGATCTGGAGGCGCGGATCGCGACGCAGCTTGCGATCATCGGGGTGATCACCGTCTCGTATCCGGACATGGTCGAGTACGGCGCGGCCGCGGTGGCCACCGCGCGTGAGCCGTGGGTCGCGGCGTTCGCCTGGTTCGCGAGGTCGCTTGGCCTGGCCGTCGCCGGACGCGGCGCCGAGGCACTGACTGAGCTGGCTGACGTGGCCGCGCCGGGCGCGCCCTCTGGGCTTGACGGCCTGGTCGCACGCGGGATCATCCGGTTGTGGACGGACGACCTGGCGGGAGCGCACCGGGACCTGACGACCGCGGTGAACCGGGCGACCCGTGGTGAGACGCTGCGGGTGGGCCAGGCGCTTGGCTTCCTCGGCGAGGTCGAGTACCGGCTTGGCGCGTTCGGTGAGGCCGCGCTGCACACCGAGCTGGCAGTCGGCGACGCAGAGGAGAACAGCCGCGTCTGGGACTACGCCCTGGTGCACGGCCTGGCCAGCTACCCGCTGGCGGCACAGGCTGAGTGGGAGCGCGCTGAGGCGCACGCCGAGCAGGCCGCCCGGTGGGCACGGCTGGTCGCCGCGCCCGCGGGCCTGGCCTACGCCGCAGCCAGCCAGGCCGCGATCGCTCAGGCGCGTGGGGACGCCGCCAGGCTGCTGGCCGCGGCCGAGGAACTCGAGTCTATTTATCCCGCGCTCGAGCCGGGCACTCACCTAGTGGCGGCGCTGCGCGCCGACGCGTTGTCGCAGCTGGGCCGCACCGCGGATGCGATCGAGGCGCTGGATGCCTTTACCGCAAAGGTCGCCTCGTCCGGCCACCGGTCCGCCCAGCTGAGCATCACTCGCGTACGCGCTCAGATCGCGGCGGCCACGGGCGCCCGCGGTGAGGCGGTTCGCGAGTGTCAGCAGGCCCTCCAGCTCGCCCGCGAGATCGGGCTGCCGCTGGAAGCCGCCCGAATAGAGCTCCTGACTGGCACGTACCACGCCGCGGCGGGCCGCCGGGCCGCGGCCGAACGCTGCCTGCGGGCGGCGCTCCGTCAGTTCACCGCGCTTGGCGCTGGCGCGTACGTAACACAGACTCTGCGGGCAGCCGACCGTGCCGGGCTGGGCATAGCGGCACCGCCTGCCGTACTCGACGCCCTGACACCCGCCGAGCGGGCCGTGGTGACCCTGGTCTGCCATGGGCTGTCCAACAAGGAGATCGCTGAGCGGCTGGTACTCAGTACGAAGACTGTCGAGTTCCACCTGACCAATGTGTTCCGCAGGCTCGATGTCGGCACGCGTGGCGAGCTGCGCCAGGTGGTTGCCGATTCTTCGTTACCGGCGGCGGCCGACGCTTTCAGGTGCTTATCGCGCTGGGTTATCGCGCTGGCCCAGGGTGGTTGTCGCTGTTACCCAGGGCTTCGGCGGGGAATCTCCAGGGGCGGTCCCTGATGCCCGCGGCAACGGCCGATACCTACGCTGACCCTGGACGACCCTGGACGCACACGTGGGAGGTTCGACCGTCATGCCCAAAGGCGCGCGATATATATGCTCCGTACTGGCGGCTGTATGCGTGGTGACAGTGAGCAGCCTGGCTATACCCGGTGCGGCGCGGGCCGGCGGACAGCGGCGGATGTCGGCTGACGATACGCCGACCAACGGGTTCTCGCCCCGCGGCCCATGGAATACCAAGCTGCCACGGGACGTGCCGCTCGCGCCCAACTCCCAGGCGATCGTGAACAACATCCTGCAGGACAAGATAAACAACTTCGGAGTGTGGGCGGTCAACACGGACACGTACTCATCGCCCATTTTCTACGCCAGCGAGGACACGCCCACGCAGCGGTGGACCTTCTCCGACTGCCTGAACCTGCCGCAGCTGGCTCCGGTGATCGCCGGCTCGCTCGCCGCCGTCCCCACGCCTGCTGACCTGATCGCCTCGCTGGGCACTGACGAGTCGACCGCGATCTATCAGCCGTCCACCGACACTTACTGGGACTTCTGGCGCGCGGAAAAGGATGCCAGCGGGCACTGGTCCGCCTGCTGGGGCGGGAAGATCGAGCATTACCACCGGAACCCGGGGATCTTCACCAACCCGCTCGGCGCGACCGCGACCGGCCTGCCCCTTGGCGCGTTCCTGATCCGGGCTGACGAGCTGCGGCGCGGCTACATCGATCACGCCATCAACATCGTCACCGTGCGGACCCGGGCGAACTGCACCTCATGGCCGGCCACTCGCGACGACGGCAACACAGTCGGCGCCGACATCCCGTGTGAGGGCCAGCGATTCCGGCTGGACCCCAGTTTCGACGTCAGCACCCTGCTGAGTCCCGCCGCGCGCACGATAGCCCGGGCGATGCAGGAGTACGGGCTGATCCTGACCGACAAGGGCGGCGCGCTCGTTACCTATGCCGAGGACCCGCGCCCGTTCGAGGCCCGTAATGGCGGCGTCGACCCGTACGACGCGCTCATGGACCCCAGCCACGTGCTTCCGCCGGGGGTAGCGAAGTACGTCATCCTCGGCGGCATCCCCGTCGACCGGCTCCAGGCACTCCCGCTGAACTACGGGCAACCTCGCGCCCGCGAGCAACGCGAGCCAGTACGGTGATTTGACCGATCCTCCAGGAATAGGAGGCAGCGGGCTCCCGTGCCGCTGTGAGTGCCTGACGAGCGCTGTGGTCGGCGTGCTTGACGGGGTAGGCGCATGGAGAGGATCCTCATGAGGATGTCGGAAGCTCGGGTGGTCGGACAGGTGGTCAACACGGCGCACTATCCCCTGGCGGCGCCGGAAAGCGCAGAGTGGAAAGGCGTAGTTTCTCGCGCCCGGCATGAGCTGCAAAACATTGGATGCAGCGTGCTGCCCAATTTCATCCGATCTTCCCTGCGTGACGCGTTGCGGCTTGAATGCGCAGCGATCGCTCCGCTTGCGTATTATGATGTCGAAAAGGTAAATGCCTACAACATCGCTGCGGACGCGCCGTTGCCGGAAGATCATCCAGGTCATATCGCCATGCAGCGCGGTAACGCGTTTGTGGCACGCGATCGCATCCGCGAGAATTTGATTATTCATCAGGTCTATGCCAGCGAGCTGTTTCAGCGCTTTATTGCCAGCTGCTTCGAGCGGCCCAGTCTCTGCGAGCTCGCGGACCCCCTGGCCGGGCTTTGCCTCAACGTCCTCACTCCAGGAATGGAGCATCCGTGGCACTTCGACACAAATGAGTTCACGGTGAGCCTGCTCACCCAGGAGCCGGAGGCTGGCGGCGTCTTCGAGTACTGCCCGAACATCAGATCCGCGCAAGCGGAAAACTTTGATGACGTCCGGGCGGTGCTGACTGGCCGCCGCGGGCACCTGATCCATTGTCTTTCACTGCGTCCGGGTGATCTTCAGCTGTTCAGGGGCCGTTATTCGCTGCACCGGGTGGCTACTGTAGAGGGCGGGACGGCGCGCCACTCGGCGATCTTCGCGTATAGCGAGCGTCCCGGAGTCATCGGCAGCGTGGCGCGGACGAGGCAGCTTTTCGGCCGCGTGCTGCCCCAGCATCTAGCGGCAGCGGGACACGCCGTGCGGGGCGACCAGCTATTGGATTTATTGGATTAGACACCCGGTCGGCGGTTTCGAGCCCGACGCTGATCAATTGCCCATTCTGTGATCGAAGAGGAGCTCGATCCGTGTACTTTGATGCTACCGGAAAGGTTTCGTTCGATCACATCTACGTGCAACCCGATCCGCGCGCTTACTTCAGTACGCTGCGCGAGCTCGACTACCGCATCCCTCAGTTAGCCAAGCCCTACTTCATGAAGCTCATTCAAGAATACCGGAAATCGCAGAAGATCCTGGCTCCAAATGTATTGGACATCGGCTGTTCCTACGGTATTAATGCGGCCCTGCTGAAATACGACGCGACCATGGACGAGCTGTACGAGCGCTACTGTGGCCGCGGCGCCCGCGCGCAGACTCGCACCGCGCTGCTGACCCGTGACCGGGAGCTTACCTGTTCGCGTAATCGCCTGGGTAGCGTGCGATTCGTGGGCCTCGATATCTCGCGCCCCGCCCTTTCTTATGCGCTCCTGGCCGGGTTCATCGATGGCGCGGTGCACGCCGACCTGGAAAAGCGCGAGTTCACCCAGCGGCAACGCGACCAGGTCGCCGGGACGGATCTTGTCATCTCGACGGGCTGTCTCGGCTACGTCAGCGACAAGACCATCTTGCAGGTTGTCAACGCAAATGGCGAGCGTAAGCCCTGGATGGCGCATTTCGTCCTGCGGATGTTTCCATTCGAACCCGTGGCGGAGGGCCTGGCCGGGCTGGGATACGATACCGTCCGGCATGAGCGCGCATTCAAACAGCGGCGGTTCGCCTCGCCGGAGGAGCAGTCGCTCGTCCTGGACACGCTGTCAGCCGTCGGCGCGGATCCGCGGGGCCTGGAAGCCGACGGCTGGCTTTACGCGCAGCTCTACATCTCCCGGCCGCGCGGCAATGAAGGTCGCGTAGTCGTGGATCTTGCAACGAACCAGGCATCACCCAGGTCCAAGCCCCCGAGGTCAAGGATAAAAATTGAACAGTAGTCACAATTGGTCCGACCGTACCTTTGGCAATGAAGACCTGCTGCCGCGAGTGCCCTTGCCTACGCTGGAGGAAAGCTGCGAGAGATTCGTCGCCTGGTGCGCGCCGCTGCTGACCGCGGCCGAGCTGGCGGTGACCGAGGCCGCGGTGGCCTCGTTCCTCCGGCCGGACAGTCCCGGCCGGAGTCTCCATGCGGCACTCGAGCGATACAATGCCAGCGAGGGCGTGCACAGCTGGCTCGACACGTTCTGGCCGTCCCGGTATCTGGGCCGCCGCGACCGTATAGCGCTCAACGCGAACTTCTTCTTCCTGTTCAAGGATTCGGGCCAGCGACAGGCGGAACGGGCGGCCGGGCTGATCGCCGCGGCCGTCGGCTACAAGCTGCGGCTCGACGAGGAACTCATCGCGCCGGTCGCCGCACGGGGGCAGCCGCTGTCGATGGAGCAGAACAAGTTCCTTTTCTCAGCGACGCGGATACCTGGACCTGTGCAGGACGCCGTCCGCGCGCCGTACACCGAGGAGTGGCCGGGCCCATCCCGGGGGCGCCACATCGTGGTGTTCTTCCGCGGAAACATGTTCCGCATGGACGTGGTGGGCCCGGATGGCCGGCCGCACACGTCCGGCGACCTCGTGGCGGGCCTGCGGACAATCATGAGCGCCGGCGCGGCGCGGGCCGCACCAGCCGCGTCCGTCGGGCATCTCACCACCAAGGCCCGGGCACAGTGGGCAGCCAGCCGGCAGGCGCTGCTTGCCTGCCATCCCGGCAATGCGGGCGCGCTCGACGAGGTAGAGACCGCACTGTTCTGCGTGTGCCTGGAGGACTTCGCACCCAGGGACGCCCTGGCGGCGTGCGACCACCTGCTCCATGGTGACAGCGGTAACCGGTGGTTCGACAAGGCCCTGTCGCTGATCGTCTTTGACGACGGCACGGCGGGTATCAACGTGGAGCACTGCGGCCTGGACGGGACCACGGTCCTCAGCTTTGTCGACACGCTGCTCGGCGCACCGGCCGGGGAGCACGTACCGCAGCCGGGGGCCCGGTCCCAGGGCTCGCCGGCCGTCCGGGCAATCGAGTTCGTGCTCGATGGCGACCTGGCGGCCGACGCGGCGGCCGCGGCCGCCGCGTTCGCGGAATACCGGGCCAGCACCGCCACCTCCATCCTGTCGTTCGAGGATTTCGGTGCAAACCGGGCCAAGCAGCTACGGATATCGCCGGACGGGTTCGTCCAGATGGCCTATCAGCTCGCCCACAAGCGCGCCAAGGGACTCGTGGGCGCCACCTACGAGTCGATCGCCATGCGTCACTACCGGCGCGGGCGCACGGAAGCGATGCGCGTCGTCACGCCCGAGGCGGTGCGGTTCGTGACCGCGATGGATGACCCTGGCGCGGACGCGGCGGCACGCAGGGCGGCGTTCCGGGCAGCTGCCGGGAAGCATGCGCAGCGCGCGAAAGAGTGCCAGGCGGGGCAGGCGCCTGAGCAGCACCTGTGGGAGCTGCAGCTCATCCAGAAGCGGCACGGCGCGGCGCTCGGGGTGAACGAGCCGCCCGCCCTGTACGAGACCCCGGGCTGGCTCACGATGCGGGACGACTACCTCAGCACCAGCTCCGCACCGTCCAGCAACATCCAGTACTTCGGTTTCGGGTCGACAAGCAGCCGGTGCATCGGCGTCGCCTACGTGCTGCTTCCTGACCGCTTCAATCTCTACCTGAGCACGCCGCTCCCGGTGGCCGGCGAGATGAACGCGTTCGCCGGCAAGCTCCGCGAAGCAGTGCGTGAACTGCAGGACCTGCTCGCCACCGGGAAACCGGAGGACGAGTAACCGCCACTCTCCAGTACCGGCCATCATCAAGGTGCGTGGAGCGGCTCTACGCTGGCGAAGTCGGCTTTGTGGCCTGCTTTGAGCACGATCCGGACAGGGAAGCGCTTGATCCCGGCGATGAAGTTCGAGGCAAGGTGCTCGACCGGGCCGGCGGCCTCGAATCGTTCAACATGCCGCAGTACCTCGTCGAAGAGTATCCGCAGCGCCAGGCGGGCAATCGGGGCGCCGATGCACCGATGCGCGCCGACACCGAACGCTATGTGCGGGTTTGGCTCGCGGTCAACCTCGAAATGGTACGGATCGGCGAATACTGCCTCGTCACGGTCCGCCGAGCCGAGCCATACCGTCACCGCCTCGCCCGCGCGGATCTGGGTACCGCCGATCTTCAGGTCGTGCCGGGCGTAGCGCAGGAAATGGTTGGCGGGCGACGTCCACCGCAGCACCTCTTCCACCAGGGAGCTGGTGCAGCCGAGCCGCTGCCAGCGCTCGAACTGGCCGGGATTCTCGATCAGAGCGAGCATCCCCGCGCAGGCCGCGTGGGCGGTGGTGACGGTAGCTCCCAGCAGGATGCTGTACAGGTTGTATACCTGCTCCGCCCGGCTCAGCGGCGTGTTGCCCAGGCGTGCCCGGGCTACCGCGCCGGTCAGATCGGGCCGGCCGATGTTCTCCTCGCGGATCTCCCCCATGAAGTACGCGAAGATCTCGGCATGCGCCTGCTCCAGGTCGCGTCCGACGCCGGAGTCATTCGCGAACTCAGGGTCCTGATCAGCGATGGCCACATAGGCGAAGCGCCTGAGCCGCGCCCAGTCCGCGCGGTTGATGCCGAGCAGCAGCGCGGTGAAGGCGATCGGGTAGACCGCCATCGCCGTGGCCAGGTCGAACGCCTCGCCATGAACTCCTGGTGCGAGCGCGCGCCGGGCCAGCGTTCGTACCTGGGGTTCGAGGGCCGCGACCGCGCTGTGGGTGAAATAAGAGTTGATCTGCCGTTTGATCTGGGTGTGCCGTGGCGGATCGGTCACTGCCAGCATCTTGCCGCCTGCCGCGTCCCCCCGCCCGAGGGTGGTCAGCAAGTTGCCGTGCTCCGAGGTGAAAGCGCGGAAGCGCCGGAGCACGTCGCATACGTCCGCATAACGAGTCAGCGCCCAGAATCCGCGATCGCCATCCACTTGCTGCCAGTGCACGGGACTCTCGGCGCGCAGCGTCCGCCAGGCCTCGTGCGGGTCGCCCAGCGCGTAGAACGAGGGGGAGAACAGGTCAATCGACGAAACGCTCACGCGGTTGTGCTCGGTGGTGATGCGCAAGAGAATCCCTTCGAGTTATGCGTCGGTGCCGCCGTGCCTGCCGCGGTCGAGGAACCGGCCCCGGCGCACGCCGCCGCGCGGCGAGGTGCTCGCGGACTCGTGGCTTGCGACGAGCCTGCTGACCGTCGGGTTGCGGTAGAGGTCGCGGAGGCCCACAGCCGGCAGGCCCCTGTCACGGGCCGCGGCGGCCAGGCGGACCGCTAGCAGCGAATTGCCGCCGAGCTCGAAGAAGTCGTCATCTGGGCCCACCCGCCTGCCAAAGATGTCCGCCCAGATAGCACGCATCAGCTCGGCGGGTTCCGCGCGGCCTGCCGGATCGGCGCGCTTCGCTGCCGGCGGATCCGTGACCGCATGCTCAAGTGCCAGGATGTCCAGCTTCCCGTTGGACGTGAGCGGGAAGCGGCCAACCGGGGTAATTGTGCTTGGCAGCATATAGTCAGGCAGGAATTGCGCGGCGCGGCTGCGCAGCGCGGCGATGCTCGCCGCGGGGTCGGCGCCGGCGGTCAGCACCATATAGGCGTCGATCCTGGCCAGGCTGGTCTCAGCGTGGCTGACCACCACCGCGGCCTCGGCGGCACAAGGATCGCCGAGCAGGACCGCACGGATTTCGTCCAGCTCGATGCGGAAGCCGCGCAGCTGCACCTGGGAGTCCAGCCGCCCGAGGTGCTCGAGGCGGCCGTCGGGGAGCAGCCTGCCCCGGTCGCCGCTGCGATAGACCCGCTCACCGCCGCGCGGCTCCGCGGTGAACCGTTCCGCCGTCAGCGCCGGCCGGTTCAGGTAACCCGTGGCGACCCCCGCCCCGCCGACGTAAATCTCTCCCGCCGCGCCCGGTGGCAGCATCCGCCCCTGGCTGTCCGCGATGTACACGTACCAGCCAGGCAGCACGCGGCCGACAGATCGCGTCCCCATGATCGCATGGGCGCGCGTGACGGTCTGCGCGGTGACGTGCACGGTGGTCTCCGTGATGCCGAACATGTTCACCAGCCGGCAGCCTCGTTCCGGGTGCCGGTCGAACCAGGGGCGCAGGATCCGCGCGTCGAGCGTCTCGCCGCCGAAGACCACGAGCCGCAGCGCCAGGGGTTCGCGGCTGTCCGCGTCGGCCCGCATCAGCTGGGAGAACGCGGACGGGGTCTGGCTCAGCACGGTAACCCGCTGGCCGGCCAGCAGCCAGTGGAACTGCTCCGGGTCGCGCGCGGTCCAGTAGGGCACCACGGTGAGCTGCCCGCCCGTCATCAGGCATCCCCAGATCTCCCACACCGCGAAGTCGAATGCCACCGAGTGAAACAGGGTCCAGGTGTCGTCGGACGTGAGGCCGAAGTCATCGGCGGTCGCGGCTATGAGGCTCACGACATTGCGGTGCGGGACGACGACGCCCTTCGGGCGGCCGCTCGACCCCGACGTGTAGATGACGTAAGCCGGATCGTCGGGACAAGCCTCGCGCGCGGGCGCCGGAGCCGCGCCCGCCGCGGCGCGCTCTTCTAGCTGGGCGAGTTCATACCGCGGGATCGTGCCGGTGTCAGGCAGCTCCCCGGCGGACCCGATCACGAGGGCAGGGGCGGCGTCCCGCAGGGTGAAGCCGAGCCGTTCCGCTGGATACGCGGGATCCAGGGGCAGGTAGGCCGCACCTGCCTTGAGCACGGCAAGCAGGGCCACCACCAGGTCGGCGGAGCGGCCAAGGCAGACGCCGACCAGGGAGCCCGGTCCGGCTCCCAGTTCGCGGATCGCCACGGCGATCCCGTCCGCGCGCCGGCTGAGTTCCCCGTAGCTGAGTGCCACCCCATCGTGGCTGACGGCGGGGTGCTCCGGATGCCGCGCGGCTTGGGCCTCGACGACATGGTGGACGCAGCCGGCCGCCGCCGGCCCGCCGATCCCGGCTCCGCCGAGTTCGGCGATGCTCTGCCGCTCGGCGGGGCCGATCCATTCGCGGTCGCCGAGCTGGGTGCCCGGGTCGGCGGCGGCCAGCGCTCCAACGGTTTGCAGGAAAAGGCGCGTGAGCCGTTCGGCGACGGCGGGAGCGAAGAAATCCTGCCGGTAGGCGCACTCAGCCCGGAGCGCTGCCGGGCCGCGCGCGAGGTAGATGGTGAGTGCGCGGGCTGGATCGAAACAGGGCACGTACCGCAGCAGGTCGCCCGCCGCGGCATCGGCGGGCTCGGTGAGGACGCGCGGGGGGCCGATGGCGGTCCCTGGCGTGCCGCCCGCTTCCGCGAGGAAGTCGCCCACTGTCGTGGCAGGAGCCGGACGGCCTTCGTAGCGGGCGACAACGAGCCGCATCGCCGCGTCCGCGATAGCGGTCAGCCGGGCGTCGTCCACCGTTCCGGCCGCCCCGGCCGTCCCGGGCAGGCAGTCGGCCGTCTCGGTGTGGCGTCCGATGGCCGGCGGCGCATCCGCGGCGCCCAGTCCCCATTCCGGGCGAGGGGGCTCGGGCGTCGCCGGGATGGCCGGGCCGGGTGCCCACGACGGTTCCGGTTCATCAGGGTCCAGCGATGCACGGGCCACCGCTCCCAGCCCGACTGCGCAGGGCGCGACGATCACCAGGTCGGTCACGGCATCGCTGTACTTGAGAAGCACCGCCCGGTACGGCCGCCGCACCGCGGCGCCGAGCGGGCGCAGGAGTTCTGACTGACGACGCCGGTCCGCTTCCGCGCTGTCCGACCTGGCGCGTACCTGTTCGGTCCAGACGGTGTCCCGCGGCGCTTGGCCGGACCGGATACGGAATAGGGCCGAATGGTATGAGCCAATGTCGCGCACCGCGTCACCCTTCCGCGCCGCCAGCGAGCGTTATTCAAACCGACTAGCGAGTGCGGGCCCGGAGGGCTTGCGCGAGCGGTCGGCCCAGGTCAGGACTTCAGTTACGTTGACAGATAATTTTGAATAATGCGACCTTTGAATAAGATACAGCGCAAATCAGCGCGCGGTGAACCCGCCGTCGATGGTCACCACGCTTCCTGTCATCCGCTGGGATTCGTCGGAGGCCATCCACACCGCGGCAGCGGCCACGTCGCCCGGCTCGACGAGCTGGTGCATCGGCTGCGCCTCGGTGAACAGCCGCTCATGCTCATGCTCGGGTACGTCAAGGGAGCGGGCGATCTCCGCCAGCATGCGGCCCTCGACCGCGGGATCGTCCCGCACCGACCCGGGGCACAGGGCGTTGACGCGCACCTGGAACGGCCCGTAATCCAGCGCGCAGGCGCGGGTAAGCCCGACAAGTCCGTGCTTGGCGGCGACGTATCCGGCGAAATATCGGTAGCCGACCAGCCCGGCCGTCGAGGCGATGTTGACGATGCTTCCAGCCCTGCGTGCTGTCATGAGCGGGGCGACCGCCCTGATCATCCGCCATGCGCCTGACAGGTCCACGTCGAGCATGAGCTGCCACTCGGACTCGTCGATCTCATGCGCGGGGACACCAGAGGGCGCGGCGATCCCGGCGCTGTTGAGCAGGATGTCGATCTTCCCGAAGCGGTCAAGCGTGGCGTCCACGGCGGCTTGGACCCGCTCCGGATCGCGTACGTCGGCGGGCACCGCAAGGACCGCGGCACCGTGCTGCCTGCACAGCTCCGCGGTGTGTTCGAGCTGGCCGATGGTGCCGAGGGGGTAACCGACGCCGGGCAAGTCCCTGGCTATGTCTAATAGGACCAGGTCGGCTCCTTCACGGGCGAACTCGGTCGCACAGGCCCGGCCCAGGCCACGGGCCGCGCCAGTGATGATGACGCACTTCCCGTGGAGGCGCATGGGGCACATTATGTCATGAGCGAGCCGGAGGGGCGCGGCGCCGCCTGGACTGAGGAGCGAGGAACGAGCGACGAGGGAAGGGGGCAGGGGAGGCGGGCGGGGCCCCGGAGGCGAGCGGGAGATACCGCATGAGCGTCCGCACCAGGACCGCCGCGGTTACGCCACAGGTGAACCCCGGAGTGAGCTGGTTTCCCCGGAAGGCAGAATGGCTGGTGTGAGGCTTCTTGTGCTGGGCGGGACGCACCACGTCGGACGGGCCGTCGTCGAGACGGCAATGGCCAGGGGCGATGAGGTCACCACCCTCAACCGCGGGGTGAGCCGGAAGGCCGCGGTAGGCGTGGACCCCATCATCGCGGACAGGACCGACCCTGAGGCGATGCGTGCGGCGGTCGCGGGCCGGGAATGGGACGCGGTGATTGACACCTGGAGCGGGGCGCCATGTGTCATCCGGGCCTCCGGCCGGCTCCTTCGTGGCCGGACCGGCCAGTACGGCTACGTGTCGAGCCGGTCGGTCTACCGGTGGCCATTCCCGCCGGGCGCCGACGAAAGCGCCGCGCTGGTCGACGGAGATCCGGGCGGTGACGATGACGCGGACTACCCGGCCGCCAAGCGGGGCGGAGAGCTCGCGGTACTCGAGGCGTTCGGTGATGGCGCGCTGGTTGCCCGGGCCGGCCTGGTCCTCGGCCCTTACGAGAATGTGGGGCGGATGCCGTGGTGGCTGCGCCGCATCGAGCGCGGCGGACGCGTCCTGGCACCTGGCCCTGCTGGCCGTCCGCTCCAGTACATCGACGCCAGAGACCTCGCGGCATGGCTGCTCTCAGCCGCCGAGCGCGGCATCGGCGGTGCCTTCAACACGGTAAGCCGGCCTGGGCACACCACCATGGGCGAATTGCTCGACACGGCCGTCACGGTGACCGAATCCGGCGCCCAGCTGGTCTGGGTCTCTCCCGAGGTGATCGAGGACGCGGGCATCAGCCCATGGACCGAGCTGCCGATCTGGCTGCCGCAGGACGGGGAGTACGCCGGCATGCACGACGGAGACGTTTCCGCGGCCTACGGCGCCGGGCTCACCTGCCGCCCAGTGGGGGAGACCATCGCCGACACCTGGGCCTGGCTGCAGGCGGAAGGAGATCCCGGGCCGCGCCCTGGCCGGCCCCCCATCGGTCTCGACCCCGCCAAGGAGAAGCGGGTGCTCGACGAGCTCGGCTGACCGGCCAACGCTCACTGGGACCGGAACCCCTGCGCCTGCCGGGCGGTCAGGACATCGGCGATCTGCCGGGCACCGGGGCCGCCGATCGCGGAGTAGTGGTCCCCGGAGACGGTCGTGACGGTGACCGAGTCCGCCAGGTCCAGCCAGGGCTCGACCAGGCCGCGCCCCTGCCCGGGGGCAATGAAGTGCAGGTCGACCCGGGCAGCCCCGGGGACGTAGTCCCTGGCGGCTCGCAGGCTGGCCGAGAAGATCGCGAAGCGCCGGTCAAGCTCGGCGGGATCGCCGAAGCCCAGCACCCCGGCGGCCCAGGAGAACAGCTCGGCGCGTGGCCGGGACCATAGCCCTGGTGGCACCGGGCCGAGACCGGCCCCGCCCATCCTGCCCAGCTCCCTGACGAAGTTCTCCAGGGCCGGCCGCGGGGCCAGCTCCAGATCCCAGTCGAAGCTCTCCGGCGTGGCCGTGTCGATCACCACGACGAACGGCACCACGGTGCCATCGCGCACCGCCTGGCTCCCCATCTCGTAGGCCAGCAGGCCGCCAAGCGACCAGCCCGCGAACACTACCGGTGCCGAGCCCGTCCCGGATAGCTCGGCGAGGTACCCGGCCGCGGTGCTCTCCAGGCTGGGGCCGGGCGGGGCCGGGGTCTCGAAGGCGCAGATCTGCCAGTCACCGCCGAGCGCCGCTATGATCTCGCGGTAGCACAGCGCCGACCCGCCCGCAGGGGGTGCCAGGGCGAGCACAGGCGCGTTCTCGGCGCGACGCAGCCAGAAGATCGAGCCGTCGGCCGCAGGGCGGCCGGCGGCCTGAGCGCGCGCCTCCCTGAGCCGTCCGGCGAATCCCGTCAGGGTCGGCGTATCGAGCAGGGCCGACATGGGCATGCGCGCACCGGTGCCGCGCCACAGGCGGCTCATCATCTGCGCCGCAAGCAGCGAGTTGCCGCCGAGCGCGAAGAAATCGTCGTCCGGGCCGATCTCGGAAGCGCCAAGGACCGCTCCCCATGCCTGGGCAACGAGCAGCTCGTGCTCGTCGAAGGGCCGGCCTGGCGCGTCCGCGGTACGCGCGGCTACCGCAGCGAGCTCGTGCCTGTCCAGTTTGCCGTTGTCGGTCACGGGAAACGCGTCGACAACACGGTAGGCGGCGGGCACCATGGTGGCCGGGAGCTGACGTCGCGCGTGGGCGCGCACCGACGCGATCAGTTCCGCGTCCGCCTCGCCGTCCCCCGTCCGGAGACAGGCGACGAGGCGGCGCGCCGCGGTCCCGCCCGCCGGGACGACGACGACCGCGGCGGCCCGCACGCGGTCGTGCGCGCAGAGCACTGCCTCGATTTCGCCCGGTTCGATCCGCTGCCCGTTGATCTTGATCTGCCGGTCGTTACGGCCGCGCAGCTCCAGCCTGCCGTCCGGCAGCAGCCTGGCGAGATCGCCGGTCCGGTAAAGCCGGGCGCCGGGCGGACCGAACGGCGACGGGACGAAGCGGTCGGCGGTTGCCCCCGGCCGGCCGTGGTAGCCGCGGGCAAGTCCCGCGCCGCCAAGGCACAGTTCGCCGACGACTCCCGGCGCGACCGGCCGCAGCCACTCGTCAAGGACCTGCGCGCTGGTATCGCGGATCGGCCGGCCGACCGGGAGGTTTTCCGGCAGACGGTCGGCCGGAACCAGGTCACGCGTGCAGTACACGGTCGTCTCGGTCGGCCCGTACATCTGCCACAGCCCCGCGACGCTAGCCCGCAACTGCTCGGCCAGCGGCGAGGGAACCACGTCCCCGCCTGTCAGCGCGAGCAGCCGGGAGCTGCCCGGCCAGCCGGCGAGCAGCAGCATCTGCCAGAGCGCCGGCGTGGCGAAGAAGTAGTCGGGCTGCCAGCGCTCGAGGAACTCGGCGAGAGCCGCGCCATCGCCGCGCCGCGACGTCTCGCTGAGCACGAGCTCGGCCCCGGCCGCGAGCGGGGTCCAGATTTCGAGCACGCCTATGTCGAAGGATACCGGCGACGAGGCAGCCAGCCGTTCCCCCGGCCTGATGCCCAGCTCGTCGCGTGTGTCGTGCACGCAGTTAGCGAATCCGCGGTGGCTGATGCCGACGCCCTTCGGCCGCCCGGCCGATCCAGAGGTGTAGAACACATATGCCAGCTGGTCCGGGTCGGGCCGCGCTAGGCGTACGGGAGCGCACGCGGGTTCGGGTCGCACGGCTAGCCGCGGGTCGAGCACCGGCAGGGCGCGGCCGTCTGGCAGCCCCGGCGGCTCCCGGTCGGTGATCAGGATCCGCGCCCCCGCGTCGGCCAGGACGTACGCGTGCCGGTCACCCGGATGCGCCGGGTCGAGCGGCAGCGCCGCGCAGCCCGCCTTCGCGACACCGAGCAGGATCGCGGGCAGGTGCGAGCGGTCCTCGATCAGGACGCCTGCCACCGCTTCAGGGTCCAGGCACAGATATCGCAGCCGGGCGGCGATCCCGTCGCTGTGCGCGTCCAGTTCCGCGTAGGTCAGGAGTGCGTCGGCGTGGCGTACCGCGGTGGCACCCGGAGCGCGGCGGACCCAGCCGGAGAACGAGCCGAGGACCGAATCCCCGCGGTGCTGGCCGGATGGGGCATGGCCGGATGGGGCGTGGCCGGATGGGGCCGGCCGGGGCGGCCCGTCGGCGGCCCTGGCGACGGCGCGGGCGTCCGCGGCGGTGAGCCAGGGCAGCCGGGCGACCGGGACATCGGGGCCGGCGAGCGCAGCGGTCATGAGCACGGGCAGCCGGCCGGTGAGGCTTGTCATCGTCTGCCGGGCGAACAGTTCCTCGTTGTACCCGCAGAGCACGTCGACGCCGTCGCTGTCGCGGAGCATTTCGAGCACGAGGTCGAACTGCAGAGAGGTGCCTTCCAGCTCGAAGTCGGTGACCTCGAGGCCGGGCAGCCCGGGTGGGCCGGCGTCCGCGGGCCGGTACGAGAAGGTCGCCTGCACCAGGGGCGAGGATGCCGGGTCACGCTCCGGCCGCAACGCGGCGACCAGTTCCGAGTAGGGCATGTCCTTGTGGTCGAGGGCGCCGAGGAAGCCGGCCCGCTCGGCGGAAACGAGTTCCCGGAAGGTGCGCCTGCCCGTCACCTCGTTGCGCAGCACAAGCATGCTGATGAAGAATCCCACGACATCGTCCGTCCCGGCGTAGTCGCGGCCGCTCACCGGTGCGCCGATCAGGATGTCACGCTGGCCGGTGGTGCGCCACAGCAGCAGCCGGACCATCGTGAGCAGCACCACGAACTCGGTCACCCGGGTTTCGCGGGCGAACGCCGCGACCGCACCGGCGATTTCTGACGCTATCCGGTCCCGCACGACGCCGCCGAGGGCGCCGCGGCTCCTGCGCCGCGGGTGATCGGGCACCAGGTCGATGGTCTGGGGTGCTCCGGCGAGCCGCGTGGTCCAGTAGCTCCTCAGCTCGCTCATCCGACCGGCGCCGGCATCGGCGCGCTGCTCGGCCACGAAGTCGGCGTAGCGCAGTGCGGGTGCGGCCAGGTCCGCCGCGCGCCCGGCGACAGCGGCCCGGTATGACTCGCCGATCTCGGTCATCATGATCCCTATGGATGCCGCGTCGGTGACCAGGTGGTGGACGATGAGGATCAGGATGTGATGGCCGGGGGCGAGCCGGTAGAGGCGGAACCGGATCGGCGGGCCGGTTTCCAGGTCGAACGGGCGGATCAGCTCCGCGCGGCCCGCGCGCCTGGCCGCCGCCTCGTCGGCGGCGTCGCACACGGCGAAGTCGGCCGGCAGGCCGGCCCGCACCCGTTGCCGCGGCAGCCCGTCCTCGGCGGTGAAAATGGTGCGCAGCGCCTCGTGCCTGGCCGTCAGGGACTCGCAGGCCGCCCGCAGCGCCGCGGGGTTCAGCGGACCCCGGATGCGGAGGGCCGCGGGCGCATTGGTCACGCCGGGCTGGCCGGTGAGCACCTCCCGGTACCACAAGCTCTCCTGCTCGTGAGACAGCAGGAAAGGGGCACCAGCGCCCGCGAGCTGTGTCATGTCGTGAGCCACCTCCTACTCTTCCGAGGCCTACTCTTCCGAGGCCGCGGCCTCGATGACCCGCAGCAGCGCGTCGGGTGCCTCGGCCAGGTACATGTGACCGCCAGGCACCTCGACCTGGGTCAGCGGCAGGCTGCTCGTGACCTGCCAGGTCGCGGCCTCGGCCGGGCTGACCAGGTGATCGCGGGCGCCGAGGACGCTGCTGACAGGCAATGGCAGCGGGACAATCGGACCGGGCCGGTAACTCTCGTGCATGGCGACATCGGCGCGGATCGTGGGCAGCAGCAGCTCGCGCGCCTGCGGATCCGCGAGCGCCGGATGCGTGTAGCCCGCCAGGCCGCGGACCTGTTCGAGGAACGCGGCATCGGGTAGCCCTGTCGCCCGCCGGGTGCGCTGATACAGGGGGCCGGGGCAGCCGCTGACGATGAGACGGACCGCCGCGGGGTCGAGGGTTTCCGCCAGCCTCCTGGCGACCTCATAGGCGAGCACCGCGCCGAGACTGTGTCCGAACAGCGCGATCCGCGGCAGGTCCCGGCCGAGTTCGAGTACCTCGGCAACGAGGTCCTCGGCGGCTTCCCCCACGTCCAGGTACGGCTCCTCGTCGAGTCGATCCTCCCGGCCGGGCAGCTGGACGGGCACGATATCGAGGATCGCGGGCGCCCGGTCCCGCCAGGGGCGGAAGAAAGATGCTCCCGCCCCGGCGAATGGCAGGCAGAGCACCGGGCAGCGGGCGGGCCGGCTGGTCATCGCGGGCGCGGGGAACCGGCCGCGGCGGCCGCCCCGCGGCGGATCCACATGCGCTCGAGGCTGGCGATCAGGTGCGGGCCGTAGAGCAGCCGGGATTGCTGGAGTGCGTACTCGGCAACGTAGGCACGGAAGGCGTCCAGCGGCTCCTCGGCCAGGATCAGCATGTGCCGGTTGGGCACGACGGCCGGATTCGCCAGCCGCTCGATAGCGTCCAGGGCTGCCCGCTCCATCGCGTCAGCCCGTACAACCTCGTCGCACAGCAGGAGGCACTCCGGGTCATCCGTCGAGATCTCGTGGTCCCAGATCGTCATGCGGCGGGAGAGGCGGGCGCCGGCGAAGCGGGCGAGCCGGAAGTTGGCCGTGCCGGGGATGATGCCCTCGTTGAGCGCGGGTAGCCGGAAGTACGCGCCTGACTCGGCGATCACCCGGTCGAAGACCAGCAGTTGCTGGGTACCCCCGCCGATGGCGAAGCCATCGACCAGCGCGAGCCAGGGCTTCTCTGTCCGCGCCGGGGTCACGCCATCGGGCTGCGCACCCGTCGTAACGCCGCGCTGGATCTTGCTGAGGTATCCGAGCTCGCGTCGCAGCAGGAAATCGATCAGCGAGATCTGGCCGTGGTACAGGTGGGTCAGGTTGATGCCGGCGCTGAAGATCCGCCGGCCCGCGTACTTAGGATGGGCCATCGGCGCTCCGCGCAGCACGCAGACGCGGACTTCATCGTCGAGCAGCGCGAGGTCGACGCCGGACTCCAGGGCCTCGACCGTCTCGTCATCCTCGGCGTTGAGGTACTCGAGGTTGCGCAGCGTCAGCCATGCGGCGCAGCCCTTGCGCTCGACCACTACCTGGCCGAAGTCCGCGGCGCCAGTGGCGCGGAAGCCGGGCAGCGCCGCCACCGCCCGGCGGGTCGGCCGCAGCATCGCCTCGATCAGGTGGGTCCCGGCGCGCCGGTCGCGCAGGACGGAGCAGAAGAAGACTCCCTGGCCGAGCTCGTGTCCCTCCTTGTCCGCCTGCCCGCTTAACCGCTCCTGCTCGATCCGCTCGCGGGTGGGCAGCAACCCGGGATGCAGGTCCGCAGCGGCGAAGGCCAGCTCGTCCAGCCGCAGGTAGCGCTGATATCCATTCGTGAGCTGTTCATACAATCGCGTGCCGTGGCTGAGCAGGAAGCGTTCCCGGGCGGCATGGAGGGCCGCGTGGATCCGCGCGGCCGCCTGCCGCTGCTCCGGATTGCGCTCGCGGATGCCGGGCAGCGCGGCCAGGGGCAGCTCGCCCGCTGCCACGAACTCGCCGAGCGCGGCCGCGTCGGCGGCATAGTCACCGGTGTTCCCCGCGGCTCCTTCGAGCGCTTTCTCGAATATGGGCACGACCACGCCCCTTTCTGTCAGAGCTCCGAGACGAAGTCAACATAGGCCGGCCGGGCGGGAACGGCCGGAGAGCGGTGCTCGAAAAGGGTGACCCCGTCCCGCTCGGACACCCTTTCGAACCCAGTGAACCGGTAAGTGATGAGCATCGGGCGGTTACTTCTGGTGGGGACGAACTCGCCAAGCAGCCGGACGCCTTCCTCTTTCGCGCGGGCCACGAGCGCGCCGAGCAGGATGGCGCCGACACCGCGCGACAGCACGCGGCAGGAGATCAGCAGGAGCCTGAGCGTCCACGCCCGCTCGCGGGTCTCCAGCAGCATCAGCCCGATCGTCCCGTAGTCGCCGAAGCGGTCGGACAGCGTGGCAACCAGCAGGCGGTAGCCCGGCGAGTCCCTGAATGCGTCGAGCTCGGCAGCGGAATAGGTGCGGCCGGTCGCGTTGAGCTGGTTCGTGCGCACCGTCAGCTCTTCGGCACGGGCCAGGTCCCCGGGCTCGGCGCGGCGCAGTACCAGCCGCAGTCCGAGTGACGCAAGGAACTCCTCGGGTGGTCCGGTGAATGACTCCTCGACTTCGGTGCGCCGCTGCTGCGCCAGGTACATCAGCCTGCGCCGGCCCGCCTCCCGGGTCACGACGGCCGGGTTCAGGTCCGCGCGGCCGGGTAGAGCGCCCGGCTGCGCGGCGTCGACGGTGCGTGCCTGCGGCCAGGCGCGGCGCACTTCGGCGCGCTCGAAGGCGTCGTCGTCGACGAGCAGGACGGTGTCGAGACCGATGCCAAGCAGTTCGGCGATCCTGGCCACCGAGCGCGACTTGGCGCCCCAGCCAATCTGCGGCACCAGGAAGTAGTCTCCGAGTCCTGCCTCCCTGAGACGGGTGAGCGCCAGCTTCGCGTCGTTGCGGCTGGCCACTGACTGCAGGATGCCCCGGGAATCGAGCAGCGCGACGGCTTCAGCCACGCCTTCGCGCACCGTGACCTCGGCGTCCTCCAGCAGGGTGCCCCGCCAGATGGTGTTGTCCAGGTCCCAGACCACGCATTTGACCATCGGGTCCCGCGGCGGGGCATGACCGCCCCCGGGAGCTTCCACGGAACCGCCCCCCGCCGCGGCAGGTCCCGCCGGGTCAGTACTCACCGTCGACCAGCCTGCTGTGGCCGAACCGGCCGATCGCGCTCTCGGCCACTTCGGTGCTCCCCTCAATGATCTCCATAACCTTGGCATCCCGGAAGTACCGCGCCACCGGGTGGTCCGGTGCGCACCCGGCGGCGCCGTGTATCTGCACCGCGTCGCGGGCCGCGTCGCTCGCGGCGACGGTCGCGAAGTACTTCGCCTGGGTAGCCGCCATCGCCGCCTGGGGGCTGCCGGCCCCGATCAGCTCCCCGGCTTGCAGGGCGAGCAGCCTGCCAGCCTCGGCATTTGCCGTCATCACGGCTATGAGCCGCTGCACGAGCTGATGGGCGATGAGGCCCCGGTCAGCGGCGTGGCGACGGCTCGCGGCAACGCAGCCCTGCAGGACACCGATGCTCCCGCAGGCCACGCTGTACCGGCCCAGGGTGAGCGTCGAGGTGGTGACGAACGGGTGCGCCCGGCCGAGCCCGCCCAGCAGGTTCGGCCGGGGTATCTCGCAGGACTCGAAGCGCAGCTCGGCGAGCATCGCGCCACGTGAGCCGAGCGGGCCGGGCATCGGCACGATCTCCAGGCCGGCCTGTCCGCGTTCGACCAGGAACGCCGACAGCCCTTCGGGGGCGCGGGCGAACACGAGGAACAGCCCTGCCAGGGTCCCGAAGCTGATCCACCGTTTGGTCCCGGTGAGCATGTACCCGTCGGCGGTCGGTTCCGCCGTCGCGGAAAGAGCGGTCACGTCACTGCCGGCCTCCGGCTCGGTCAGCGCGAACGCGCCCACGGTTCGTCCGTCCGCGAGTCGCGGCAGCCACCGCTCCCGCTGCGGGAGGCTGCCCCAGCGCTGCACCGTGTGCGCGACCATGTCGTGGACGGTTAGCAGGCTCCGCGTGGCGGAGCAGGCACGTCCGATCTCTTCGTGCAGCAGCCCGTAGGCGATGTGATCCAGGCCCCGGCCGCCATACTGACCGGGCAGCAGCCCGCCGAGATATCCGGCCCTGGCGAGGCGGCCGACCAGCGCGGGCTCGATCCGCTCCTCAGCGTCGTGGCGCGCCGCAAGCGGCATCACCTCCGTGTCCGCGAAGGCGCGGAACTCCTCGCGCAGTGCCCGCTGCCCGGCGCTCAAGGTCAGTCGCATGGAGGCTCCTCACCCGGCCTGAGCCGCCGTCTTGCCCACGACGAAAGCCGTGATGGCCTCGGCCGAGCTGAAGTACGCGGGATTCAGCTCCTCGTTCTCGACGGTGATGCCGAATCGTGTCTCGACGAAGGCCACAAGCTGAACCGCGAACAGCGAATTGACCAGGCCGGTCGCGAATATGTCCTCGTCGTCGGCGATCTGCCGGGACAGGCTGGCCGTCAGGTACTTCCTGGTCTGCTCCCGGATCGTCTCCGCCGATGCCGCCATGCTCACGTTAGCCGCTCCTGTGACGTTCAGCCCCGTGGATAGGTGTAGAAGCCCTGGCCGCTCTTGCGTCCGAGATGCCCGGCCGCCACCAGCTGCCGCAGCAGCGGACAGGGCCGGTATCTGCCGTCGCCGAAACTCTCGTGCAGGATCTCGATGCTGCGCAGGACAGTGTCCAGGCCGATCAGGTCGGCGGTCTCGAGCATCCCCATCTTGTGGCCGACGCACGAGGTGAAGATCCTGTCCACCACCGCGGCTTCGGCAACCCCCTCGGACACCAGGCAGGCGGCCTCGTTTACGGCGAGCATCAAGACTCGGTTGGCAACGAATCCGGCCGAATCGTTCACCAGGATCCCTTCCTTGCCCATCTGCGCGAGCAGCTCGCGGGCCCGGTTCACCGTGGACTCGGAGGTCTGCTCGCCGCGGATCATCTCGATGACGGGCTTGAGCGGGACGGGGTTCATGAAATGCATTCCGATCACCCGGTCCGGGCGGCCGGTCTGCGCGGCGATCCGGGTGATCGGAATACAGGACGTGTTGGCGGCCAGCACGGTCCCCGGGGCGCATACCGCGTCGAGTCTGCGGTAGACCTCGCGCTTGACATCCCAGTCCTCGACCACGTTCTCGACCACGATGTCAGCCCTGGCTAGCACGCCGTAGTCGATGGCCGGTTCTATCCGGCCGAGCACCGCCTCGCTTGGCTGCTCCGGCGGGCTGCCGAACAGCCGGGAAAGCCGCAGGTCCCGGCTGATCTGGCCGAGGGCGCGGTCGAGGATCCCCGTGCTGAGGTCCACCAGCTTCACGCGGTGGCCGGTGGCGGCCAGGCTCTGGGCGAGCCCCGTGCCGATGGTCCCCGCGCCCACGACCCCAACGGTCTCGATGGTCATGGTTGCTCCTTCGGGTCGGCGGGGAGATCCTGCATTGACCGCCGCAGCGTCCGGCCGATGGCCAGCACAGTGCCAACGGTAAGCAGCCCGCCGGCCAGGATCGGCACCCGCAGCCCGAAAGAGCTGGCGAGCAGCCCGCCCAGTAGCGAGCCCACCGGGATGGCGCCCCAGGTCACCAGCGAGTCGACGGCCATCACCCGCCCCATCATCGCGTCGGGGATGGCCTTCTGCTGGGCGGAGACCCCGACGACGTTCCACACCATGCTCCCGAAACCGAACAGCGCGTTGGCCAGTCCGGCCAGGTAGGCACTGGACGTGACCGCGAGCAGGATCGTGACCAGGCCAAGCAGCAGCATCGCGCCGACGACCAGCTCCGGGTCGGCGACGAGCCTGCGCAGCCTGCCGACGCTGAGGCTGCCGGCCAGTGCTCCGATCGCGGTGGCGGTCAGCAGCACGCCGTATCCGATCCCGGTGATGTGCAGCACCCTGAGGGCGTAGAGGACGAAGATAGAGATGGTCATGGAGCGCATCACGTTTGCCACGCCGAAGCCGAGGATGATCGTGCGCACGAAGCTGTCGTGCCAGACCCAGCTCAGTCCGTCGATGGCCGAACGCCACACAGTCCCGGCGGCCCTGGCATCCTCGTCTGGCCGGAAGTCGCCGGACAGGCTGGACAGCAGGATCGCCCCGGCCAGGTAGCTGACCGAGTCCGCGGCGAACGGCGCGGCGATAGCGAGCGTCAGCAGGAAGCTTCCCAGCGGCGGCCCCGCGATCTCCTTCGCGGTAATCTGCCCGCCGAACAGCCGCGAGTTCGCGCTGGCCAGCAGGTTCCCTGGGACCAGCCGCGGCAGCATGCTCGGTGCCGCGGAGGAGAAGACGACATCACACGTGGTGAGAATGAACAGCAGGGCGTACATGAAGGGGATCGGCGGGGTTGACGCCAGCGCGTAGATGGTGAACGCGCCGACGACCGCGCCCCGGACGATCTGCACCCGGACCATCAGGCGCCGCCGGTCCAGCCGGTCCACCACCGCACCGCCGAGCAGCGAGAAGAGCAGCCAGGGCAGGCCCGAGGCCAGCCAGATCCCGGCGATTGCCATCGGATTCTGGGTTATCCGGCTAGCCAGCAGCGGAAGGGCGGTCAGGCGCAGCCCGTCGCCGAGGGTCGAGACCATCGTCGCGGTCCAGAGCCTCGCGTAGTTCGCACCGAACCGCGACGGGAGCCACATCCGCCCGCTGCCCGTCGGCTGGTTCACATTGGTGCTTGTCATGTCCTCCCTCGCGTTCGTTCCTCTACGCGGGGCTGTTTGGGCGGGGGGGTCCGGGGGGGTCGTTCCCCCGGGGCTAGCACTCGCCTGGCCTGAAGCCGTACGGTAGCGCCGGGCAGGCTGAGCACCCAGGGAAAGGAGAGTGCGGTGGTCGGAATATCCATGATCGCCACGGTGCTGCCGGAGCAGCGGGTACCCGTGTCCGAACTGCCGGAGGCCGCCGAGCTCGCCGAGCCCGACCTGGAGGTGCTCCGCCGGCTCGGCATCGCGGAAGTGCGCGACGCCGGGGAACGGTCCGCGGCGGCGCTCGCCGCCGCGGCGGCGACCGCGCTGCGCCGCGGTGCCGACGGGCCGCTTGGTGCGTTCATCCTCGTCGGCGGGCGCTTCCCGGAGTTCCTGATGGTCTCAGAGGCGACCCGCGTGCAGCGCGCGGCCGGCCTGGACGGCTCGATCGCGCTTGGCGTGTCAGAGCTCGGCTGCGTGTCGGTATCGGCGGCGATCCTGGTGGCCCGTGGCCTGCTGGCCGCCGACCCGGCGCTGCCAGGTGTCGTACTCGCGCACGCCAGCACGCCGCCAGGCCCGCGCCGCTTCCGCAGGCCGGTGACCGTAAACGGCGACGGGGCGATGGCGATGCACCTGTCGCGCGACGGAGCGCTACGCATCGTCGATATCGCCGTGGAGACGAACGGGGACTACTGGGACCTGTTCCAGCTGGACTATGTCGGCCGCCCGTACGGCGAGTGGCGCGAGGTCTGCACGGACGTCCGGAAGTATTCCTTCACGCTCGGGGTGGAGAGCCGCAAGCGGCTGGCCCGGATGAACCAGGAGATCCTGGCCAGGCAGGGACTCGCGCTCGAGGACGTCGACCACTTCGTCATGCAGAATCTCTCCGCCGGCGCCTTCGCCTTCTACGAGCAGGAGTTCGGCATGTCGGTCGCCGAGGCGTGCCGCCGGAATCTGCGCGCGTACGGCCACCTCGGCAGCACGGATATCGCGCTGAACCTTCAGGTAGGCGTGGAAAGCGGGGAGTTCAGGATCGGGGAGCGTGTGCTCGTGATGAACAACGCCCCGGTAGCCGCATGGAGCAGCATGCTCGTCGAGGTGGCGGGCCCGTTGCCGCCCAACCCCTATCCCGCCGCCTGACCCGGCGGGCGGGATGCCCTCGCCGGCGCGCGCCGGAGTCACCGTAAGCTCCCCTCCTCGTTGCCGGCCTGGGCAGCGTCCATGCGGCGGCGCAGGCTCAGCGGGCGCATGTCGGTCCACACGTCGTCGATGTGGGCCAGGCAGGCATCCTTCGGGCCGCTGAACCCGGCGGCTGACCATCCGGCCGGGGGCTGCTGGTCAGCCGGCCAGATGGAGTACTGTTCCTCCCCGTTGATGACCACGGCGAATTCCTGTTCTGCGGCACTGTCCGATGCGGCACTGTCCGATTCTGCGGCGCTGTCCGAGGGCACGTCCGGGTACTCCCTTCTCAGGCGTCTGCGGCTTCTGCGGGTCGTGGAAGCCGGCTGCGGTCGAGCTTCCCGTCGGCCGTGCGCGGCATCTCAGCCAGGTGGACGAAGACGCCCGGGATCATGTGCGCGGGCAGGGTCCTTGCGAGGTGCGCGCGAAGCCCGGCCGCGGCAGGCGTCGCCGTGGCCTGCGAGGGCGGGCCCACGGTCGCCAGGTAGGCAACCAGCCGGGGTCCGGCGGGGAGCGCGTCGCTGAGCGTCACGGCCGCTTCCCGCACCCCGGGGTGCCCGGTCAGCGCGGCTTCGATCTCGCCAGGATCGATCCGGAATCCGTGCAGCTTCACCTGTTCATCCACCCGGCCGAGGAACTCGATCACGCCGTCGTCGAGGACCCGGCAGCGGTCCCCGGTGCGGTACAGCCGCGTGCCCGGCGTCCCGAACGGCGAGGGCACGAACCGCTCGGCGGTAAGGCCCGGCTGCCCGAGGTAGCCACGGGCCAGCCCCGCACCCCCGATGAACAGCTCCCCGGGGACGTCCACTGGGCACAAGCCGAGGTGGGCGTCGAGGACGTAAAGGCGGATATTGGCGATCGGCCCGCCGACCGGGACCGTGGCCGCGGGATTCTCCCGCCGGCAGTCCCACGCGCTCGCCTCGGCCGCCGCCTCCGCCGGGCCGTAGAGGTTGAACAGATCTGCCTGGCATCCCCCGAGCAGAGTGCTCCTCAGGTCACCCGGCAGCGCTTCGCCGCTGCACAGTATGCGCCGCACGCGGCGCAGCGGGCGCAGGCCCGCGACGTCGAGGAATTCCCGCAGCATCGATGGCACGAAATGCACCGTGGTCACCCGTTCCCGGTCGATCAGGTCGGCCAGGTGGAAGGCGTCCCGGCGGCCGCCGGGGGCGGCAAGCACCACGGCAGCGCCAGCGATCAGGGGCCAGAAGAGCTCCAGGACCGAGACGCCGGAGCTGGCCGGTGCCTTCTGCAGCACACGGTCGTCCGGGCCGAGCGGCGCGTGCTCCTGCCTCCAGAGCAGGCGGTTGACGACGGCACAGTGCGGCACCGCCACCCCCCTGGGCCGCCCGGCCGGGCCCGGGGCGTAGATGACGCAGGCAGGGTTATCCGGCGCGGCGGCCGGATCGGAGCGCCAGGGGACCCGGGCCGCGGGCGCGGCGGCGAGCGCGCCGACAGCGATCTCGGCGGCGGCGAGTCCGGCTCCGCCCCGGGGCCGGCCTGATCCCGGACGGGTAACCAGCAGGCACGCGCCGCTGTCCCGCAGCATGAAGTCAAGCCGCTCCCGCGGGAGCCCGGGATCCAGCGGCAGATACGCCGCGCCCGCGTACAGCACGCCGAGTAGCGCGATGACCAGGTCGGGCGATCGCTCGAGGTGCACCCCGACGACCGTCTCCGGCCCTGCGCCGAGCCCGCGCAGCCGCGCGGCGAACCGGCGGGCCGCCTCGTCTATCCCGCGGTAGCTCAGTGGCCGGCGGCGCCAGACGAGCGCCACGCGATCGGCGTGCTCCGCGGCGGCGCGCCGGAGCAGACCGGGCAGGGTCGCCTGCGGATCGCGCTGCCTGGCCGTGTCGTTCCACGCGCCGAGCAGGCGGCTCTCCTCCTCCGCGTCGAGGAGCGCCAGCGTGCTCAGCCGGCGGGACGGCTCGGCCGCCGCGTGGAGAAGCAGCCTGCGCCACTGGTCAGCCAGTCGTTTAGCGGCGCGCGGGCGGAAGCGGGCCGCGTCGCTCAGGAGGGCTCCCCTGAGTTCCCCGTCGCCGGACGGGCGCAGCCGCCACACCGCGGTGAGGCTGCCGCCCGGGGTGTCCAGCGCCCGGTGACCCGAGTCGAGGGCCGTCGCCCCGGCCAGCTCGAGCCCGGCGGACAGCAGCGGATTCCGGCGATCCCCCGGTCCGGCCGCCGCCGGAGGCCAGCTGCCTGGCGCCGCCAGCGCCGCCCGCGCCCGCCGGACCGCTTCGCCGAACTCCGGGTCATCGCCGAGCGACAGCCGGATCGGCACATAACCCGAGGCCTGCGGCGTGCGGACGCCGACGACCAGCTCGGTTTCACCCGTGAGCCTGGACACCAGCGCGGCGACCGAGGCGAGCAGTCCGGCCGCGGGCTGGCCGCTGCCGGCCAGGCGGGCAAGCGCCGCCGCGGTGTCCGCGGGCACACGCAACGGGCGCATCGTCACCGCGCGGATGTCCGATGCCGCGGCTAGGTCCACGGGGGGTGACGCAGCGGTGGCCTCCGGCCTGCCCGGCGCCGCGCGCGGGCTCGGGGCCGCGGCCGACCCGGCTCCGCCCGCCGTGACCGGGGCTCCGCCCGCCGCGCGGATCTCCCTGGCGAGCGCGGCGGGTGTGGGGCTCTCGAAGAAGAGGCTGACAGGCAGTCGCACGCCGTACCGCTTGCGGATCTCTCCAAGGACCTGCATGACGAGCAGTGAGTGCCCGCCGTGATAGAAAAAGTTGGTGTCCCGGCCCGCGGCCTGGATGCCGAGCACGGCGGCCCAGATTCCGGCCAGGTCCGCCTCTACCTCGCCGGCGCCTTCTTCGTCGCTGTGGCGCTGGTGCGGGGCCGTGCTCGCCGCGGCGGCGGGCCAGGCCGCGGCGGGGGGAGCCGTCCCTAGCGGCAATGGCAGCCGCGAGAGCCGGGCTCCGGGGTCGGCTGTTATCCCGGAGAGCAGCGCCAGGAACGCCTCCGCCATCCGCTCGGCCTGCGGGGCGTCGAACAGGTCGGCGCTGTACTCGATCACGCCCGGGATCGCGGCCCTTCCGTCGAACTCCCACACCGAGAAGCCAAGATCCCACTTGGCGGTTCCCGGCGGCAGCCCGGCGAACACCTCCTCGCGGTCCAGGCGGTAGTCGAGGCCGGGGGCGATGTCCCTGGCGTTCTCCGGCAGGTTCTGGTGCACGTAACTGACCTGGAACAGCGGCTGGCGCGAGAGGTCGCGGGTCGGCCGCAGGTCCGCCACAAGCATCGCGAATGGCAGCTCATCGTGTTTGAGCGCCTCGACAACGGTGCCGCGCACCCGTGCCAGCGCCTCGCGGAAGGGCGGGTCGCCGCCCAGCCGGGTGCGCAGCGGGATCGCATTGTTGAAGTACCCGAGGAGATCGAGTGCCTCGGGGCGGGACCTGCCCGCGGTCGTCGTCCCCACGACGATGTCGGCCTGGCCGCTGGCGCGTGCGAGAAGCGTCGTGACCGCGGTGAGCATGGTCATGAACAAGGTGCAGCGCTCGGCCGCGCTTACCGCTCGCAGCCCGGCGACCGTCGCGGCCGGGATGGTGAAGCGGTGGTGCCCGCCCCGCCCGGAGAGCCGCGGGGGCCGCGGCCTGGCGGCGGGCAGGGCGATCGGAGCGGCGCCGTCTAGCTGGCCCCGCCAGAAGCGGAGCAGCCGCTCGCGATTCTCGCCGCCGAGCTGGTCCCGCTGCCACGCGGCGTAGTCCAGGTAGCTGACGGGGAGTTCCGGCAGGGCGGGCGCGCGTCCCTCCACCGCGGCCGCGTACAGTTCCCACAGGTCGCGGTCGAGGATCGCCGGTGCCCATCCGTCGTAGACCGTGTGGTGGGCCACGAGCAGCAGGATGTGGTCGTCCGGCGCCAGGATGATGAGGAATTTCCGGTAGAGGGGCCCGGTGGCCAGGTCCATCGGTTCGGTGGCGACCTCGTGCAGCCTGCGCATGGCCTGCTCGAGGCGCTCACGTCTGTCAGGTACGCCGGACAGGTCAAGCACGTCGAGCTCGCGTTCGTCTACCGGGCGCAGCACGATCCGCGGCGCGCCGTCGACCTCGGTGAAACGCGCCCGCAGTATCTCGTGCCGCCGTTCGAGACCGGCCAGCGCACCGCGCAGAGCGGCGATGTCGAGCAGGCCCGTGAGATGGATGTCCACGGGCACGTTGTACACCGGCGCGTCCGGCAGGTACTGATCGAGGAACCACAAGGCTTCCTGGCCGTAGCTGGGCAGGAACGGCCCGTCTCGCGGGATACGGGCGATCTCGTCGGCCGGCCCGGCCGCGCTGTCCCGCAGGATCGCCGAGGCGAGCGTGGATACGGTGCTGTTCTCGTACAGCGCGGGAAGTGCCAGGCGGGAGCCGAACCGGCGATTGATCCGCTCGAGCACGGCGAGGCCGAGGACTGAGTTGCCGCCGAGCCCGAAATAGTCCGATTCGGGCTCGATCCCGTCGATCTTCAGCACCGATTCCCAGATCCCGGCGATCTCCCGCTCGGCGTCCGGCGCCAGCGTGGGCGCCGCTCCGGCGGATGGCTCGGCCCGGGGTGCCGCCGCGGGATCAGGGCGCGGCGCGGGGGCGCCGGTGCCCGGCCAGCACCGGGTCCGGTCGAAGGGATAGGAGGGCAGCTCAACCCGGCTGTGCCGGGCGCCCCCGTACCAGTCATCCCAGCGCACGGATACCCCGGACTCGTACAGCGCCGCGACGCCGTGAAGGAAGTCCGCCGCCGTGTCCGCCCGCCACGGCAGCAGGGTGTGCGGGGCGGTGACGGCGCCCTCGAACGCCGATCCCGCGTCACCGATGACGCACCAGGCCGTGGGCATCTCGGTGCCGAGCCGCTCGACCACCGCGCGCGCCCGATTCCGCTGCAGCTCCGGCGGGGCGGGCGGGACGGAGGTTACGCTCGCGGCGATCTGATCCGGGCGCAGCTCGCCGCGCAGCGCGGCGGCGACCGGGCGTCCCGTGCCCATGCCGAGCACCCGGCCCGGGATCAGTCCCAGTGACCGCATAAGCTCCGCGGTCGCATACTGGTGGCGCACGGCAGCCGGGGCGGCGGCGCATTCGGACCACGCCGCGCGATAGGCCGGGTATATCGACGACAGCGGGGGCGGGTCGGCCTGCATGCCGTCCGGGCCAGCGATGACCAGTACCAGGCTACGGCCGACTCCAGACGCCCGGCCCGCGGCCGGGGGCAGCCTGCCCTGGGCCCCCCGCAGCCCCTCTGCCAGCGACCGCGCATCGCTGACAGGGAAGGCCACCCGGTACGCATAGTCGTCCCGGCCCGCGTTGAGGACGAACAGGGCCGAGGGCAGGTCGGCCTCCTTCAGCCCGGGGAGCCAGTCAAGCAGCGCCGACAGGTAGCGCCCGAGCGCGGCCGCGGACTTCGCCGAGACCGTGGCCAGGTCGGGCCGCACGCCGCGCGGCAGCACCCTGGCCGGGAGCGCCCCGGCCGGGGGCGGGCCCTCGATGACGACGTGCGCGTTGGTGCCGGTCAGGCTGAAAGAGCTGACGGCCGTGACCATGGCGTCGCCGGGCGGGCCGGCCCACGGCTGGGTCGCTGTACTGACCCACACCGGCCCCTCGGGGTCCGCGAGCTGCTCGCTGGGCCGCTCGAAGTGCAGCGACGGGTACAGCACGCGGTGCCGGGCGGCCAGGATCGCCTTGGCAAGCCCCGCCGCCCCTGCCGCGTGGTCGAGGTGGCCGATGTTCGTCTTGACTGAGCTGATCGCGGTGGACCGGGCGGGTGCCCCGGCGGCGCGCAGCACTCGCTGCGCGGCAGCGAGCTCGATCATGTCGCCGAGCCGGGTCCCCGAGCCATGCGCCTCAAGGGCGGCCAGCCGGCGCAGGTCGAGCCGGGCTCGCCGCCATGCCTCAGTGATCACCTCGATCTGGGCGGTGAGCCCGGGGGCGGAGAAGCCGTTGGAGCGTGCGCCGTTGTGGTTCACCGCCCCGCCGCGCACCACGGCGTGGATGTGATCGCGGTCGGCCACCGCGCGCTCAAGCGGCTTGAGCAGCACCAGCGCCCCGCCTTCGCCCTGACAGGTCCCGTTCGCGGTCGCGTCGAACGCACGGGTGCACCCGCCCGGCGCCATGACTTCGGGGTACGCGGCGGCTTCCGCCTGCCCCAGCGGGATCAGCTGCAAGCTCAGCCCCCCGGCCAGCGCGGTGTCGACCGTTCCGTATGCCAGCTCGAGGCAGGCGTGATGCACGGCCACCAGGGAACTGCAGCATCCCGCGTCGAATGACAGCGCGGTGCCTTCAAGGCCAAGCAGGTAGGAGACACGCCCGGCCAGCGCCGCCGGGGAGGTGCCGAGCAAGGTGAGCACATCGCTCTCGCCGACCAGCCGGGTGAAGTCCGGGCGCGGTGCACTGAGAAACACGCCCGTGCGCCCGCCGCGCAGGGCAGACAACCGGTATCCCGCGTTCTCCACTGCCGCGCACGCGAGCTGCAGGGTCAGCCGCTGATGCGGGTCCATTACCTCCGCCTCCGCGGGGGTGATCCCGAAGAATTCGCGGTCGAACTCGTCGATCCGGTCCAGGCTGGCCATGATCGGGTACTCTGCCGACCGGCTGAGGCCGGCCATCGCGAGCCGCTCGGGCGGGACCGGGCGCACGCTGTCGCGGCCCTCGGCGAGGAGCCGGTGGAGGTCTCCGGCTGAGTCCGCGCCGGGCATGCGGACGGCCAGCCCGATCACCGCGACGGGCGGGACCGCGCGGGGAGCGGGGGCTGGCGCCTGATTCGGGCGCATATCGGGGGGAGATCCTCTCTAGGGTGCCTGGCCGGGGGCAATCGGATCGTCAGATGTCGAAGCTGGACTCCTCGGGCCGAGGCGGCGACGCGCCGCGGGCGTCGAGCACCGCCGCGATCTGCGCACAGGTGGTGTACTCGAACAGCTCCACCAGCTGGAAATCCACTGCGGGGAACGCCGTAGTCACCTGCTCGAAGAGCTCGGCAAGCAGCAGCGAATCCCCGCCGAGCTCGAAGAACTTACTGTCCGGCGCGATATGCGCAAGGCCGAGCACGCGCCGCCAGATATCCAGCATCCGCCGTTCAGTCGTGGTGAGTGTTCGCGGCTCCGCGCCGCTGCGCGCATCGCCGTTTCCCGTGCCGCCGCCGGGTGCGTCGCCCCCGAACAGCGGCGCCGGCAGCGCACGCCGGTCGACCTTGCCATTCACCGTCAGGGGGATCGCGTCCAGCCAGACCGTGGCCGCGGGCACCATGTACTCAGGCAAGCGGCTGCGCAGCATCTCGCGAAGGCGCCCGCCGGGGACCGGGCGGCCCGGCTCCCGCGGCACCAGGTAGGCGACCAGCGCCCGGCCGCCCGGGCAGTCGTCGCGGACGGTGACCACGGCCTCGCGCACGCGGGGGTGCGCCTCCAGCGCGGACTCCACCTCGCCCGTCTCGATGCGGAACCCGCGGAGCTTGATCTGCCCGTCGGTCCGCCCGATGAACTCGATGGCTCCCGAGCGCAGCCGGCGCACCAGGTCGCCGGTCCGGTACAGCCTGCCGCCGGGCGGACCGAACGGGTCGGGGACGAAACGGTCCGCGGTGAGGGCGGGCCGCCGCAGATAACCGCGGGCCAGGCCCTCGCCGCCGAGCCAGAGCTCGCCTGGGACGCCGATCGGAGCGAGCGCACCTGCCTCATCCATGACGTACGCGGAGGTGTTGGCGATGGGGCGGCCGAGCGGTACCGTCGCCCTCGTCACGTCTACCTCGTCCATCACATGCGCGGTGGCGAACAGCGTGCATTCCGTGGGTCCGTACACGTGCACGAAGCGGGTGCGCTCCAGGTGCTCCGACAGCTTCCTGGCGTGCGGCGGGGAAAGGACATCGCCGCCAACCAGCAGCTGGCGAAGACCGCTGAACTCCTGCGGGAACGCCTCGGCGGCACGATGGAGCTGAGGCGAGATCAGCAGCGCGGTGGTAAGCGGGAAACGGGCCAGGGCGTCACGGAGGTTCTCCGGGAAGGGCAGGTCGCCGCGGGGCAGGGCCACCGCGCCGCCGTTGAGCAGCGGCCCCCAGATCTCCAGCAGTGACGCGTCGAACGACAGCGGCGATAGCTGAAGGTACACGTCGCCCCGGCGCAGCTCGGCATAGTCCGCGCCCTTGACCAGCCGGGCCAGCGCCCGGTGTGACACGCCGATCCCCTTCGGCACGCCGGTGGAACCGGAGGTGTAGATGATGTACGCGAGATTCTCGGGATCGCCCAGTGGCACCGGTGCCCCGGCCGGGTGGCGGGAGATCGCGAGTGCATCGGCTTCCAGGTCCACGATGGCCGCGTCCCCGGCCGGGATCGCGGCCGCCTGGCCGGAGGCGGTAACGACGACGCGGGTACCCGAGTCTCGCACGGCGTGCCGCAGGCGGTCGGCCGGGTGGGACGGCTCGAGCGGAAGATATGCCCCGCCCGCCTTGACCACGCCGAGCACGGCGACCAGCATCTCCACCGAGCGCTGCACGCACACGCCGACCGGGACCTCCGGGCCGACGCCGAGTTCCCGCAGGTGGTGGGCCAGGCGGTTCGCCCGCCTGTCCAGTTCCTCGTAGGAGACCCCGCCCCGCTCGGTGAGCACCGCGGCCTCGCCTCCCGCGGCCGCCACCTGCTGCGCGAACAGGGCGGCGGTGGTGGACGCGCGCGGGAATTCGCGGGCGGTGTCGTTGCAGCCGTGCGTGAGTTCCAGGCGCTCAGCACCGGAGATGAAGCCGAGTGCCGACACCCGGGTTCCCGGGGCGCCGGCCGCTGCCTGGAGAAGCAGCGCGTAGTGCCCGGCCATCCGCTCTGCCGTCGCCGTGTCGAACAGGTCGGTGTCATATTCGAGGAAGCCGGACAGGCCGTCGCTGCCGTCGTAGAAGACCAGCGTGAGATCAAACGCTGACGCTCCGCGGTGCAGGGAGAGATCAGTGATCGTCGCGCCGGCCAGGTCGATGCCGTCCGACGACTGCTCCTCCAGCGAGAACGCCGCCTGGAAGAGGGGGTTGCGGCTGAGGTCGCGGTCGGGCCTGAGCTCCTGCACGACCCGGGAGAAGGGCAGCTCCGCGTGATCGGCGCTGTCCAGGAACTCGGCCCGCACCCGGCCGACCAGCTCGCGGAACGCCGGATCGTCACCGGTGCCGACCCGCACGGCGACGTCGTTCACCACCAGGCCGATGATGCCCCTGACCTCGGGAATCGTCCGGTTGTTGAAGGGCACGCCGATGGCCAGGTCGGTCTGCCGGCAGTAGCGGCCGAGCAGCACCCGGTACGCCGTGAGCAGGACGCCGAACAGGGTCGTGTGCTCCGCGCGTGCCAGGGCGCGCAGCCGGCTGGTGAGCGGGGCTGGCAGGGTGAAGCGGTGCTCGGCGCCGCGGTGCGCCTGCACTGCCGGGCGCGCCCGGTCGGTCGGCAGCTCGACCGCCAGTATTCCGCCAGCTCTGCCAGCTGCCCGCCGGCCAGCCGCTCTCGCTGCCACTGCGCGTAGTCGGCGTACTGCAGCGGCAGCTCGGGCAGGTCCGCCGTCCCGCCGGCGGCCCGCGCGCTGTACAGGGCCGCGAACTCGCGCCATAGCAGTGTCTCCGACCAGCCGTCGAAGACGATGTGGTGGACCACGACCAGCAGCACGTGCTCATCGGCCGATACCCGCAGCACCCGGATCCGCAGCAGCGGCCCGCGTTCCAGGTCGAACGGCACCCTGGCCAGCTCCGCCGCCCGGTCAAGCACCTCGCCCGCGCCGGTTTCCTCCACCGCGAAATCCAGCACCGGGATCGCCGGGGGCTCCATGATGAGTTGCATCAGATCGCCGTCTGCCCACGCGAAGACGGTGCGCAGGCTCTCATGGCGGAGCACCAGCTGCCCGAAAGCCGCACGCGCCGCCTCGACATCGAAGCCGCCGTGTATCCGGATCGCCGGTGACGTCGTGTACACCGCGGATGGCTGGCCCACCTGGTCGATCAGCCACAGGGCGCGCTGAGCATCCGAAGCGGGCAGCTCCGCGACATCCAGGTCGGCGTCAGTCATGCTCCCCCTCGGCCAGGGCATGGGGCGCCGCGTCGGCGGTGCGGGGCGGCATGACCAGGGCACGCCGGCGCGGCGCGCGGCGGGCCGCTCGCACCGGAACCGCCGGCTGCTCGCCCGGCGGAGCGGCAGCACGCCGCGCCATGCGCGCCGCGAGCAGGCGAAGGGTGGGCGCCTCGAACACATCCCGGACGGTCACCGCCGGGAGGCCCGCGCCCTGGATCCGGCTGACGAGCTGAATAGCCGCCAGCGAGGTGCCGCCTGACTGGAAGAAGTCCAGATCCGGATCTGCCGCGCCGGGCAGCACTTCGGTCCACAGCGCGGCGAGCGCGGCTTCATGAGCGGCTGACGGCGACTCCTCCGGGCTCTCCGGCGCGGCCGGCGCGGCGCGGCGTGCCGGCTGCCCGGCGCTTGCCGATATGGCCGAGACCGCGGCATCCGGCCGGTCCGCCGCCGAGCTGAGGATCCCGGTGAAGTCCCCGGCCATGCGCGCGACGGTAGACGCGTCGAGCAGGTCGGTGTCGTAACAGAGGGAAGCCGCGATGTGATCCGCTTCTTCGCTGATGTGCAGGCTTATGTCCACGAACGAGACCGGCAGCGACAGCCGCACAGGCTCCGCGCGCAGGCCGCCTGGCCCCGGCCGGGTCTCGGCGGCTGCCTGGGTGTACATCGCCTGGAAGAGGGGGTTGCGGCTGAGGTCGCGGTCGGGCCTGAGCTCCTGCACGACCCGGGAGAAGGGCAGCTCCGCGTGATCGGCGCTGTCGAGGAACTCGGCCCGCACCCGGCCGGCCAGCTCGCGGAACGCCGGATCGTCCGCGGTGGAGGTGCGCAGCACGACGGTGTTGACGAACAGGCCGACGACCTGGTCGCTGCCGGGCCAGATCCGGGTGCTGACCGGCACGCCGATGGCCAGGTCGGTCTGCCGGCAGTAGCGGCCGAGCAGCACCCGGTACGCCGCGAGCAGGACGCCGAACAGGGTCGTGTGCTCCGCGCGTGCCAGGGCGCGCAGCCGGCTGGTGAGCGGGGCTGGCAGGGTGAAGCGGTGCTCGGCGCCGCGGTGCGCCTGCACTGCCGGGCGCGCCCGGTCGGTCGGCAGC
>WNFD01000439.1_pt1 | contig 41827 bp, 35 predicted proteins | sample 5400491 | NCBI WGS metagenome assembly WNFD01 (sample SAMN13153343, study PRJNA577476) | soil metagenome | isolation source: 120 cm saprolite under Douglas fir tree site 2 hole 2 replicate 2 | place: USA:California | collected 2015-04-18
GCAATACCCGCACCCATCAGGACACTTCCGGCGACCGCTCGGGACGCACCCATTTTCTGTCGGCTCACCAGCTACAGCGCAATGACCGACGCGAGAATGGCCGCAAACAGCAACCAAGGCGGAATCATTGGAGCCTCGGCAGAATTTGTGGGAAAGGAATCGCTCTTTCGGTCCGCACTTGATCATCTGGAGAACTACGACTATTGCCCCAGAACCCTCCAACGGTGAGACCCAGATCGACAATCTTCTCTGGCGCCGGGCAGTGCAGCGGTCTTCGCCCGCTCACTCGATCCCCAACTCCTTCACGAGCTTTGCCCACTTACTGTCCACCAGCGTCTTGGTCTTGGCGTCCATGACAATTTCGTCGGGCCAAGGCCGGATGAAGCCTTCGCTGGCCCACTTGCGGGTGGCGTCGATGCCCATTTTCGAACCATAGTTTGGCAAGCGCGAGGCGTGGTCGAGGGAATCGACCGGGCCGAGCGTGAATTGAATGTCGCGTTCGGGATCGATGTGATTCAGAACCTTTAATGTCACCTCGCCGAGGTCCTCGACGTTGACGTCCTCATCCACGACGATGACGCACTTGGTGAACATAGCCTGACCGAGTGACCAGATGGCATTCATGACTTTGCGCGCCTGTCCGGGATAGGACTTGCGGATGGAGACGATCATCAGGTTGTGAAAGATGCCTTCGACGGGCAGATTGATGTCGACCAGTTCAGGGATGGTGAGCTTCATCAGCGGAAGAAAAATTCGTTCGACAGCCTTGCCCATGTAGGCGTCTTCCTGCGGAGGCTTGCCCACGATGGTGGTGGCGTAGATGGAATCTTTGCGATGGGTTATGCAGGTGACATGGAAGACGGGATACAGATCTTCGAGCGAATAGAAGCCAGTGTGATCGCCGAACGGTCCTTCGGTGCGGAGTTCGTCGAGCTGGACGTAGCCTTCCAAAACAATCTCGGAAGTCGCGGGGACTTCGAGGTCAACGGTTTCGCATTTGACGAGATCGACGGGAGCTCTGCGCAGGAAGCCTGCGATCACGTATTCCTCAATGTCTGGCGGCGCGGGCACGATGGCGGAGAATGTCACGGCGGGGTCGGTGCCGATGGCGACGGCAACGTCCATGCGCCCGGAGGGGCGGTCTCCATCGGCGAGGACCGAGCCGCCTGAGCTTCGCGCCATGATATCGACCGCGCAGCGCGCTGCTTCGCTGGAGTGGTGAGTAGCCGGGCTTTGCCCGGCCGGACGGGCGAGAGTGCCCGGCCCTACACGGTCAGTGCCTGTCCCAGATTCCGTCTCGGCTGCCGCCCGGCGCAGGGCTTCCCGATAATGTTCCGCTCCAATCTTCTGTCTCTGCCAGTGCATTCCGGCGGTGCGTCCGTCAAAAACCTGCATGCGGTACATGCCGAGGTTGCGTTTGCCGGACTTAGGATCGCGCGTGGTCACGCAGGGGAGAGTGATGAAGCGTCCGGCGTCTTGCGGCCAGCACTGGAGGATGGGGAAGTCGAGTAGCGAGAAATTGTCGCGCTTGATGACTTCTTTGCAGGGGCCGGTGGGCACGGTTCGAGGGAAAAACTTTCCGGCTTCCGCAAGCAGAGGAAGCATTTTCAGTTTGTCGAGGAAACCTTGGGGCGATTTCACGTCCATGAAGGCGCGGATGCGGTCAGCCACTTCATCCAGCGAGTTCACTCCGAGAGCGAGTTTCATGCGTCCTTCGCTTCCGAATTGGTTAATCAGGAGTTGGGTGCCGGGGTAGCCTTTCACGCTTTGGAACAGGAGGGCGCGGCCTCCGGGATTGTTGCGGGAGTCGCGGCTTTTGCTGACCCGATCGGTGATCTCAGCGATCTCTAGGATGGGATCGACTTCAGTCTGGATGCGCTTTAGTTCGCCGGCTCGGTCGAGGGCGGCGATCCACTGGCGGAGGTCGTCGAAGGGCAAAGAAGTCTCCTGGGTGTGAGAGTACTACAAGGCCTTTTACCACAGGGGGCACAGAGGATCACAGAGGAAAGGCTTCAGCCGCAAAGGGCACTAGAACTGGTCTCATAAATGGTGTTTGAACCTAGTTGGCTATTTTCTGCGCGTAGGAAAGCGGGCAGAACGAGGGCATGCGAGGACGATGGGAACTCAGCGATGCCCACTGGCAACTCATCGAACCGATTTTGCGACCGAAGCGACGCTCCGATGGTCGAGGTCGTCCGTGGCAGGACACGCGAGCGGTGCTGAACGGAATCCTGTGGGTTTTGGGTACCGGAGCTCAGTGGCGCGAGCTGCCGAAAAAATATCCACCGCACCAGACCTGCCACCGCCGTTTCCAGCAGTGGGTGCGGGAAGGCAAGCTGGAACGCATCTTGCATGAGCTGGCGGAGGAGTTGCAGGCGCGAGGGAAACTGCAACTGGAGGAGGCTTTCATCGACGCCTCCTTCACGGGGGCAAAAAAGGGGCCTCGCGGTCGGGCCCACCAAGCGCGGCAAAGGGACGAAAGTTATCGCTCTCGCCGATGATCACAGTCTTCCTCTCGCCGTTAGTATCGAAAGCGCTTCGCCGCACGAAAGCCAACTCGTCGAAGGCGTCCTCGGACACAGCTTCCTCGACTGCCTCCCGAAACGACTGATTGGCGACAAAGCCTACGACAGTGACCGTCTGGATCGTGACTTGGCCGAACGTTACGGCATCGAGATGATCGCACCCCATCGCGGAATGCGCCGGACGCCGACGCAAGATGGCCGTCCTTTGCGCCGCTACCGAAGACGTTGGCGAGTGGAACGACATTTGCCTGGCTCCATCATTTTCGTCGGCTCGTGATCCGCTGGGAGTACCACGTGGAGAACTTTCTCGGCATGGTGAGGCTCGGCTGTATGCAAATTCTGCTCAGGTATCTATTCCGCAGTTAAACAACTGCTCCCAACATTACTTTTCGGGGCCATGTTTTCCGTGGTAGAAATGATTTCCAGTCGTGAACGTAACCGCCACTACCGCGCCAATCGGATCACGGCGCACGTGCACCAAGCTGGATTGGGCGATCGTAGCAAGCTGCCTGTTGTTCATTTTTGCTCTAGCGGTATCCGCTTACTTTGAACCCGCAATTCGCGTTCTACACACATTCCAAGCTTTCATCTACCTCGCAGTAATCGCGGGCGCTTTACCGCACCAGAAATGGGCTTACGGCGCAGGGATTAGCATTGCGGCCTTCTGGAATTACATAAATCTGTTCGTGAACACGTTTATCCGCAACGGCGTAGAGACGTTAGGCGTAATCATATCGGGCGGGCATGTCGCCAATCCGGGCACGATCATAGCGATTCCGGCTGCCCTCGGACACTTCGGTATGATCGCTTTCTGCCTCTGGGCCTATTTGCGTCTGCGTGATAGACGCCTGACCGATATCGGTATTCTGTTAGGTAGTGGAGCCGTTGCGATCGGCTATTTCGCCGTCATCATTGCGATCTTCGGGCCGCAGTACCTGCCGCTGTTCCGAAAAGTCTTCCGGCTGTGAAGGGAATGGAAGGGTGCCGCTCAGTCAGCGTTAGGTTGCCGACATGAGCAGGTTTCCGGTTTTTGAGACCGGTTCTAGTTTAACCACCAAGACAGGAAGGCAGACGGAAGAGTTCTTAAGGTGGCTTCAGACGAATAGTCGCAGGATGGTGTGTTCGATCTGTCCCCAGATTTCGGTTCGCGGGTCGATTAGGTCGAAGTGGCCGGCGGCGGGAATCTCCAGCAGGTGGACGTCTTCTTTTTCTTTGCTGGTGCGCTTCTGTTTGGCGTGGATGTAATCATGGCTGAAAGCGGGTGGGACCACGTCATCTTTGTCGCCATGGATGAGCCACTGACAAGCGTTGGGGATCGACAGTTGCATAGGGTCTGCTTCGTGGTAATGGTCGGGGACTTCCTTGGGCGTGCCACCCAGGAATTCGACAACTGCGTCGTTACTGAGATGAAGTTGATAAGCACGTCGCAGGTCGACGACTCCAGCGAGTGAAATGACGCGAGTGACGCTGGGTTCGTGTGCGGCTAGACAAAGTGCGAGTTGAGCTCCGGCAGAGTGTCCCATCACCAGAAACTTATGCCGATCGAGATTGTGGTGGTGGGCGTTTTGCAGGAGGAAGTTGTAGGCGCTGCGAATGTCAGCGAAGGTGTTGGGCCAGGCTCCTCCTTCGTTGCCAACGCGGCGATACTCAAGGTTGGCGGTGGCGATGCCTTTGCTGGTGAGCGCGACGCAGAGGTGGCCGGCGTGGTCGAGGTTGTACTTTGCACGCCAGAAGCCTCCGTGAACATTGATGACTGTAGGATGCGGCCCCTTCGCCTTCGGAAGACGAAGGTCAGCGAATTGATTAGGATCGGAGCCGTAGGCGACGCGGGAGTCAGCGGGCGGAGGAGCGAGAGTGAGAATGTCGTCGGGGGCCACGAGGGAATTATAGATTGTTGATTTTTGAGTGTTGGTGGTTGAATGCCGAACAAAGTGGATTTCCCATTGCCCATTGGAGACATCCCGCGGTGCAGTCACACTCTCGGGTAAGATGGACAGCCAATCCTGATTGCGTTGGATAAATCCGAATGGTGACTCTTTCCGACATACAGACCGCCTTGGGGCGGATTCGCAAGTCTATCCAAATTTCACCGTGCACGCGTTCGGAGACCTTCTCTGAGCTGACGGGTAACTCTGTTTATCTGAAGCTGGAGAACCGGCAGCGGACTGGTGCTTACAAAGAGCGGGGGGCCCTGAACAAGCTCTTGACCTTGAGTGTAGAGGAGCGCTCCCGGGGCGTGATCGCAGCTTCGGCGGGCAATCATGCGCAAGCCGTGGCATATCATGCGGCCCGGCTGGGAATTCGTGCCCGGATTTGCATGCCCCTGCCCACGCCGCTGATCAAAGTCTCAGCGACTCGGGGCTATGGGGCGGATGTGGTGTTGCATGGGGCTAATTACGACGAAGCGTTTGCTGAAGCTTTGCGGCAGAGTGAAGCCGACAAAATCACTTTCGTGCACGCCTTTGACGACGAGACCGTGATTGCGGGGCAGGGAACGCTGGGGCTTGAGCTGCTCGAACAGCATCCTGATCTGGAGGTATTTGTGGTGCCGATTGGAGGTGGCGGGATGATCGGCGGGCTGGCCTGCGCGGTGAAGGAGAAGAATCCCAAGGTTCGAGTCATTGGCGTGCAGCCGTCACGATTGCCGTCGATGAAGGTCGCGGTTGCGGAGGGGAAGCCAGTCACTCTAGCGGCGGCCGTGACCATAGCAGATGGAATAGCGGTGCGACGGGCTGGGGAGCGAACCTTGCCGCTGGTTCAGAAATATGTCGACGAGATCGTTACGGTCGAAGAGGAAGAAGTGGCGAACGCCATTCTTCTGTTGCTGGAGCGGGAGAAGACTTTGGCGGAGGGCGCGGGTGCGGCGGCGGTGGCGGCATTGGTGAATCATCGAGTTGAGTTGAGCAGGAAGCGAGTGGCGGCAATCGTCGGAGGAGGGAATATCGATGTCACGCTGCTGGCGCGGATCATCGAGCGTGGGCTGGTGAAAGATGGAAGGCTGGTGCGGTTGCGGGTGCATTTGCCGGATTATCCGGGAGCGCTGCACCGGTTGACCGGGATACTGGCTGAGCATCGGGCGAATCTGGTGGAGACCTCGTATGACCGGGCTTATCACGGGGTGAATCTGGGGGATACCGCTATTGATATCACTATGGAGACGCGTGGGCCGGAGCATATTTCGGAGTTAATTGCGGCTCTGGGTGCGGCTGGGTATGTGCACGAGCGGATTTTGTGAAGAGAAAGTTATGGGCATGGGTGGAAATGCCTGGCGACAGTTGTCCTGGTGATTCGCAGTACGGGAGTCCCCTGCGACAGGCTCAGGGCAGGTTTTCGCTGCGCTCAGGATGACAACTAGAGTAGTTATTCGTAGCGGAGGGCTTCGATTGGATCGAGGTTGGCGGCGCGCATGGCGGGGACCATGCCGCTGATTACTCCGACGATCGCCAGAATCGTGGTGGCGACTAGAAGAATCATGGGTGAGACGATGAGGCGGATGTCTCCGGCTTCGGCGTGTTTGGCCATGGCGCTGTACAGGGTGAGACGGCCTACCGAAAGAGAAACGACATAAGAGAGCAGGATTCCGAGCACGCCTCCGACCGCGGTTATGACCATGGCTTCAGCCAGGAACTGAAACAGGATGTGGTGGCGGCGGGCGCCTAACGCTTTTTCGACTCCGATTTCGCGGGTGCGTTGCGTGACCGATACCAGCATGATGTTCATCAGGCCGACGCCGCCGATTCCAAGGGTAACGGTGCCGATGAAGGCGAGCAAGACTTTCAGCGCCATGGTGATGATGCCGAACTGTGAAAGTTGTTTCTGCGCGTCGAAGACAAAAACGGCGCGCTGATCGTCGGGCTTGAAACTGTGAGCTGCGCCAAGCGTCTCGCGGATGGTGCGGGCGAGCTTGTCATGGTTGAGACCCTGCGAGTCGAGCCAGATACCGTCGAGGTAGTGGTTATCTTTGATGACATCCATCGAATTGAAGGGAATATAGATGGTGCGATTGTCGTCGCTGTCACCTTCCTGCATTCGCGGTTTAGCGACGCCGATGATCTGAAAAGTTACCCCGTTGATCCGGATGTATTGGTCGACCGCCGGCATGCCCGAGAAAAGTTTGTCCCGGGCCTCGGAGCCAATGACCGCGTAAAGGCCGTGACGCATGTTGTCGGCGTCATCGATGAAGCGCCCTTCTTCCATGTCGAGATTCCAAATTTCTTCAATGGCAGGGTCGAGACCGCTGACCGGAAATGTGAATGAACGGTTGCCGTTTTGCACCGTGGAGTCTTTGTCCGACATGCGGACCAGGTGACGACAGAGCGGAATATTGTTGCGCAGGAGTTCGATGTCGTCGCTGGTGAAGCGGATTTGAACTCCAGCTTTATTTCCGCCAGCCTGCTGCGAGGTGCGGCCGGGAAAGACACCCACGGCGGTAGCGCCAAAACTTTCGAAGATATTCTGAATGGCGCGTCCGAAGCCGTTGCCATAGGCCAGAAGCAAAACGACGGTCGCGATGCCCCAGGCCATGCCAGCCATGGTTAGAAGCGTGCGCCGGAGGTCGTGGCGCATGGCGGAGAAGGCTTGTTGGAAGAGGTCGCGATGCATCGGTGGAGCTCGTTGTTGATTGTAGATTGTTGATTGTTGATTTGCGAAGGGCGCGGTGGGACGGTTTGATCTGGAGAGCGGTGGCAATGCGCGCAGGGTCCCCCTTCGGCTCCGCTCAGGGCAAGCTGTGCCTGAAAAACGGCTGCGCTCCGATGACGCCGAGAGTGAAGTGGATCGTCAGCGTCCCCGATCGCAACAGGACCGGTATTTGCGGCGGACGCACGGCTACTCCTTGCGGAGAGCCTCCACGGGTTCGAGCATGGCGGCGCGGCGGGCGGGGTAGAGGCCGGCAGCCACTCCGGCGACGGCGAGCGCGGCGACGGCCAGCGCGGCGGTGGAAGCCACCAGCTTGGGTGGATCGAATCCCGGCCCGAGTTCGACGCTCGCCAGCGCAGCCATAAGCCCAGCCGCGCAGGCGATCCCGATGCCTCCGCTGAGCAGAGTGAGGAACGCACCCTCCACGAAAAATTGAAACATAATGCTGCGGTTGGTGGCGCCGATTGCTTTGCGCAGGCCGATTTCGCGGGTACGGTCGGCGACGGCGACGAGCATGATGTTGATGATTCCTATGGCGCCCAAGGCAAGGGTGACCAGGCCAACGCTACCCAGGAACACGTTCATCGCGTCAAAGATTTTTCCGACCTGGTCGACAGTTTTGATCGTGTCCCATTCGTCGAAAGCGTCCGGATTCTTTGGATCAAAGCCATGATTGCGGGCGACGATTCGATGGACTTCCTGTCGGGCTGACTCGTGCAGGGCGCGGGACTTAGGCTGATAGTTAATGAAGGAGATCACGTCGGGATCATTGCCCACGTTGGTAAGGCGAAAATATTCGCGCATGGTATTGAAGGGGATGAAGCTCCGGAGGTTCAGGTTCATGTTGTCGCCGTGGCCGACGGTCTGCATGGTGCCGATGATCTGGAAGCGGATTCCGTTGAGAAGGATGGTTGCTCCTACGGCCGGGCGGCCACTAAAGAGAGTGCGGCGGACTTCGTCGCCAATCACGATGACCGGACGTTTCTGCGCGTCATCCATATCGTTGATCCAACGACCTTCGTGGATGGGCAGGTAGCGGATTTGGTTGAACATGGCGGGGACGCCGGCGATCTGACCGCTCGCCTGGAAGAAGTCGCTGACTGCGCGAATGTCGCCGCGGGAGATCGTCGGCGCCGCGGCGCGAACGCTAGGGCACTCGCGCAGAATGTCCGCATAGTCACGATAGGTGAGGTAGTACTGGCGTAGCGCGGTGAAGCTTCCCTGCATAACCGGGGCGCGGCCGGACCAGATGAACATTACGTTCTCGCCCAAGGTGTCGAATTGCTTGCGATTGCCGGAGCGGAATCCTTCGCCCAAGCCGACCAATAAGAGCAGGGAACCGACTCCCCAGGCGATGCCGAACATGGTCAGGAATGAGCGCAGCTTGTGGGCCCAGAGGCTGCGGAGAGTCTGAGCGAAAATGTCGAAGAGGAGGCGCACTCTGGTCAATTATAGGGGCTATCGGGCGCGGACCTTGAGTTGAGAACGAACTTCCGGTTCTGGGACTTCGTTCTTTTGCAGTAGGAAGCAGGTTACCTCGGGCCGGACAATTTTAGGAATCGATCTTGTGCCTGGGGAGTCCCGCCTTTAGGATGCTCGCATTCAGCATGTTTGTCGGGCAGTGCGGTGGGAGCCGCTCATGAGAACTCACAGCAGACTTACGATAGTCAAACTGAGCTGCATTTTGCTGGCCGCGTCGGTCGGAGCATGGCCCGAGGCGGTATTCGGTCAGGGTTCGACGCACCAAGAGGATGAAGCACAACTCGTGGCGCTGGAAAACGCCTGGAACCAGGCGGAGTTGCACAACGATCCGGCGGCGTTGAAGTTGCTTTTGACAGACGACTTCATAATTACCGAACCCGACGGAGAACTGATGACTAAAGGGCAGCTCATGGCGACAACCGCGGATAGGTCCTATCACTACGATGTCCTGGTGTCGCAGGGATATCGCGTCAGAGTATATGGCCCAGTCGCGGTGGTGACTGGGACATACCACGAAAAAGGATCGTCGAAAGGAAAGCATTTTGACCGGCGCGGCCGCTTCACCGATACGTGGCTCAAGTCCGGAGGAGGGTGGCAGTGTGCGGCGAGTCATGACAGCCTGGCAATGAAGGACTGAGGACCTCCTCAGCGTCCGCATCTAAGTTCTTCGGCCAGTCGTAGTTGGTTCCCTTATCCTTCGAAAAGGGCAGCAATGTAGGTCCGCTACGCAAAATCAGCAACAAACTGTCGAAGACCATAAAAAAATCCTCCTGGTAGATAAGAAAGCTTTCCGATTCGGGCCGGATTTGGGTATGCTCTACGCGATGACCACGCTTGCATTGAGCGAGGTGCTGGGCGCGCCGGTATATGACCCGTCAGGGGCCGCGGGAGGACGTGTGCGGGAAGTGGCGCTGGCGCCGGGAGAGGACCGTTCGCGCGTGGCGGCGTTGATTGTGAAGACCAAGAACGGCAACCGGGTTCTGCCATTTACGGTTGTTGGAACGATTAACGGAGGCATCCGAACCACCACCAGCGCGGGGCAATGGGCGGAGGCGGACGGAACCGAAGGATTCTTCCTTCTGGAACGAGACCTGCTGGATCAGCAGGTAATCGACATCAACGGACGGAAGGTAGTGCGTGTGAATGACGTCGATTTGAATGTGGACGCGGTCAAAGAGGCTCAGGGAGCCCGCCCCGTGCTACGAGTGAGCGGGGTGGACGTGGGCGCGCGTGGAGCCGTGCGGCGCTTACTGCGCGGAGTGGTGCCGGTGGCAGCTCTGCGCCTACTGCTGCGGAAGATTCCACAGCGAACGATCCCGTGGGATTTCGTGGATCTGATTGAAACTGATCCGGCGCGGCGGGTGAAGCTGAAAATTTCGCACGATCGTCTGGCGGGACTGCATCCTGCAGATATCGCAGACATCGTGGAGAATCTGGCTCCGAATGAGCGCGAGGCAGTGTTTGAGACCCTTAACGAAGAAGTGGCGGCGGAAGCGCTGGAGGAAGTTGCGCCCAAAGTACAGAAATCGATTGTGGAGTCGCTCGATTCAGAGCGGGCGGCCGATATTGTGGAAGAGATGGATCCCGGCGCGGCCGCCGATCTGCTGGGGGATCTGAACGAGGAACAGACTGAACAAATTCTGGTGCAGATGGAGCCCGAGGAGCGGCAGGAAGTCATTGACCTCCTTGAGCACAAAGAGAAGACGGCTGCCGGACGAATGACCACAGACTTTCTCGCATTGCCAGAGCGGGCGACAGTCGAGGACGCGGTGGACTCGATGTGCGAGTTTGAGGGCGGCGTGGAGGCGCTCAGCACGATTTATCTGGTGGATGGGGAGGGGACGCTGGTGGGCGAAGTGCCCCTGCCGAAGATTGTGCTGGCGGAGCCGCAGACGCCCATGCGGTCGTTGACTCAGTTACCTCTCGTGCGGGCATACGAGGGGATGGGCGACAACGCAGTTGCCGAACTGTTCGATAAGTACAATCTGCTAATGCTCCCGGTCGTCGATAAGCAGGATAAGCTGATGGGCGTGATTACCGCCGATAGCGTAATCAACATGCTGCGAGCGAAGCTCTAGGGACGGTGTCAGGCGGGCCGTTTCCGGCTTCCAGTTGGGCGAACGCCCCCGGTCTCGCCTTTCTTTCGGTTAAGATTTGGACACTTTTCATTTGTTCAGAGTCCTGAAGTGCGTTTATTCTAGTGCGGCTCTGAGTGCCGGCCCTTTCGCTAACAAGCACAAAGATAGGGCGTTCTTTTAGCATCCCGCGTTGATGTTCGCGTTTTGTTTCATCTTTATGTCGGCGAATTGTGCGCATGAATTTCTTGAGACGTTGGAAGATCCGGATCCTGCTCTTCTTCGCCGTAGTCGGTCCGGGATTCATTACCGCGAACGTCGACAATGATGCCGGCGGCATTCTCACCTACTCGTCCGCCGGGGCGCAATTCGGGTATCTCCTGCTATGGACCATGATTCCCGTCACTCTCGCCCTGATCGTGGTGCAGGAGATGTCTGCCCGCATGGGCGCAGTGACTGGGAAGGGCCTCAGCGATCTCATTCGCGAGGAGTTCGGCTTTCGCGTGACGTTCTTCATGATGCTGGGCATTCTGATCATCAACTTCGGCAATGTGGTGACAGAATTCATCGGCATCGCCACCAGCCTGGAATTGTTTGGACTCTCGCGATTCGTTACCGTGCCGGTGTGCGCCGTGATTGTTTGGCTGATCGTCGTCAAGGGACAGTACAAGAGCGTGGAGAAAGTGTTCTTGGCGGCGTCGTTTTTCTACATCACTTACATACTTGCGGGAGTGCTGGCGCATCCGGCATGGAAGGATGCCACGATTGCCACATTCAAGCCACCGGCTCTGGCGGCATTTCGCGATCAGGCATACCTGTTCATGGTGATTGGAGTGGTAGGGACGACGATTGCCCCCTGGATGCAGTTCTACCTGCAATCGTCAATTGTGGAGAAGGGCGTGACTCGGCGGCAATATAAGGCGTCGCGGATCGATGTGGTGACGGGATGCATTTTCACCGACGTAGTGGCCTGGTTCATCATCGTGGCATGCGCCGCCACGCTCTACGTGCATGGCCATCATGACATCCGCTATGCGGCAGATGCGGCGCAAGCTCTGCGTCCGCTGGCTGGAGACTATGCCTACATCTTGTTTGCCGTAGGGTTGTTTAACGCTTCATTGTTTGCGGCATCGATTTTGCCGCTTTCCACCGCATACACGGTGTGCGAGGGCCTGGGATTTGAGTCGGGGGTAGGGCAGAAATTTGGCGAGGCGCCGGTATTTTACTGGCTTTATACGCTGCTGATTGTAGCCGGAGGAGCGTTGGTGCTCCTCATCCCAGGGCAGCAACTGGTGAAGATCGTCCTGTGGTCTCAGGTTTTGAATGGCGTGGTGCTCCCTTTTGTGCTGATCTTCATGCTGCTTCTAATCAATAAGAAGGAGCTAATGGGCGGGTATGTGAACACCAGGCTGTTCAATACAGTGGCATGGACGACAGCGGTTCTGATAATCGGATTGTCCCTGGCATGGGTATGGGCGTCCATAAAGGGATAAACCGATTTGAGGCCCTCACAAGCAGTATCCATTTCTGGGCTAGGTGGGTGACTCGGCGGTTGCTGCCTTGGCCTGAGCTGTTGGGTTACCAGTTCCGGGGTTGTACGCGTTGTTGGACCACTTTCCCTGAATCTTTCACGGGGCGCAATTGCTGAACGTAACCAGGTGAATCCACAGTCTGGCCGCATGCGAACACTCCGAGCGACAAAACTACTGACAGAAGCAACAACTTCATCTTCATCGTAAGGCTCCCCCTGGTGGCTATGGAAAAGCTTCGGTTCGAGCAGGATTGGCTGAAAGGCATCCCGCCAAAGCTCGCGTTTTATCCCTCGAACATGAATTCAAGTCAATAGGGAGAAACCCTGACCAGGAGACTTTTGCGGCAAAAGTTTTTTTTGGGGAACGCCACTAGGCCGATCCACGGTACAGCCGCGACGGATTACAGGAGTTTTCCTGCGGCCAGGTCCTTCACGAGTTTATGGTCAGCTTCGAGAAAGTCATAGGAAAGCAGATCTTTGCGCTCGGACCATTGCACATCGCGGAAGATGCGGTTCTCGATTTCACCCTTATGTTCGCGAACAATGAAGAAGCGAAGTTCCACCATGCCGCCGTTGGGATATTCGTGCTGTATACGGGCCAGTTCATCGCCGATGGTGGCGTGGATGCCGAGTTCTTCTTCCAGCTCGCGGCGAAGGGCAGCGCGAGGCTGCTCGCCTTCCTCAATTTTTCCGCCGGGAAACTCCCACTTAAGCGGCATGGTTTGATGTCGCGTGCGCTGGCACACCAACAGCTTGTCATCTTTCACGATCAGAGCCGCAACCACACGTTTCATGCGCGACCCCGGAATTGGCGGAAGCTGCGCGGCAGCGAATTCTGCCAGACACGGCCGATCTCCGGAGCACGGACTGGGCCCTTGTTGACTTTCATTCGCTGGACGCTTCCAGCTTAAGCCCGACGAGGGCGGCGCAATGCTGGACCAGGGTTTTGTCCTCGGCGGTGAACGCGGCGGGGAAGTGGCTGTCGATATCCAACTCACCGGCGATTTTTCCGTGGACGAAGACGGGGACCACAATTTCGGATTTCGTTTCGAGCGAGCAGGCGAGATAACGCGGGTCTTTCCTGACATCGTCAACCACAATGGTCTTGCCAGTGGACGCTGCGGCGCCACAAATGCCCTGGTTCAGAGGAATGCGGGCGTGGGGCGTGGTCGCGCCGTCGAAAGCACCCAGCACAAGCACCGGGGGTTGAGTGCCGGGTTCGAGCATGTAAAAGCCCGCCCAGTTGTACTTGAGCATGCGTTCCCGCAGAAACTTCACCATCTTCCGCATGAGATCGTCAGCATTGGCCGACCGCCCGGCCAATTCGCTGATCTGGTTGCGCACTTCTTCGACTCTGCTGGCGACGGGCATCAAGGAAATCTTAACTCAGACGGAGGATTGGCGAGCGAGAAGCTGAGGCCCCCGGGTAATTTGGCGGATTCCTTCCGCCTGCGGGAAGAGGTCTGGGTGGATGGCGCCGGCGAGCGCGTCGAGTCCGCGAAGAAGGGTAGGGGCAGGCGTGTTGAGGTATTCATCGCGGATGCAGTAGACGTGGCCGGAACGCGCTGCGGGAGTCTGCTGCCAACCGCGGTCGGAGATGATCCTTGCCAGGGGAACCCGATCGCCCGCTCCGCACCAGGCAGCAACGATCACTTCGGGATCGCGGGATTTTACTTCGTCTGCAGTGATCTGCTTTCCGGGGACGCCGAGAAAATCGCCTCCGGCGGCCTCGACGAGTTCTCCGACCCATGCTTGTGACGCAATCAGCGGCTTGCCCCATTCTTCACAAAAGACTTTGGGGCGTTGAGCGTGGAGTGTCCGGGCGCGGACCTCTTCAATTCGCGCTTGCATGGCGGCGATGACTTCTTCGCCGCGGTCCAATGCCCCCACCGTGCCGGCAATCGTGGCGATGTCAGTGTAAATGTCGCCAAGCGTCTTGGGAGCGAGACCAAGAAAACGGGCGCCGGATTTCAGAATCTCACTAACGGCTTTTTCCTGGTAGGGAACGGCGGCAATGACGAGGTCGGGTTGAGCGGCGACGATTTCCGCGGCGTGGGCGGTCCAGGAGTCGGCGACGATAAGACGAGATCCAGTCGCGACTTCGGGCACGGCATCAGCACAATACCTGGTGCAGGCGACGACGCGCTCGAGTTCGCCAATCGCGGCGAGGATGGCGGTCCCGCTAGGCTGGAGCGCGACGATGCGTCGGGGAGTGTGGGAGGGCATGGCTCCAATTCCAGGCTCTAGGCTTTGATCGTATTCAACGCAGCCGAGAGCGCGTCTACCGCCAACTGGGCGGCGTGAGTCGAAGCCGGCGGCAGACCGCCAACGGTCGCGATTATATCCTCGCGCCGCAGTTTGCGAGTTTCCTCCAACGTACTGCCACTAACCAGCTCAGTAAGAGCCGAGGCGCAGGCCATGGCTGGGACGCATCCTTTGGCCTTAAAGCGTGCTTGAGCGATGCGGCCGTGGCTGATTTTCAATGTAAGCCTGAGTATGTCGCCACAGGCGGGATTCTCAATTTCCGCGGTTGCATCCGCGTCGCCGATATCGCCTGTATTACGCGGGTTTTGGAAATGATCGAGTAGTTGACGAGAATACATTCCAACCAATTGTAAACGTCAAAGTTCCCACTCGGTTGCAAAGAACGCGACAAGGGTGGGGCACCCGACGTGTCTAGCGGTGGTGCGTTCCGTCTGGGAAGTAGATGGTCCAGCCGCGCTGGCGAGCAGTAGCTTCAAGATCAGGAGTGGGATTTACCGCGAACGCGTGTTTGGCCATGGCTAGCATTTCAGTGTCCCAGCGAGCGTTGCCGAAGGCGGCGTCAATCTCTTTCTTGACAACTTCGCGCAGGGCCTGGGGCTTGCCGGGGCCCGAGGGGACGCGAATGAGGCGATCGGTGATGATGCCATCTTCGATTTTGACTGCCGTAGCCAGGATGCGGTCTTCGGGGATCTCGAAATGTTTCATGGCAGCGCGAATCACCCATTCATTGGAGGAGGACACGGCCCAAACTTCGCATCCGGCGTCATGGAGACGGCGGATGAGTTGGCGCATTGCAGGAAAGATCTTGCCCGGGAACGCCTTGTCAAAATATTCAGTGGCCGCGCGCATCACCACAGATTCGGGGATGCCCTTGTGCATGGTGACCATTTCACCGCACATCTGGGCTTCAGCCACAGTGCCGGCGCGGTAGTCTACATAGCGGGCGCGCATGGACCGTTCGAGAGCATCGCTTACGACATTTTTCTGATTGAGCTCCCAGTCGAAGAAGCCTTCCCCAACATCACCCGACCAGAGGGTGCCGTCGCAATCGAATGCGGCGACTCGAGGAGCGAGTTTCAGGACTGAGTCAAGAAATGGAGCCATGGAATAACGGATCAAAACATCCCTTGCGGTGTGCTGGTTTGAATTTCGCTGCCACTAGCAGAGTACGAAAAAAAAACGGAAAAGAAAACTCTGGTCGGAAGAAAATCCGTGGAATACATAAGGAGCGGAATCTATCCGGCTGTCGAGTACGAATCTTCAATTTCGGTCATTGGTATCAATGCCGAAGCCGAGAAGGGCGTTGACTTCTACTGGCTGCCCAGCGCGCATCGCCGGACGAAATTTCCAACTTTGCAACGCCGCCATAACTTTAGCGGTCATAACGGGAGGGCCGGGCTCGTCCACTCGAAGGTTTTTCAGATTGCCCGAAGCATCGAGGATGCAGGCAATGACCATGCGCGAGCGCGGAAGTCCCGCAGGGAGATCGGTACGCAAGCCTTGAGGACCCGTCAGGCTTCCCGAGTAAGGATGTCCGGCAGAACTGGCGTCGGCGAACTGCATCACCACGGTGCCTAGCGAGGTGTCGATATAAACTGTGTAGTTGTCCCCCGGAAGCTTGCCGTAGAAATTAAAGGCCCCACCGGAGCGCGACGTTGCCTGGACGGTGATGGCGGGGCCCAGCTGTTGCTTGACCGAGGAGCGTGGCGGGAGGCTCGGCCCGGAGCTGCTGTCTGATCCAAAGCTAGGCAGGGTTACGATCGTGCTGCCGCCACTGACGGAAACGCCCGGCACCGCCGGGGTGCCGCTGGGGCTATTGCCTGTGCCACCAGGGCCGATGCTCGGAGAAATGCCGCCACGCGCGTTGGGATCTGATCCGCGGCCTGCTCCGGCTCGAGCGGCTCCGCTGCCTTCCCCGGTCATGCCGCTACCCGAGCCCTCACCGTGACCGATGCCTGACCCTCCACCGGAGCCGCCCACGCCGGGCTTGTCCCCGCCGGCGGGCGAGAGGGCGAGCGAACCGGCGCTGCTTCCGGGCAGGCCAAGTTTGGGACCGGGCCGGTTGGAGACTACGACGCCGGAACCAGCGCCACTTCCTCCTTCACCGCTGGGCGGGGCCAGCACAGAACCCGCATCGAGCGGCCCGCCCAGACCTGTACCGCGCGCGCCTCGACCGGAACTGGAAAGGCCTGATCCCGCGGTCAGCGACGGTGGCGGCGGAACGACATTGCCGGCGCTCAGAGTTCCGCTGCCCTTGGCTCCGCTACTCGCAGCGGCGCTGTCACGGCCAGTACCTGATCCGGCTACAGATGGAGGTGGCGGGACAACGGAAGCGCCAGGCGAGCTTCCCTTCGCTCCTCCCAGCGTGGATCGTCCAGCGCCCATGGCAGCGCCGGCCACAGACGGTGGCGGCGGCACGATGTTGGTTGCTGAAGTGACAATGCCTCCAACAGCGTTGCGGTTGGTTGCCGAGTTGTTATCTCCGCCAACGGTTGGTGGCGGCGGCACTACATCGGTGGTTCCGAGCAACTTGCCAAGGAGGCTGCTCATGAAACCTCCGCCAGCGACCTGCGCTGGTGGCGGAATCACCGTCCTTGACGGCTCCGGTAAACCACCGCTGGCGAGCGAGTGCAGATCGCGCGAGATCTCGGCGGATGGGGGCGGAGCAATCACCGACGGCGCAGGTAGACTCAGTTTGGGATCGCGCACGGATTCGCGTTCAGGCGCGGAGACCGGCGGCGGTACGACCGCCGCATTAGCCATTTGCACGGGAGCGCGCGAGCTTTCGCGGTTCACGGCCGGGGGAGCGGGCGGAATGATACTTCCGTTGAAAGCGGGCGCAGAGCGTGCCTTGTCGTGGGAAACATTTGCTGGAGCCGGCGCGACGATGCCAGAGGTCAAGGCAGGCGCCATGGGTGCGCGATCTCGCGAGACGCTGGGCGCAGGAGGGACAACGGAGTCGAGCGAGTAGCCGCTGCGAGAGCGGTCGCGCGCGACGTTGGTGGGCGCAGGGGCGATCACACTTGTGGGAAGGCTCGGAAGAGTCAAGGAAGAATGCAGACCCTCCGCAGGCGGCAGTCCCGGGGTGGGCTTGATCGCCAACAAATTTGCCACAGCGCCCGCGGAAGACGGTAACTTGAGGTCGGGAGCGTCCACCACTCGCGGCGCTAGCGAGCCGCCACGGGCGACACGAATGGTCTGGGAACGGTGATGAGCTTCCTTTCCACCAGCCCGTCCAGAGCCGCCGGCTTTCGCGCCACCGAGGTCTTCGGTCCGAGGCAATTCGTCGCCCGAGTAATAGAGCACGTCGTAACTCGGCAACCGCGGCGGGACATACGGGCGCATGCGAGCCAGCCTTGCAGGCAGAAAAATGGCGGCGAGCAGCAGAAGAGATTCCACGACCCAGGAGGTCAGCATGCCTCGGTATGGAAAAATCCCGTGAGGAGCTTCACCGGCCAGGCGCGCCGGAGATCGGGCGAGGGCGGGTCGGATGGAAGTAACGAACTCCTCCCAGGGCGAGGACCACTCCACCAGCAGCTTAGGTCCGCTATGAAGGCCGATTACCTTCAGTTTGATGGTGTCGTCGAGTTGAAGCGTGTCAGTCACCGGGCTGATGTTTTACCACTCTTTTCGAGCGTTATTTCAATTTTATCCCCTACAACGGTTCCAGTTGCGGCCAGCGCCTGACGAGGAAGTTCCAATACCGACGCTGCCTGCATGCGTACCCGAGCAAAGCGCCAGGGCTTAAGATTCTCATCGATGTGGACTACGGTTCCGTCGCGATCAAGGTAAACCACGTCGATGGGAAAGCGCATGGCTAGAGTATGAACGCCCCGGCAGGGCACAATCCAGAGCCCCCAGCCATTACCGAAGTCACCTGGCGAAGCTCCCACCAGGCCCCGCAGGCGAGACCAGTGTGTATCGGCCAGAGCAAGCGTGGTAGCCAGGAATACCTGGCGGGTACGGTTGAACGCGCAGCCCCTCGGGGTAAATTCCGGCATCAATACTCCTGGGTTCCTTTTCTGTCCCTCACTGTCGCTTCGACCCAGTTACTTCGGCCCAAGCTCCCGGATCAGCTCAATGACCGCGGGACCGATAGTCACGAAGATGATGGAAGGCAGAATGAACACCACCAGGGGAGGGACCATTTTAATCGTAGTTTTCGCAGCCTGTTCTTCGGCGCGTTGGCGGCGCTCGGTGCGGAGGGAGTCGGAGTGCACGCGGAGCGCCTGGGCAATGCTGGTACCGAAGCGGTCGGTCTGGATGAGAGTGGCGACCAAGGCACGAATATCGTCAACCCCGGTGCGGATCACCAGATTGCGGAGGGCCTCGGCGCGAGGCTTTCCGGCACGCATCTCAAGATTGACCAGATGAAACTCGTCGCTAAGATCGGCGTGGGCATAATGCAGATCGCGGCCGACGCGCATCATGGCCTGATCGAGGGCGAGTCCGGCTTCGACGCATATGACTGTGAGATCGAGGGCGTCAGCCAGACCCAGGCGGATGCGCTGCTGGCGATCCTTAATCATGTGTTTCAAGGCAAAACGAGGGATGAAAAAGCCCAAGCCGGTTACTCCTGCCAGCATGAAGAGACTGTTGAATCCTGAAAACAAGACCACGCCCGCGAGGCCGAGAAAGGCCAGCGCAACCCGGGAACCAAAATAATAAGTAACGTGGCGCGCATCGCGGAAGCCAGCCTGAATGAGCCAACCTCGAGTGCGCGAAACGTCGGCAGGGGAAAGGGGAATTGCCTTGCTCAGAGGAGCGAGTGCCTGTTCCAGGCGTTCTCTGAGTGCCGGTTTGTTTTCTGCTTGCGGGGTGTGCTGGCCTCCCAGCGCGCGCAGGCGGGCTCCCAGCACCGAGGAGGGCGCAACCGCCGCCGCGGCAAAGGAAAAGACCACGAACACGACGGTGACGAACACGACAATGGCGAGAATCAAGGGCATGCCTACACCTGGATCCGAATAATCTTCCGAATCACAAAATATCCAACCGTTTGCAGCGCGATTCCCGCGCCCAGCAGGCCGTGTCCAATCGGATCGGTGAAAAGTGGACGAATGAATGCTGGGTTCAGTGTCAACATAACAGTAACGATGATGGGGGGCATACCCATGAGCAGCGCCATGGTGAGCCGTCCCTGGGCAGTATAGACCCGCACCTGGCGCTGAATCTTGAAGCGCTCTCGGATCACGTACGACAGATTGTCGAGGATTTCGGCCAGGTTGCCGCCGGTTTCGCGTTGCAGCATGACCGCGGTGACGAAGAACTTGACGTCGACTAAAGGTATGCGCTCGGTGAGGTTGACCAGGGCGTCGCGAACCGGCATACCGAACTTTTGTTCTTCATACAGTTTGCGAAATTCGCTGGCGACTGGTTCCGCAACTTCGTCGGAAATCATCTCCAGCGCAGTGGTAAAGGCGTGCCCAGCGCGCACGGCGCGTGCCAGAGTGTCGATGGCCTCGGGGAAAAGCTCCTCGAATTTCTCAAAACGTTTGTTGCGGCGGTAAGAGACGAAAGAGTATGGAAGTAGAAAGCCGATGAACATCCCCGCCCAAGCAATCGCAGGATTCCGGCTATAGATAAATACGAGAGCCGCGACGAGTACTCCGACCCCCGCGCACAGCATCAAGAAGTTGCCGGCGCGGAGTTGCATGCCAGCCTGGGACAGGGTTTTCTGAAAGGCCGAAACGCGCTCGGAGCGACGCAGAAAAGTGTCCAACGCGGGAATCTGGCTGAGCATTTCGTCGCGTAGCAGCGCGAGTTCTTCGTTGGGCTCCCGTTCGGCAGGTTTTTGAACGGTGGCCAGGCGCTCCTTCATGAGTCGCGCGCGGGCGTTGCGCTGATCGAGGAGCGAGCCTGCAACGAAGGCGCCTACGGCGACCACGATGAAAACAACGATAGCAATCAAGGCGGACATGGCTATTTTTATTATCGACCTAACTGAATAGTCCTTCAAACCTCGACTTTGGTTTCAAAGAGCGCGGGACGCAAACGCGCGCCCGCAGTAGCTAAGCGGTCTGCGAATTGGGGACGTGTGCCGGTGGCGCGAAAAATGCCTCGCACCTTCCCATTTTCGTCGATCGACTGGCGCTCGAACTCGAAGATATCCTGCATGGCAATCAGATCTCCGTCCATTCCCGTGATTTCGGAGACCGTAATCACCTTCCGGGTCCCGTCCGACAGGCGCGCGATTTGCACCACGGCATGCACGGCGGATGCGATCTGATGACGGACGGCGCGCTCTGGAATGTTCAGGTTGGCCATGGAAACCATGTTTTCGATTCGGGCTAAAGCGTCCCGAGGCGAGTTAGCATGGACCGTAGTAAGCGAGCCCTCGTGACCGGTGTTCATGGCCTGCAACATATCGAAAGCCTCTTCGCCTCGAACCTCACCGACGACAATGCGGTCAGGACGCATACGCAAGCTGTTGATGACCAACTGCCGTTGGCGTACCGATCCTTTGCCCTCGATGTTGGGCGGACGGGTTTCCAGGCGGACGACGTGTTCCTGTTTGAGCTGAAGTTCTGCGGCGTCTTCAATGGTGACAATACGATCGGAGTTGGGAATGTACCCAGAGAGCACGTTGAGAAGAGTAGTTTTGCCGGCACCGGTTCCGCCAGAGATCAGGATGTTCAAGCGTCCCTTTACCATGGCCGAGAGCAGCTCGAGCATGGCCTCAGTGAGGGAGTGGTTCTCGATCATGTTGCGGGCGGTGACGGGCTCGCGTCCAAAACGGCGGATCGAGAGACAAGGACCGTCGATCGCCAGAGGCGGGATGATGGCATTGACGCGAGAGCCATCCGGCAGGCGCGCGTCCACCATCGGAGACGATTCATCCACGCGGCGGCCCACCCGGGATACGATGCGCTCGATGATCTGCATCAGGTGCCCGCTATCTTTAAAGGATAGCCCTGTCAGCTCTAATTTGCCGGCACGTTCGATGTAGACGCGATCGTAACGGTTCACCAAAATGTCCGACACGCTGTGGTCTTTGAGCAAGGGTTCGAGCGGACCCAATCCGAAGATCTCGTCGAGAATTTCCCGCGATAGTTTTTCCCGCTCGGCGAAGCTAAGAGGGACGACCTCAGCATTGACCGCGTTGCGAATGACGACGAGAACTTCGTCGCGTGCGGAATCCCCCTGGCTGCGGCCAAGTTTCTCGAGATCGAGCCGGTCGAGGATCTTCCGATGCAGATCAGCCTTAACCTGCTGATATTCGGCGCGCTCGAAACTCTGCAAATTCGCCATAAACTCTTATACCGTCTTAAACAGGGACCAGGCGGCGCGTTTAACGTCGACGTCGTTTCGCGTCAATTCCTGTGCCAGCCCGGCAAAGCAGCGGGCAATCTCTGTGTGGCTCTGCTCCATCAGCGGGATGCCGCGATCGATTGCTGCGGATGCTGCGAAGTACTGATTCGGAACACGCCACAAAAGTTTGGCTCCGGCAGCGGCCTCAGCGTCGGATTCGCTGAAGCCGGGGACTTTGCGGAAGCGATTGAGAACCAGTCGCACGCGCTCGCGATTACCCGTCTCTCCCAGATATTGTTGCACACGGGCGGCACTCCAGAGCGAGGCCACGTCGGTGTGTGCTACCAGCAGCACACACTCGGACAGGTTGGCGACTAACCGGGTTGCGGCGTCAAGCCGCGTGGAAGTGTCCACTACGACGTAACGGTAGTGCGTTACCAGCATGTCGAACAAGCGCACGAACTCTGCGGATGAGGGTTCCAGAGCCGCAGGGAGGTTAGTGCCGGCCAGCAGTTGCAGACCACCACTATGACGGGTCATGAAGCTTTCAAGCAGGGAGGCGTCCATCCGGTGGAGGTTGCGGGTGGCGTCGGCGACGGTAAAGAGCGGCTTCAAGTTCAGATGCAACGCCGCGTGGCCGAGGGGGGCCAGATCGACCAAAGCGATATTTCCGTAGGCCGAGTGCAAGGCCAAGGCTAGGTTCACCGCGACCGTGGTGGCGCCGCTTCCACCCTTGGCGTTTACCAGGGAAAAGACCTTTCCTCGGGGGCCCTCCTGACGGACCCTACGCTGAGCGGCGGTAAGGCGCACAAACGCCTCCAGCAGATCAGTAGTGGTCGTGGGACGTTCAATGAACTCACGAGCCCCGGCCCGCATGGCATTTACGATCACTTGGGGATGGGTGAGGCTTCCAATGGCGAAGACGGCAGAATCGGGCAATTCCTGGTGAAGGAGCTCAATGGCGCGTTGTGCCGGAGCGGGATTATCCGCCGGAATGTCCACCAACATGACATCGGGATTGGCGGCCTGAACGCGGCGTACGATAGGGTCGGCGGCAGCTACGGGCAAACTGGTGCAGGTATGCACCGTCCGGGCGACGCTGGTTCCGTCCACCAGCACCTGAAGCACGGTACGCTGTTCATTGTCGGTGGCGACGATGACTACTGAAAGTTCGGGCATAACGGCGAAACGCCATTTTCTGTATTATGGCAGGCCGACAACCGGTCGGGAAAGTTCCTGCTTGCGGCTTTTACTCCAAAGTCACTCCTAGAAAGTCAACGTCCAATTCTGTGAGAGGGGACTGGGCATCAAAGCTTAGGCCGCGATCTTAACACTTGGGCATGCCCCTTATTTAATGCCCTCAGGATTGGTTTTATCGAATTTCTCAGGATTCAAAAAAGGCCGCGGATTCGTGGGAGGAGTTGGCGCTTGTCCACTGGGTGAAATCCTACGAACGGTGCACAAAACCATTAGTTCCGACTTGTTTTTCTGCAGACTCTTACTGCGAAAGAAGTTGCCTAGAATCGGGATATCGCCAAGGCCCGGAATCTTGTTGTAGATGTCAGTAACGCGATTGTCCATCAGCCCTGCGATAACGAAACTCTGTCCATCTTGTAGTTCAAATTCCGTTTCCGCCTTGCGGGTGCTCAAGGCTGGAACCGTGAAGCCGGAGATGGTCAAAGCATTGCTGAAGTCTAGCGTGCTCACTTCGGGCGCAACCTTCAGATGAATGTTACCGTTCGGCATGATGATGGGAGTGAATTGCAGTTTGACGCCGAAATCTTTGAAGGAGATTGTAACGGCCGTGAATCCCTGACCGGGTTGGACCAGGGGAAATGGAAACTGGCCGCCAGCCAAGAAACTGGCTTCTTTACCGTTGACCGCGATCAGATTGGGCTCGGCCAGGATTTGAAGCAGGTTCTTGGTCTGCAATGCCTCAATAACGGCTCCGAAGTGAATATCAGGCCGGAAAAGAAAAAGGTTCAAAACGTTATTGACCGTTTCGTTGGTTGTGGACTGACCGATCTGTTGACTTCCGAATCCTCCGAACTGACCGGTGGTAACTGTTCCAATGGTGTTGGCTGTGCCAGTGGAGATGAAGTTAGCGCCGAGGGTGGTAAACGCGCTTCGGTCAACCTCGGCGAATTTCACCTGAAGCAGAACCTCCTGAGCGCCCACAGGGCCAAACGTAAGTACATTTACCACGTTCTTGGAGTAGGCTCCGGCGAGTTCGGCCGCACGTTTGGACACATCTTCGGTGGAAACGTGTCCCGAGAGCACGACAGCAGAGCGTGAAGGCGTGACCGTGATCTGTTCGTCGGGAAAAACGCGATGTTCTTCCTCCGCGCAGGCGCTGATGTCTACGTCTACGCGGAGGTCGAAGCTACGCGAACGCTCCAGTTCGTCCCAGATGAGTAAGGAAACCTCTCCCGGCGCGCGTCCATGAACCAGGATCTGAGTGGGCGTGATGACCGTGGCATACGCGACATTCGGGTCGGTGACAGAAATACGTCTCAGACGTTCCGTGGTGTTGATCAGCAGCGATTTATCCACCATGACACGCAGGGGTGCGGAGCCTTGAGGCTGCGCTGATTGCGGAGGAAGGGTCGTGGTCTGGGTGCCGGTGGGGACCGAAGACGGGTTCTGCGCCGCATCACCTGCGGGAGGTGGGGGCGCAGGCTGTTGTGCCTTGGCCTCGGATAGAGCGGTGACTGGGAGAAGGAACAGGTACAACACTGCCCCAAGTAGTGAGGTGCAAAAGTTCATCGTCAGATTTTTCTCCACATGACGAAACGCGGGCTGCTTTGTGGTTCTGCGCGGGACGAGCGCCGTCGCACTCATTTGGGTCCGTCACCCTGGTCGGGGAACTTGACAACGTCCGGCTTCTTGTCGCCCTGATACACCTCCACACCGTAAACCGTTGGAGCGGGGGCAGGCACTTCCATCTTCTTTGCCGGATGGGGATGTGGCGTCGGCTTGGTGGGAGCAAACACGCCCTTGTAAAGGGCTGCGGTACGGGCGGCCGCGACTTCATCCTGTCGTGTGTCGAGCGGATTACGCAAAACCAGCTGAATGTGGCCTTCCGAACTCGCAAGAGTAAGGCGTTGGGCATCGTCGGGAGAAACCAAGAGTGTAATTACCGGAGTGTTTTGGGCCTCGCCCGATGCCGTGCGCTCGAGGGTGTGGCCGGCAGCGATCACCGCGACGTTCTGCAGGACGGTGGTGGTCTGCTGCTCTGCACTACCTGAAGGCGTGCCGGTGAGGAGAACATCCACACGAGTTCCGGGGCCGACGAATCCGGCGACCGAGACGACCTCGTTTACGCGCACCGATACGGCGCGCATCCCAGGTGGGATTAGAGAAGGCAAACCGGATCCCGCATTTTCTCCAGCCAGCTTGCCGGACAAGAGGAACTCTCCCTTGGCAATGGGAAGGATCACGCCGTGATCGAGAACGTCAGCCTTCCGGCGGGGAGCGCTTGGCGGAATGTCAGAAGCAGGGATCTTAATAATCTTAATGTCGTGCTCTTCGACCCTGGCACCAACTTGCAAATCGTCGGCGGCGACCATCACGTCGACGCCAGGCTCGATTTGTCCGCCACTTTTCGACAGCAAGTTCCGGTACACTACGACGCTTACCAGTGCTCCCAGTGCGAGAGCCACGACTCCGATCATCAACAGACGAGTACGATTCATAACGTTGTCTCAAGAATGGCAAACCCGAGACCGGACCACGACAACCCAAGGGTCTCGGAGCAACTCACAGCGCCCTTCGACTGCGTCAGCAGGCCTTAGTGAATCGAACTGGCGACCTGGGAAAATACATTGTTCGCGTTGGAGCCAATAAGCCGTATTGTGCCTACCACGATCACCAGAATCACCGCGAGCATCACGGCATATTCAGCGATATCCTGGCCTCTTTCTTCACGACTAAGTCTCCGCGGAAGTTCCATACTCTGCTAGCCTCCCTCCAAAGATGCCTTCCTTGACGGGTATGCACCTGAACACGCACTTCAGACATCGTTGCCGGGGCAACGGACATCTTCTGGACTACGGTTAGCTTCGTGGAATTAACCAAAACGATAAACCATAATACCCTGCAAATTGCCCGATAGGCGTAATTTCTTGCATACCTCCAGGCGCCTTGAGCGGCCGCTTTGGAGTTCGATCAGTGGCCTTCCGGGGCCAGTTCCTGACCGGATGTGGCTGTATGACTTATGAAAACCTGACCTGAGTCCGTGAAGATGGTCGCTTGCCGGTCTTCATAGCGGATTGTCCATCCGGCCTCGCGACGGAGGGCCTCGGCGAGAGCAGAGTTCGCTGGCACGACCACGGTTTTCACACGCCATTGATTCAATGTCTGTTTCCAGTCGCCTTTCAGTTGAAACGTATCCGCGAATGGCTTCAGCAGCTGCTCCCCGTAAAGATCGGCACGTCCGTCGATGAAGACTCGCGCATCCGGATACAGTTTCCAAATCAGGTAGCCGCCCCAATCATAGTGATTGAAAACGGGACCGTCGGTCGGGTGCATCTTGAGGAATCCAACGGCGCCAGCAGGGAAGTGTGCTTGTTCGACCAGGGGTTGCTGTTCGAGGACTCGCACGACTCGCAGGCAGAGGAAAACAATCATAGCCGCGGCAATCGCTGTGTTGAGCAATAATTTGGGCGAGAAGCGGGTCCTGTGAGCCTTGGTTGCCGAACCTCGGGGCTGCAATTCAGCGTTGTCGGACTTCCTAAGGACAATCCAGTAGTGGACCTGCCGCGAAAGGATTGGGACCGCGATCAAGACAAAAAATGGAATCATTCGCATGGAGAAGAGTGCGGCATAGGCGCTTACCAGCAGCAGCAGAATATTGTGGCCGCGGACTGCGCGGGGGATCCACGCTAGCGCCGCGATTGTTCCGACAAGCAGAAGGAGGAACGGCCAAAATTCCGCACTGTGCAAGTTAGGAGAGAACCACTCGGCGATGTAATCCTGCATCGCCCGAGAGCGCAAGGTCTCGATTGGATACGAATACAACCGAACCCCATTCGGGTTTAGCGGCACCAAGATCAAATTGAACAGGAAGGTCAGCGCCAGTGCCTGTAAATGTGGGCGCGCCTGCTGTACGGGGACAAGTCCGAGCCAGACTTCCACAAGTTCACCCACGATGAACAATGCCAGAATGACCAGGCCGAGCGCGTAACTGGCGTGCAGATTCACCCACAGCAACATTAAGGGGAGCGTCCACCAGAGAAGGAGGCGCTTCCCTTGGGAGCGATCAAGAATTAGCAACCACAGGCTGACCAGCAGCCACGTCAGTGTCTGTGGCCGAACTCCCCATGAAGGCGCCCCGGCGATGGCTCCCCAAACTGTGACGAATCCGGCAACGTATGGAGTCGTGGGGCAACGCAGAAACAACAGGAAGAAAGTTGCGGCGGTGATCGCAGCAAAAACCACAATGAGTCCTGCCCATCCCCCGGTTCGATAGAGACGGTAGAGAAAAAGTTCCGACAACCACTCGTGGGCTACCCAAGGCTGTCCGGCTCGCGTGTAGGAGAACACATCGCTGTGTGGAACGGACTTGTGCGCGATGATGTACTGCCCGGTCTTGAGGTGCCACCATAGATCCGGATCGGAAACGTTGCGCGAACCGATAAGGAACAAGCCCGAGACCAGGATCAGGATGAAAATGCGTCGGGTTTCGAGCAGGTAAATCACGCGGATGGATCATACCGTGGCGGACACAAAGCAGTATAGAATTGCTGCTCTCGTACCAAAATGCGCAACCTCCCCCTTTCGGCTCAAGGAAATTCCCGCCAGATCAGCTGCTTCGCGTTCCGCTCGGGAGTGCTTTGTCTGCTGGGGTTCGCAGCGCTTAACGCTTGGATGATTTGGCAGGTGCACGATTCGATTCTTCAGGGTTATGGCGACTTCGCGTCTTTTTACACCGCCGGCCGGATCGTCCAGAGCGGTCAGAGCCCAAGACTCTACGACCCTGCCCTTCAGTGGAAAGTTCAGCAGGAATTTGCTTCGACGGTCAAGATCCGTCGCGGACCTCTGCCTTACGTTCGGCCGCCGTTCGAAGCTCTTCTGTTTCTTCCTCTTGCTTACCTAACATATCCGACCGCGTGCGTGGTCTGGACGGCACTGAAGATTGTTCTTTTCTTGGCCATCCCATTCCTGCTGCCTCGCGAAGATCACAAGGGCGAGGCGATCTCGGCTCACGCCTGGGAGGGCCTGTTGTGCCTGGCCTTCTTCCCGGTTGCTTTCGATCTTCTACAAGGACAAGACTCGGTTCTGTTGTTGTTGCTCCTGGTATTAGCATTAAGACTGCTGTTGCGCGGGGCGGACCTTCAATGCGGAGTAGTGCTGGGGTTGGGATTGTTCAAGTTCCACTTTATCATTCCCCTTATCGCGATATTTGTACTGCGAAAGAAGACCACCTTAGTTATGGGGTTCCTTGCAGCGGCCTCTTTTCTGTTCGTCATCTCGCTGATGTTGGTGCATTGGGCCGGAATTCTGGCCTATCCCAGATATTTATGGGGTCTGAACCAGGTGTCTGCGCTGGGAATGGTCAAAGCGCAGAGCATGCCGAACGTTCGGGGTCTCATGACCGTGTGGCTCGGAAACGGCCCTCCTTCTCCAGTCGCGCATTGGTTTCTTGGGGGCATCGCTATCGTCGGGGTCATCGTTGCAGCCAGATCCTGGCGCGGCGATGATCGACGTTTTATCTCCGCAGCTTTCTGTTTTTCGATCGTGGTGATGCTAGCGACCAGCTATTACGCATATAGCTATGACTTGACGTTGCTTCTCTTGCCCCTACTGCTTTTCGGCAGAACCTTCTTCGCGGGCGCTGAAATTGCCGGATGGCCGCGAACACTGTTTATTGCGGCGACGGCTGTGCTGCTGTGCACTCCATTCTCTTGGATACTGGCTTTGCGCGGGGGGCAGTTCCGTTGGATGGGCCTGGTAGTGCTGGCCCTTGCCGTGTCGCTCTCCGGCTGGATGAAATCTTACCAGGTTGTCCTGGCGAATTCTGACTCCCAGGTGTACTAGCGCAGTTCAAGATGGACTGAAGGTTCTGCTCGCAAATCGCAGAGGGGGCCAGCCTTGTCCGCGAAGTGCTTTGCCGTTGCTGCCGGAGTCTCACGAACGGGGAAGGGGATCAAGCGACCATCTGAGCGCGGATCAAGCGATGGCCATTGGTGGTTTTTCAGCTACTCGTCGAAGCAGCACGAAAGGAAATCGTGCTAAATCGACGTATGTTCGGCGTAGCCCGTCAGCTAGGACGTTCGGCTTGGCTCCGCCGCAGCTGGGATGCGCAGGCAAGGAATGAGATAAGCAACGGAACAGCGATCACTGCGTACTCGTGCTCTTGCAATGCCAGCAAATGCAGTGGAGGCAGAAACAGCAGTGCGATCAGCCCTTCGACCAGCCATTGCGCAGGTTTAGTAAAAACAAACTTCCCTTCGACACGCACGCGGTAAAGCAGCAGAGAAATCGGCAACAACAGCAGGCTGAGATCGTGAGGATTGAGGTGATAGCTGACCAGGAGCGCAAACAATATCGTATTCCCGAAGGCGAGGTCGAACGCGACTTGGTTCTGGGGAGGGTGGTTTGGATATGATGCGAGGGTTCGATCTTGCCAGCCGTTTAGCACTATGAGCAGTGCGGACACCGACAAGGCGGCCATCGTAAAAATCGCGAAACCTGATCCGTCGTTGTGCAACAGTACGTAGGACAATCCGCGGAAGTTGGCCATGGCTGGCGGAAAAATCCCGGCAAATGGCTGCTCTTCGAGGTGAAGGAGGAATCTCGGGTAGGCAGCAAACACCGCCCATCCTGAGATCGCCGCCGACACTGCGGCCAGTGCTAGTGCCATAAGAACAAATCCGCGTACAAAACCGTTTCGGCCTTTTTGCAGCGCCAGGACAAGCGCCAACGGCAGCACGAGATTAAACTTGAAAAGGCCCAAGCCAAGCCAGCACCCCGCGGCGAAAGCGCGGTTCGATCTGAGGGCGGTAAAGGCCAGAGTGACGAACAACAGCAGAAGCACTGAGTCCTGACCTTGCAAGAAATTCAGCAACACGGGAACAAAGGTAAGCGAGGCCATGAGAAGCAGGCGCCAGTCCCAAGTCGGCAATACCTCACTCGCTAGTTTCCGTGCAATTAAAGTAAGAAATGCTAGATTGAGCACGGTCCAAAGCGTGTAGGCGCTGTTCAGCGGAAGCCAGGCTACTACGAGATAGAGCACAGCTTCGAAGGGCGGATGAATGTAAAGCGTGCCAACTCGTCCCACGTAACGCGACTGGAACTGACGCTGAACTTGGACGTCGTAGAGCTCGTGTCCGTGGCCCGCGATCAACAAACGCGAAGCGGAGTAGAAGTCAGGAAAGTCAGTTCCGTGCGAGGACGCGGAGAAGTGCGCGCAGAAAAATGCGGTAAGGGCGCTCAATAGGACCAGAAGCATCAGGGACTGCATCCATAGGATGAGAGAGTGAGGTCGAGTAACAAGGGGGAGCACGCCGCCGAGTCTATCGAAGGAGTGGCAGAATCGCTAGCGTTGGTTTCGCGAAAGCTCTTGCCGCCGGGGATGGATTTCTGGCTATATTTCTGTCCACACCACTGGAGTCCGGACTAACATACACTGGCGTTACATCTCATGGTCTTGAAAACGACAAGCCATCCTCATAGCTCCGGCTCGGGCGTGTTTCCGGGCTTGGTTTTCGTCCAGGGTAACGAGCAAAGGAAGGTTGTGCTCAACCGGACTCCGTTCAGCGTGGGGCGGAAGGTGGACAAGGATTTAGTAATCGCCGACCCGCGGGTCTCGCGCGACCACGCGCTCATCGTGCTAGAAGACGGCGATTTCTTCCTGCTAGATCAAGGCAGCAAGCACGGCACGTTCGTAAATGGAGAGCGCATCCAGAGGCAGAAACTGGAGCGCAACGACCGCTTGGAGTTCGGCGCGCGCGACTCGGCCTACGTTATTTTCCACCCGGCGCAGGACACTACGAACACAGCGCGCGAGTTTTTAAGCCAGATCTCAGGCATCCAGATCTCGCAAGAAGCCACCGACTTGGAGAAGTTAACGCTCTTCCTGGAAGCGGCGCGCAAGCTGAATACCATAGGGGTACTCGACGAGATTCTGGTGACCATGCTGGACGTGACGTTGCGCCTGATCCGAGCCGAGCGCGCCTACGTTTTTCTCAAGGAGGAGGACGGGAAGCTGCGCCTAGCAGCGGGACGAAATGCCCAAGGCGAGCCTCTGCTCGATGACAAGACCATTTCGCACTCGATCTTGGAAGAGTCGCTGCGTTCCAACTCGGAATTTCTCTTGAGCGATACCAGCCAATCACTCGATATGGCGGGGCGTCAGAGCATTGTGGCTTACGATCTGCGCACCGTGGTCTGCATTCCGCTGCGCAAGATGCATGTGCAGTCGTCCCGCGACGTCCAAACGCGTGTGCCTCCCCCCAGTGCCGTGGAAGTTTTAGGAGTCTTGTACCTGGATTCACGCTTTGCTTCGCGGGATATCTCAGGGGTGGGACATGACATTCTGCACGTAATCGCGACTGAAGCAGCGTCCCTGATCGAGAACGCGCGGCTGGTGCAGGCGGAGGAGGAAGCACGCCGTTACCAGCAGGAACTGGCGATTGCTGCGAGCATTCAGCAACGGCTGATGCAAGTGAAGATTCCCGAGGTACCGTTCGCGCGGCTTCGGGGACGGAATCTCTCCTGCAAAGAGATCGGAGGAGATTTCTTTGATGCGCTCAATACCAAAGAGGGTCTGGCGGTGGTGTTGGCCGATGTCAGCGGCAAAGGAGTCTCGGCGGCCTTGCTGGCCTGCCAGCTGCAGGGGATGATCTATTCGCATCTGAGCGCAGGCATGCCGCTGCTGCAAGTGGTCGAGGCCGTGAATCGCTTCTTTACAGAAAAGCTGGTGGGAGAAAAATATGCAACCCTGCTCCTGGCGCGGCTGCGGCGGGATGGCGACCTCGAATACGTAAACTGCGGACACGTGCCTCCCCTGCTCATTTGTAACGGAGAAGCCATTCGTCCGGCGCACGGTAATGTGCCCGTAGGGCTTCTGGCCGACGCCACGTATGAAAGTTCGCGCTGCCAACTGAAAGCCGGCGACAGCTTCATCCTGGTAACCGATGGCGTCACCGAAGCCGAGAACGCCACGGGAGAATTCTTCGAAGACTCGCGGCTGGAAGCGGTTGCGGCCAAGGACCCAACGCTGGAAGGCATCTTCGCGGCTGTTGCTGCGTTTTGCGGCGGAACGTCTCTAGGCGACGATTGTACGGTAGTCGAGCTGTACTACAAGGGGGAGCATTCGCCAGCCGGCTAAAGTTTCAGTTCCCAGGTTTCCGCGACCAGGTTCTTGCCCCAGCTGAAGTGTGGTTTTTTCCCGACCAGCTTAAACCCGGCCTTGTCGTAGATATGGCGCGCGGCCGTGAGCTCGCTCTGGGTCCAGAGCGCAATCTTTTTGTATCCAGCGTGCCGCGCAAATCGTATGCATTCGCTCACCAAGCGCGCGCCCATGCCCAAACCCCGGGCCGCGGGTTCAACGAACAGAAGGCGTAGTTTCGCAATTGTCTTCGATTTTCTTACCAGGAAAACGCTACCGACAAGTGCACCCTCTCGCTCAGCCATCCAGCAACGCTCGCATTTTGCGTCGTAATTGGCAATAAATTCGGCCACAATCGACGCCACCAGGGCCTCGAAATGCTCGTCGTACCCGTATTCCTGAGCATAAAGAACGCCATGCCTGTGGACGACCCAGCCCATATCTCCGGGCTGATGACAGCGGAGCAAATAGGGAGGCGTGGCTTTCTCTATCGTTCGGCCTAGGAGGATCTCAATCGTACCCATCGCATCGATCAGGCGTTTCTGTTCAAACTTCGAGAGGCGGCTGAGCATCGCTCCCGTCTCTTGACGCGATTGCGCGTCAAGCGGGGCGAAGGCCGCGCGCCCTCCCGGAGCGAGTCGGAGCAGGCTCTGGCGGCCATCGGCTTCCGACGGAGTTTTCGCGATCAGACGCCGTTTCTCGAATCGATGGAGAATCCTGCTGAGATATCCAGGATCCAGCCCCAGATCCTTCCCTAATACCGTCGCGGTGAGCTGGGGACGATGAGCGAGCTCGTACAAGACGCGGCTCTCGGTTAGAGAAAACCGGGTGTGATAGAGGCCTTCATCGAGGACACCAATACGCCTGGTATAGAAACGGTTGAACCGCCTTGCCAGAGCAATAGAATGGTCGAGTGCGGATGGATTCGCAATCATCATGCAGGTTCGATTCATTGCCATTGTCAATGAATTACTTGACTTAGTCAACTATCTAGGTTGTTCTCTGACCAGGAGCCGGAGCGCTGACGAGTGCCCGCGCTGGGTTGCACTTCTGGGCCAATGATGATCGAGTGAAATTCGCGAAAGGCTTGCGATCCGCTCTGGACCGTACAAAGTCAGCCAATGAGCTCTGAAGCCAACCCGGTGGTGCACTCGCTAAAGCACGCACCAAAGCCCGACGTAAAGCAAGTGCCACTGACGCAGTTCGTCGGATATTTTCTGTGGCTTGGGACGGTGGGATTCGGCGGACCGATTGCTCTTGCCGGACACATGCAGCAAGACCTGGTAGATGATCGGGACTGGGTGCGCAAAGAAGACTGCCTGGAAGGTCTGGCGCTGGCGCAACTCGCACCGGGTCCTCTTGCGGCGCAGCTGGCGATTTATCTTGGCTACATCCGCGCGGGCGTGTTCGGAGCTACAGCCGTGGGCATGGCGTTTGTCTTGCCATCGTTCCTGATGGTCTTGGCTCTGTCGGCGGCGTACGTGCGCTTCGGGGGTCTGCCATGGATGCAAGGCATGTTCTATGGGATCGGGGCGGCGGTTATAGGGATCATCGCGCGCTCAGCTTTTAAGCTGACCAAGCTCACGATTGGGAAAGACAAGCTGTTGTGGGCAGTATTTTTGTTGCTGGCGGTCTCGACGGCATGGACTTCACAGGAGATTATTTGGCTCTTTCTCCTGGGTGGAGTAGTGAACCTATTCGCGAAAGCCTTTCCCAACCGTCTGCCGCCCCGAAGCACAATACCGTTGCTCTTGGCGACAGGAACATTCGCGGCGTTTGCTGCAGGTGGCACCCGGTTGCAGATCTTCCTGTATTTCGCCAAGGCGGGAATGTTCGTATTCGGCAGCGGATTGGCCGTCGTGCCCTTCCTCTACGGTGGCGTAGTCGAAGGGCATCACTGGCTGACCGACCATCAATTCGTGGACGCGGTCGCAGTGGCCATGATTACACCGGGACCTGTGGTCATCACGGTCGCTTTTATCGGCTACCTGGTGGCGGGCCTTGGAGGCGCCACGGCGGCAGCTCTAGGCATCTTTCTTCCGGTTTACCTGGTTGTGGTTGTTCTCGCACCTTCTTACAAGCGTTGGGCGAAGAACCCGCAGTTGAATGCGTTCGTGCGCGGCGTCACTGCAGGCGCTACCGGGGCAATCGCCGGGGCGGTGGTGGTCCTTGCTCGTCGCTCGGTCTACGATCTGCCCACAATTCTGATCTGTTTGCTGAGCCTCGGCATACTGTTTCGCTGGAGAATACCCGAGCCCGTTCTTATCGCGTGTGCTGGCGTTGCCGGTTTGCTTCTACATTATGCGTGAAAAACCGCGATGGAGATGAATAAGATCAGAGCACTGCCTCCTCGAGCTCGGGCTCAGCTTTCGCAGTGTCTCCCTCTTCAGAAATGGCCACATGCTTCCGGGCTACCAGCATGTAGATAGACGGCACCACGAATAGCGTGAATAGCGTGCCTATGATCATGCCGCTGACCAACATGATTCCGATGCTATTGCGCGCGCCCGCCCCGGGACCTCTCGCGAGTACAAGCGGGAAGTGACCGGCGACCGTGGCGGCGGTGGTCATGAGAATCGGCCGCAGGCGAGTCTCGGCTGCTCCAATGACGGCAGCCATCTTTTCTTTTCCCGTTTCCTGGAGATAGTTTGCAAACTGCACAATAAGGATGCCGTTCTTCGACACCAGACCCACCAAAGTGATCAGTCCTACTTCGCTGTAGATGTTAAGCGTCGTCAGCCCCAGAAACGAGAACATGAGTGCCCCAGAGATAGCTAGCGGCACCGAGCCGACAAGGACGATGAAGGGGTCGCGGAAGCTCTCGAATTGCGCGGCCAACACCAGATAGATCAGGATGGCTGACAGCAAAAAGGTACCGAGAAACTTGCTGCCCTCAACTCGGAGCTGGCGAGACTCGCCGGCGTAGTCAACCGTGAAGCCCTGAGGCAATATCTTTTTGGCTTCGTCTTCCAGGAAAGTGAGTGCCTTATCGAGCGGGACGTTCGGGGGCACCACGCCCTGAATCCGCACAGCGTTAAGCTGCTGGAATTTCTTCAGCTCCCGCGGCTCGGTGGTGGTCTTCAGGGTGGCGAAGGTGGACAACGGAACCAATTTGTTGTCCGATCCTTTTACGTAGATCTGCGCCAGTTGATCGGTGGTCAAACGTTCCACGCGCTTGACCTGCGGAATGACCTTGTAACTTTGTCCCTGAATGCTGAAACGGTTCACGTAGTTTCCGCCGAGAAGGGTCGAAAGATCTTTGCCGGCTTGGCTCAGGTCAACCCCTTGGGAGCGGAGTTTGTCGCGATCAAAGACCACCTCGGCCTGGGGCTGGTCAAACTTCAGGTCCGAGTCGGCGAAGATGAACATCCCGCTGGCAAAGGCCTTGCCCACGAGCTGGTTGGCGAACTGGACGAGTTGCTCGGGCTCTGCCGAGGAAGCGATGACGAAGTCCACGGGGAAGTTGCCTCCCCCCGGCAGCGGCGGAGGTGTAAGCGGGATAACTCGAATGCCCGCGATCTTCGATAATGGCCCAGTGGACTGGACGAGAAGTTGCTGAGCGGTCTTCTTGCGCTGGCTCCATGATTTGGTGACCATACCTCCGAAACCGCCGTTAGGATCAGTGATCTGGAAGATGCTCTCGCTTTCGGGAATCGAGTGGTAAACGTCGTAGATCTCGGACGCGAAAAGCTTGGTCTGATCGAGGGTTGAGTTGGCGGAAGCCTGCACAACTCCGAAGACCACCCCCTGGTCCTCCGCCGGTGCCAGCTCGCGCTGGGAGAAGATATAAAACGGCACAACCAACAGCACCACGATCACCCACACGACCAGAACCACTGGCCGGTATTGCAACGTGCCGGTCAGAATCCGCGCATAAACGGTGCGCACGCTGTCAAAACGGCGGTTGACCCATCCAGCGAAGCCGCGCTCGGTATCGCCTGCGCGCAGCAACTTGGAAGCCATCATCGGTGATAGGGTCAGCGCGACAATTCCTGACACCAGTACCGCCCCGGCGAGAGTGAAAGCGAATTCACGGAATAACGCACCGGTTAAACCTCCCTGGATACCCACTGGCGCATAAACCGCGGCCAGGGTGATGGTCATCGCGATGATCGGACCTACCAACTCACGGGCTGCGTCAATTGCCGCCCGGTAAGGGGTCTTGCCCTCATGCAGGTGCCGCTCCACGTTCTCCACCATCACGATAGCGTCGTCCACCACCAGGCCGACGGACAGCACAATCGCCAGCAAAGTCAGCAGGTTGATGGTGAAACCAGCCGCAAACATCAGGAAGACCGCGCCGATGAGTGAAATGGGAATTGCGACCACCGGGATGAGCACTGATCGAAACGAGCCCAGGAACAAAAAGATGACCACAACCACGATGAAGAGGGTCTCGGTAAGGGTACTCAAGACTTCTTTAATCGCGTCCTGAATGTAGGCGGTCGAGTCATAGGGTATGCCGACCTTCATGCCGGCCGGCAACTGCTCTCGAATTTGGGGAATGACATCGCGAACTTGTTTGATGACATCGAGGGAGTTGGCCGTAGGCAGCACCCAGATGCCCATAAAGGTCGCAGCCTCGCCGTTAAAGCGAACATCCTCGTCGTAGGTTTCCGCGCCCAGCACAACGTCAGCAATTTCGCCGAGATGAACTATGGTTCCTTTGTCCTGCTTCACCACCAGTTGGCGAAAGTCATCCGCGGTGCGCAGATCGGTGTTGGCCACCAGGTTCACCGACACCATGGAGCCTTTGGTTCGCCCAAGGGCTGAAAGGTAGTTATTGTTGGCCAGCGCATCGTGCACCGCGGATGGCGTAATGCCAAGAGCCGCCATCTTTTCCGGTTTGAGCCAGACGCGCATAGCGAACGTACGTTTACCAAGAATGTCGGCGCGCTGGACGCCACTGATCGCACTCAGTTTCGGCTGGACAACGCGGGTCATGTAGTCCGTGATCTGGTTCTGATCGAGATCAGAGGACGAGAACCCCAGGTACATTGCGGCAAATTGAGTATCTGCTGTTTCGAGGTCAATGACCGGAGCTTGGGATTCAGGAGGCAGGTCATTACGCACCTGTGCGACCTTAGCCTGTATCTGGGTGAGAGCCGCATTGGTGTCGTAGTTAAGCTTCAAGTGCACGGTAATCGTGCTAATTCCCTGCGCGCTCGACGATTCCATGTAATCAATGCCGTCGGCGCTGGCGATCACACGCTCCAACGGGGTAGTAATAAATCCTCGAACCAGGTCAGCATTGGCGCCGACGTACACCGTAGAGACCTGGATGACCGCAATGTCACTCCGTGGATACTGACGCACGCTTAGTGAGCGGATGGACTGTAGGCCCGCGATCAAAATAACTAAGTTGACGCAGATGGCGAGAACTGGCCGCTTAATGAACAGATCGGTAAATTTCATCAGTTGTCCTCGGGCTTGGGAGACGGATTGTTTCCCGGTTGGATCTTATTGTTAACGGCCACTGCCGCCCCGTTCCGCAGTTTGAAGGCACCCGAGGTGACAACTTCGTCGCCCTGGTTAAGACCCGACACAATGCCGATTTGATCGCCGCGCGCGCCCGCAATCTTGACGAACTGCTGGCGTACTCCGCGGTAGGTTTTCCCGTCTGGCCCTTTGAGATCCGTGACAATATAAACAGAATCACCGAATGCCGCGTAGTTAATCGCGGATGCCGGCAGGGGGAATAGCGAACGCTGCGCCCCCACCCCGACCTCCACCTGAACGAACATGCCTGGACGCAGTTTGTTTTCCGGATTGGCCAGCGTCGCCTGCACCTGAAGGTTGCGCGTAGACTCGTCCACAGTAGATTCGAGCGCATTCACCCGTCCCGTGTACTCGTGTCCACTCGCACCGTCAGTCGAAATCTTTACGTTCTGTCCCGGTCGCATCTGGCTCATTACCTGTTGTGGCACGTTGAAGTTGGCATAGATCGGATTCAATGCCTGCAAAGAGACGATTGCAGTACCTGCGGACATGTACTGCCCCAGGTTGACTTGGCGGATACCCAAGATCCCCGAAAAAGGCGCCCGAATAGTCTTGCGCTGGATCGTCGCTTTGATTTCTCCAACGTTTGCTTCCGTCTGCCTTTGCTCGGCTGTCGATTTGTCATATTCCATGCGGGAGATAACGCCTTCGTTCACCAGCTGCTGCATCCTGTCGTAGTTGATCTTTGCGAGATCGCGCTGCGCCTCCACGGCGGCCAACTGGGCTCGTTCTTGCCGGGTGTCAAGCTGTACCAGCACCTCTCCCTCGTGAACGAACTGGCCGGAATCGAAGGTGATTGTGTCGACTGTCCCAGGCAAGTCCGCGCTCACGGTGACACCATGTACGGGCGCCATCGTTCCCACCACGCTAAGTGTGGACGGCCACGTCTCCTGCTTAGCGACAATTGTCGTCACGGCTTCCGGAGGGGGCTGGAAGGCACCACCTTTTACCGCCGCTTGAACTTGCCGCAATTTGAAGTACCCAAGAGCCCCGACCAGCAGCGCAACCGCGACCAGCATGAGAATCATCCGTTTGGCCATAATGTCCCCTTACATTTGACAAGTGTTCAGAAATTCGGTGAGCAGCGGTTCAAAACGCGATTTTCGAAGGTCAAGTCCGCGGCATGCGTGACCATCGCGCCAATCGTATGATCACGAGGCTGAAAGCCGCGGTTTCGTCAGCCGACTGTCGTCCCCGAAGCTAGCCCATGGTTCAATCCAGCTCGCATACGCATCCGATTTCCTAGACTGGCAAAAGGATGCGAAAACTTTTACTGCATGATGACGGATAGGTCGACGTATTCCGCCGCTGCGTCGCTGCAACGTCGCGGATGGATCACGACCACCTCTTTCTTCTCTTTTCAATGGGTTAGAATCAGGACGCTATTCAGAGCGCATGAAGAAATTCGGAGCAAAGATAAACATAACAACCCGACTCCTGAGGAGGGACTTCGGACATGCGTGCCGACACTTCCCGGTCCTTTTTCTTTTGCTGGGCATGCTTGCAGTCTTGCTGGCTTGCCGCAGTATCGCGCGGGCCAAAGAACACGTCGCACAAGGTAATCGTTATCTCGAACAGAAGAAATTAGCTGAAGCGGAAAACGAATACCAGCAAGCTACTCAGATCGATCCCGACTTCGCCGAGGCACACTATCGCTTGGGCCTGCTTCAGATCGAGCAAGAGCATCCCACCGCTGCCATCAAGTCGCTGTCCCGGGCGGTTGACCTGGATCGAAAGAACACCCGCGCGCGCCTGCAACTGGGAAGTCTACTTGTGTTGGCGACGCAATATGCCGAGGCTCGCCAGCAGGCTGACGCCGTTCTCAACCAAGACGGAAGGAACGCTGGGGCTCGCCACTTGTTGGGTCAAATCGCTCTTCATCAGATGCAATACCTTGAGGCGGAGAATGAACTGAAACAGGCGATCGATCTGGCGCCGTGGGATCCCGGGGTGTACGAGGATCTCGGGCTCACGCAGTTGCTGGATGCAGAATACGGGGCGGCGGAAAAGAGTTTTCAGACCGCGGTCGATGTCAAGCCTAACGATCCCAAGACTTTCATCAACCTGGCGAATTTCTACAAAGGTCAGAATGCACCGGACCGTGCGGAGCAGGTGTTGCGTCAGGGAATGGAGAAGAATCCGCGGGCGGTTGAATTGCCAGTTGCGTTGGCTGCTCTCTATTGGGAGCGAGCACGGTTGCCGGATGCCAAGCGAATACTGCAGAAGCTGGAAGCGGACGAGACTGATTTTGACAATGGCCGGCTCGCGGTGGCCGAATTCTATCTGGAGAAGGGAGATGCTGCGTCGGCGTTGGAGCACTTTCAAGGCCTGACAAAAAGAAATGATCACGACCTGTCAGCGGCCAAGAAAGTTGCCGAATGCTATCTCCAATTAGGACGTTGGAAGGAGGCAAACGACTGGATTGAGCAGAGTTCCACAGACCATAAAGATGCCGACTTTCGCTTGCTCCAGGCTCGAAGTTATCTGGGCGCTCTTCGGCTGCGCGAAGCTGCCGCCGAACTGCAGGACTTGCTCAGGGATTCGCCGGATATTTCCGTCGTCCATTACTACCTCGCTCAGGTATACATCCGGCAAGAGGAGGCTAGGCCGGCTCAACAAGCGTTCCTGGAAGCATTGCGCTACCAGCCGGGATATCTTCCCGCCCTGATTGGCTTGGGAAACATTAGTTTGCAGCAGAACGACGCCGATGGCGCTCTGCGGTACGCCAGTCAGGTGATTGCCACAAGTTTTTGGGTTGCTGATGCACATGCGATTGCGGGAAGCGCTTATCTTCTGCGAGACGATCTCGATCAGGCGCAAAGAGCCTTTGAGCTGGCCCTTGGTCTTAATCCTCGCAGCCCGCAGGCCCAGGAACGATTGGGGGCGGTTCTAAGCAGGCGTGGCAATTACGCGGATGCGGAGAAAGCTTACGAGGCCTCGCTGGCCCTCGCGCCGGATTACGCCCCCGCCCTCAGTGGTTTGGCGGAGATTTTGGTCAAACAAGGAAAGGCCAAGCAGGCCAGAGAGAGCATTGGAAAGCATGTCGTGGCGCAGCCCAGCTCTTATCAGTTGCAAGTCGCCAAGGCTGAGTTCTGCATCGCACAAAAAGACTGGACCTGCGCCGAGCGCAGTTACCAGCAGGCTCTGGCCTTGAACCCCTACTACGTCAATGGCTATCTCGCATTGGCTCACGTTTACGCCGCGACCGACCGCCCGAGCAAAGTCATTCAGGAATATGAAACGGCAAGGAGTAAGTTTCCCGAATATCTGCCCACCTACGTGCTCCTCGCCCAAGTTTACGAATATGTTGGCGATGTGAATCGAGCGCAGCAGACTTATCAGCAGGCTCTGACCGTCGATCCGAATTTCTATTTAGCTCAAACCAGCTTGGCGCGGCTCTATGCAGCGGCGCGGCCCGACGACCCGAACGTCAATGACGCGCTAGGCTGGATCTACTACAAAGACGGTTTGTATCGCTCCGCGATACCAGCTCTTGAGGCTGCGGTTGGAAAGAGCCCGCAGGTCGGCAAGTTTCAGTTCCATCTTGGCATGGTTTACCTGGCGTCAGGGCAGTCTGCGCAGGCCCGCAATGCTTTGCAAACGGCGCTAAACCTGGGTCTGAACGTCGACGACACCCGTTCCGCCCAGGAAGCGCTGCAAAAAGCAGGATCGTAACCCGGTTGACCTCTCCCGACAGCGCCATCGATGCCTCTGGGCGCCGGGAAAGGGCTGTGAGCGCCCCATTCGGGCCAGCCGCAATATTTTTCATCTTGACAATGCGATTACGTGGACTATGATTCGGGACGCCTTCCCCAAGCTGTAGAAGTCTGCCCGTAAGGCCGAAGATTAAGGATCCCGGACCGAATCGAATTGATCTTTTCACACAGGGAGCTTCCGATGCGCCCAACCTCTGCTCGTGTAGCCAGCTGGACGAGTGTATTTTGCATCCTCGTAGCGCTCTTCGCTTTCGCCAACCTTTCATTCGCGCAAAGCCGTTCGAATGCGAAACGCCGGCTTTCAGAGCGCCCTATATCGAGCACGGTAGCGTTGAGAGCGGCAGCACCAGTGCACCTGGCGGCGAGCGCGGTGAAGCCTCCCAACACGTCTGATAGCTGGACGGGCAGTGGCGACGGCACCAGTTGGAACCAGGGTACCAATTGGAGCGCCGGTGTGCCTAATAGCGGCACCGTCGATGTGACGATTGGCACCACGACGGCGTCCGTGAACGACA
>WNFD01003040.1_pt1 | contig 41759 bp, 36 predicted proteins | sample 5400491 | NCBI WGS metagenome assembly WNFD01 (sample SAMN13153343, study PRJNA577476) | soil metagenome | isolation source: 120 cm saprolite under Douglas fir tree site 2 hole 2 replicate 2 | place: USA:California | collected 2015-04-18
GCATCGGCGAGTTCGTTGCGCGCCTGATCGAGCTCGGTCTTGAGTTTCTGAGCGTCCGAAAGCTTGTCCTTCTCGGCCCTCCAGCGCGCGGTGAGCGCCGAGGATTGCTCCTCGAGGCCGGCGAGCTCCTTCTCGAGCCGCGCCAAGCGATCCCTGGAAGCGGGATCGGCTTCCTTGCGCAACGCTTCCTGCTCGATCTTGAGCCGAACGATTTCCCGGTCCAGCGAATCGAGCTCCTCCGGCTTGGAATCCACCTGCATTTTCAGCCGTGCCGCCGCCTCGTCGATCAGGTCGATGGCCTTGTCGGGCAGGAACCGGTCGGTGATGTAGCGGTGTGACAGCGTCGCGGCGGCCACGATGGCGCTGTCGGTGATGCGCACGCCGTGATGCAGCTCGTATTTCTCCTTCAGGCCGCGCAGGATCGAGACGGTGTCCTCGACCGAGGGCTCGGAGACGAACACCGGCTGGAAGCGCCGCGCCAACGCGGCGTCCTTCTCGACGTGCTTCTTGTATTCGTCGAGCGTGGTGGCGCCGATGCAGTGCAGCTCGCCGCGCGCCAGCGCCGGTTTCAGCAGATTGGAGGCGTCCATCGCCCCTTCGGCCTTGCCGGCCCCGACCAGCGTGTGCATCTCGTCGATGAACAGGATGATGCCGCCTTCGGCCGCGATGATCTCCTGGAGCACCGATTTGAGCCGCTCCTCGAACTCGCCGCGATATTTCGCACCGGCGATGAGCGCGCCCATGTCGAGCGCCAGCAGCTGCTTGTCGGCGAGGCTCTCGGGGACGTCGCCGTTGACGATGCGCAAGGCGAGCCCCTCGACGATCGCGGTCTTGCCGACGCCGGGCTCGCCGATCAGCACCGGATTGTTCTTGGTGCGCCGGGACAGCACCTGGATGGTCCGGCGGATCTCGTCGTCGCGGCCGATGACCGGATCGAGCTTGCCGGCGCGCGCGGCTTCGGTGAGGTTGCGGGCGTATTTCTTGAGCGCATCATAGGCGCTCTCGGCCGAGGCGCTATCGGCGGTGCGGCCTTTGCGCAAGGCATTGATCGCGGCGTTCAAATTTTGCGGCGTGACTCCGGCGCGCACAAGGATCTTGCCGGCTTCGCTCTCCTTGTCGAGCGCGAGCGCAAGCAGCAGCCGCTCGACCGTCACATAGCCGTCGCCGGCTTTTTCCGCGGCCTTTTGTGCGGCATCGAACACGCGCGCCGTTGCCGGCGCAAGATAGAGCTGCCCGCCGCCGGCCCCGGAAACTTTGGGGAGCTTGGCAAGGCTCGCCTCGACCGCGGCGAGCGCCTCGCGGGAACGGCCCCCGGAACGGTCGATCAGGCCGGCCGCGAGCCCCTCCGGATCGTCGAGCAGCACCTTGAGGATGTGCTCGGGGGCGAACTGCTGGTGGCCTTCGCGCAGCGCCAGCGATTGCGCGGATTGCACGAAACCGCGGGCGCGGTCCGTGTATTTCTCGAAATCCATGTCGAACTCCCTCGGCCTGCTCCGCCCGCCCGAACGGCACGGTCGGAACATCGTCATCGGACGTATTGAATGCCCAGGACCCCGGTACGGCGGTCCGTGCAAAGATGTAGGAGGGGTAGGCCCAGCGCGGAAGGGGCGGAGCCGGGTTTTCATAGGCTGGCCAGCAGTGCGCGGCATGCTAAAGCCATTGCCGGGGAAGGCTGGCCGATGCACCAATCGACGAAGATCGAGGCGATCTACCGATATCCGGTCAAGGGTCTGAGCGCCGAGAGCCTGGCGTCGACGCGGCTGACAGTGGGCGAAACCATTGCGGCCGACCGGCTCTACGCCATCGAGAACGGCCCGTCCGGTTTCGATCCCGCGGCTCCCGAGTATCTGCCCAAGCAGCGCTTCCTGATGCTGATGCGCAACGAGCGCCTGGCCCGGCTCGAGGCCCGGTTCGATGTTGCGACTCATGCGCTCGCAATCGAGCTGGAAGGTGCGAGGGTCGCCTGCGGGGATCTGCGCACGCCAGGGGGCCGCGCCAGCATCGATCGCTTCTTCGGGGAATTCTGCGCCGACGAGCTACGCGGACCGCCGCGAGTGCTGCACGGGAACGGCCACAGCTTCTCCGACGTCGCGCGCAAGGTCGTGTCGATCATCAATCTGGCTTCGGTCGCGGCAATCGAGGACGCGATCGGCGCACCGGTCGATCCGCTGCGCTTTCGCGGCAACCTCTATGTCGCGGGCTGGCCGGCGTGGCACGAGTTCTCGCTGCTGGATCGCGAGATCGGCATCGGCGCGGCCGCGCGGGTGAAGACCGTCAAGCGCATCCGGCGCTGCGCGGCAACCGAGGTCGATCCTCGAACCGCCGCCCGCGATCTGCCGATCCCCGGGACGCTGTTGCAACGCTTCGGCCATGGCGATTGCGGGGTCTACGCCGAGGTGACGGCAGCGGGCGAGATCGCGCTGGGCGATGCGGTGGCGGAAGGCTAAGCCAAGAGCCGAGCAGCATACGCACTGTCCCTTTCCCCTTGTCGTGGGAGAGGGAAAGCGCGCTGCCGGCTCAGCCTGAGGTATCTGAACAAACAACGCAGCAAATGAGCTCAATGGTTGCGGCTCAGCAGGAACACCGCCTGCTCGCCGAACAGGTTCCAGAACCACCACGGCGCGTTGAGGCGGAGCGGCTTGCCCCAGGCGTTGAGCGCCACCGCGCGCTCCATCTTGACCCCGATCGCCGTGCACAGGTCGCGGAAATCCTTGATCGTGCAGAAATGAATGTTCGGCGTGTCGTACCAGCTGTACGGCAGATTGTCGGTCCGGGGCATGCGTCCGCCGAGCAGGATCCGCAGGCGGATGCCCCAATGGCCGAAATTGGGGAAGGACACGATGGCGCACCGACTGATGCGCAGCATGTGCTCGAGCACCCGGCGGGGATGGCGCGTCGCCTGCAGCGTCTGCGACAGGATCACGTAATCGAAGGAATCGTCGGGATAGTCGACCAGGTCGGTGTCGGCGTCGCCTTGGATGACCGCTAGTCCCTTGGCGACGCACTCGTTCACGCCCTCCCGCGAAATCTCGATGCCGCGGCCGTCGACGCCGCGCCGCTCCGCCAGGATCCGCAGGAGCTCGCCGTCGCCGCATCCCACGTCGAGCACCTTGGCGCCGCGCTCGACCATGTCGGCGACGAGCAGGAAATCGACGCGGGCGCCGCCCTGCGCGCGCGCCGCCTCGGCCATGGTGAGATCCCGGGTGAGGCGCTTGAGCATCATGATTTGCCGGGCTTAAGCCCGCGCAATCTGCCGGCGCCCTCGAGGAAGCCGCGCACGATGGCGAACAGCTCGGGTTCCTCCAGCAGGAAGGCGTCGTGCCCCTTGTCGGTCTCGATCTCGGCGAAGGAGACCGGGGCACTCGCGGCATTGAGCGCGTGGACGATGGCGCGGGATTCCGCGGTCGGAAACAGCCAGTCGCTGGTGAACGATATGACGCAGAACCGCGTCCGCGCACCCCGGAACGCCTGCGCCAGCACGCCGTCGTAATCGGCGGTGAGATCGAAATAGTCCATCGCCCGGGTCAAATACAGATAGCTGTTGGCATCGAAGCGCTCGACGAAGGAGATGCCCTGATGCCGCAGATAGTTCTCGACCTGGAAGTCGGCATCGAACGAGAAGGTGGGATTGGAGCGGTCCTGCAGCCGACGGCCGAACTTGCGATGCAGAGCCGCATCCGACAGATAGGTGATGTGCGCGCCCATGCGCGCCACCGCGAGCCCGCGGCGCGGATTGGTGCCCTCGAGCTGATAACGGCCGCCGCGCCAGTCGGGGTCGGCCATCACCGCCTGGCGGCCGACCTCGTGGAAGGCGATGTTCTGCGCCGAATGCCGGGTCGAGGCCGCGATCGGCAGCGCCGCGAACACCCGTTCCGGGTAACTGGCCGCCCATTGCAGGACCTGCATGCCGCCCATCGAGCCGCCGGCGATCGCGAACAGCGATGCCACGCCCAGATGGTCGAGCAGCATCGCCTGGGCGCGCACCATGTCCCGAATGGTGATCACCGGAAAGTTCAGGCCCCACGGCTCGCCCGTCGCCGGATTGATGGAGGAGGGCCCGGTGGTTCCCATGCAGGCGCCCACCACGTTCGGCGAGATGACGAAATAGCGCTGGGTATCGATCGGCCGGCCGGGCCCCACCATGGTCTCCCACCAGCCCGGCTTGCCGGTGACCGGATGCACATTGGCGACGTGCTGATCGCCGGTGAGCGCGTGGCAGATCAGGACCGCATTCGAGCGCTCGGCATTGAGCTCGCCGTAGGTCTGATAGGCGATCTGGAACGGGGTCAGATCGACGCCGGCATCGAGCCGCAGCGGTTTTTCCGGCCCGAACCGTACCAGCGGCGATTGCGGGTTCTCCGCCTCGCGGGAGCGGCCCGTCGCGTCGCGTACTATGCTGAGGCTGGCATCGGCCATCGCGGCGCTCTCGTTACAACTACAGAACTACGGCTCCCGGCCGAACCGGATCCGGTCCTGCGTCAACACCGGCGCCGCCGGGCGTAGGTAGGGAAACCGTGCCGCAACGTCAACGTTTTCTTTGATTTCGCCGTGCTTGGCACCTATCAATGGCGGCGCAAGGGCGGCGGGTTTTCCCGATTTATTGATCAACGATGGACAAGCATGGCCGACGGACCTTCGCTCGCCGAGCTCAGACGCGAGATCGACCGGATCGACGCGGCGATGCACGCGCTTCTCATCGAGCGCGGCGAGATCATCGACCGGCTGATCGGCGCCAAGCGCACCCAGGAGTCCGGATCGGCGTTCCGGCCGGCGCGCGAGGCCGAGATGATGCGCCGGCTGGTGGGGCGCCATCGCGGCATCCTGCCGCTCGACGCCGCCGAGAGCATCTGGCGGGTGATCATCGCCACCTTCACCTATGTTCAGGCGCCTTACGCGGTGCACGCGGATCTCTCCTCGGGCGAATCGGCCATGCGGGATTCGGCCCGCTTTCATTTCGGCTTCACGGTGCCGTTCGTGGCCCACATGGGAGCCGCTGCCGCGGTCGCTGCGGTCGCGGCCTCGAAGGGCGACCTCGCGCTGGTGCCGGCAACGCTCATCGCCGGCGCCCCGGCGTGGTGGCCGGCGCTCGAAGGCGAGCGCGAGCCGAAGATCATCGCGCGGCTGCCGTTCGTCGAGCGGGCCGATCATCCGGCCGGCCTGCCGGTGTTCGTGGTGTCGCGTTCGGCGCCCGACGCCATGGTGAGGGAAGTGGAAGTGTGGAGCGTCAAGGTGGCGGGCTGGGGCGTGGCGGCGTCGCGGGCGATCGCGCCGCTCGCCGACGTGCTCGCGGTGCCGGACCGCGTCTCCGACGGGGCCGCGCTGCTCGTCTCGGTGCCGCAGGGCCAAACGCTCGACGAGATCGGCGCGGCGCTGGTCGCGGCCGGTGCCTCGATCGCGTCCGCGGCCCTCGTCGGCAGCCATGCCACGCGCTAAACCGTCGCCACGTCCGGATTGGTGGCGAGCGGCCGCTGACCGGTCGAGCTTGATTCCCGGCGCCATCGGCACCAGAACACGCCCGGCCGCTTCGCTCGGCCGAACGGCCGCGACCGGAGTTTTCCATGTCCGCACGACAGCGTCCCGAACCGCGTCCCGGCGTGCTCGCGATCGAGGCCTATGTGCCGGGCAAGAGCAGCGCGCCCGACGCAGCCAAAGTGTTCAAGCTGTCGTCGAACGAGACGCCGCTGGGACCGAGCCCCAAGGCGCTCGAGGCCTACCATGCCGCTGGCGCCACGCTGGCGGAATACCCCGACGGCTCGGCTTCGGCGCTGCGCGAGGCGATCGGCCGCGCGTTCGGCCTCGACCCGGCGCGCATCATCTGCGGGGCGGGGTCGGACGAACTGCTGCATCTCTTGGCGCAAGCCTTTCTCGGGCCGGGCGAGGAGGCGATCCACACCACCCACAGCTTCCTGGTCTATCCGATCGCGACGCTGGCGGCCGGCGGGACGCCGGTCGTAGCCGGCGAAAAGCACTACACGGCGCACGTCGACACGATCCTCGCCGCGGTGAGCCCGCGCACGAAGATCGTCTTCATCGCCAACCCCAACAATCCGACCGGCACCTATCTGCCGTTCGACGAAATCCAGCGTCTGCGCCGCGCGTTGCCCAAACCCGTGCTGCTGGTGCTCGACGCCGCCTACGCCGAATACGTCCGGCGCAACGACTACGAATCCGGGCTCGAGCTCGTCGCCACCTCCGACAACGTGGTGATGTGCCGGACCTTCTCGAAGATTCACGGATTGGCCGCGCTGCGCCTGGGCTGGCTCTATGGTCCGGCTCACATCGTCGATGCGCTCAATCGCATCCGCGGACCCTTCAACGTCAGCCAGCCGGCGATCGCTGCGGGCGTCGCCGCGATCGAGGACGCCAATCACGTCGAGGCTTCGGCCGCCCACAACGCGCGCTGGCTGCCGTGGCTCACCGAGGAGATCGGCAAGCTCGGGCTCGCAGTGACGCCGAGCGTCGCCAATTTCGTGCTGATCCATTTTCCCAGCGATAAAGGGCGCACGGCCCAGGATGCCGACGCGTTCCTGACCCGGCGCGGCCTCATCCTGCGGCGGCTCGAGCCCTATCATCTGCCGGGCGCGCTGCGGCTCACCGTCGGCAGCGAGGAGGCCAATCGTCTGGTGGTCGAAGCGTTGGCGCAATTCATGGGTGCGGCGGCGTGAGCGAGCCTTTATTCGAGCGGCTGGCGCTGATCGGGGTCGGCCTCATCGGCTCCTCGATTGCACGCGCCGCGCGCGCCTGCGGCGCCGCGCGCACGATCGTCGCCACCGCCCGTTCCGCGGCGACGCGCCGACGCGCGGCCGAGCTCGAGCTCGCCGATGAGGTAGCGGCCACGAACGCGGCGGCGGCGAAGGACGCCGATCTCGTGATCGTCTGCGTTCCGGTCGGCCAATGCGGCGCGGTCGCCGCCGAGATCGGCCCGCATCTCAGAGAAGGCGCGATCGTCTCCGACGTCGGCTCGGTCAAGGCTCAGGTCGCGCGCGACATGGCGCCTCATCTGCCGGCCGGCGTCCATTTCGTGCCGGCGCATCCCGTCGCCGGCACCGAATATTCCGGACCCGACGCGGGCTTCGCCGAGCTGTTCGTCAACCGCTGGTGCATCCTCACCCCGCCCGAACATGCCGATCCGGCCGCCGTCGGGCGGCTCTCGGCGTTCTGGCAGGCATTGGGGTCGAGCGTCGAGACGATGTCGGCCGAGCATCACGACCTGGTGCTCGCGATCACCAGCCACGTGCCGCATCTGATCGCTTACACGATCGTGGGAACGGCCGACGATCTCGAGGCGGTGACCCGTTCCGAGGTGATGAAGTTTTCCGCGGGCGGCTTTCGCGACTTCACCCGCATCGCCGCATCCGATCCCACCATGTGGCGCGACGTCTTTCTCGGCAATCGCGAGGCCGTGCTGGAGATGCTGGGAAGGTTCAACGAGGACCTCGCCGCCCTGGCGCGGGCGATCCGCTGGGCCGACGGCGACGCTTTGTTCGATCTATTCACGCGCACGCGCGCGGTTCGCCGCGGCATCGTCGAGCTCGGCCAGGATTCCGGAGCGCCGGATTTCGGCCGCACCCATGCTCCGCTGCCGCTCGCCCCCCTGCCGCGGCCCTACGCGGCCGACGGCGAGTAATGGGCGCCCAATAGCTCGAACTACTTGGATTCCGCCTTCTCATACAGCGGTGCGGTGCGGCCGAGCGCGAGCGGCCCGAGCGAAACCGCGCCGTCGGCGAACCGCAGCGGCATGGTGACCGCACGCCGGCCTTCGAGCTCCGCCGGCTGGCCGAGAAAGCCCAGCAGGCTCGTGCCCATGCCGGCAAGCGAGCCCGAGACGGTCACGCCCGGAAACAGCGGCTTGAGCACATTGAGGTCGAACCCCGCGACCGTCATGCGCAGCGTGCCGTCGAGGCGCCCTTGCGGGCTGAGGCCGAGGCTGCCCGCCCCGACCGCGATCATATCGCCGCGTTGCAGGCGCGCATGTTCGATTTCGAGCCGGCCGCCGGCCGCTTGCAGCTGACCCAGCAGCGCCGCAAGCGATCTCGGCGTGAGATCCTTGAGCCCGCGCAGGACCGCCGTGGCCTCGAAATCGATCGGCTGCGGCATGAGCGAGCCGGCGGCGGGCGAGGCCGCATCGGTGAACCGCGCCGCGAGATCGAGCACGGGCCGGCCCGGCGTCGAATCGGGATCGAGCCGCACATGCAGTTCCATATGCTTGGCGGTCAGCAGGGTCTGCGAACCGGCCGGGCTCTTCTGGTCGAGCCGGAATTGATCGACCGCGAGCGAGATGCGCTCGGGGGTAGGCGGCAGCCCGCGGACGCTGGTCTGTGCCAGCGTCCAGTCGGCGACGAGCGACACCCCGCCGTTCGGCGCCTCGAACGTGAGCGGCGCCTCGACTTCCGCGATCAGCAGATTGGGCCGGTAGACCTGCGCGACGACGAGGAGGTCCTTGGCTGTGACCACGAACGGGGGATCGGCGCTGCGCATTTGCGCCCCCGCCGCGGTGCAGCGCACCTCGATGCGGAACGGATAGCCGGCGAGGTTCTCGGATGCGCAGGTGTAGAGGCGGCCGGATTGCGCCTCGCGCGCGCGCCAGGCCGTGATCGAGGCTTGGGCCACGGAGGAGGCATGAAACCACAAGGCGGTCCATCCGGCGGCAAGCGCCACGAACAAGGCGAACGGCAGAACGACCTGCCAGGACCGGCGGGAGATGGGGCGGGAATGGATCATCCGTGCTTGCATCGACGCGAGATGTGGCCCGAGCAAGGCAGCTTTAGCCGAGTTTTCGGGCCGCCGGAACGCGCGAATCGTCATGGTCCGTAGCCCGGATGGAGCGCCCGCGCAGCGGGTGCGTAATCCGGGGATCGAGTTCGCCGCTCAAAGTCCCCGCTTTTCGCGGGGACGGCGGCCTCCGGCCGCCGAATTGCCTCTGCTCCGCCGAGCTGTTAGGCGGGGTTCGCGCTTGATCCGCTCCGGATGCCGCCCGCTCGCCGATGGACGCTTCGCCCGCCGCCAAAACCGAAGACCTTTGGGTGTTCGCCTACGGCTCGCTGATGTGGCGACCGGGGTTTTCGTACCTCGAGCGCGTGTCGGCGCGGCTCTACGGCGCACATCGCGCGCTGTGCGTGCTCTCCCACGTCCATCGCGGCACGCCGGAGCGGCCGGGCTTGGTTCTGGGGCTCGACCGCGGCGGCACCTGCCGCGGCATCGCCTACCGGACCCCTGCAAAGCATCGGGATGCCACGGTTGCGTATCTGCGCGGGCGCGAGCAGGTCACGGCGGTCTACCGCGAGACCGTGCGGACCGTGCTGCTCGACGGCGACGCGGGGCGCCGGGTACAGGGGCTTTGCTTCATGGTCGACCGCTCGCATCCGCAATATGCCGGCGAGCTCGATCTTGCTTCCCAGCTGCATTATGTCCGCCAGGGTCACGGGCGCTCGGGAGCCAATCGCGATTACGTGCTCGCGACCGTAAAAGAGCTCGAGGCGCTCGGCTTTCGCGACCGGGATCTGCATCTCCTCGCCGAGCGCCTGCATGGCGTGCACGAGGCGCACGGCGGAGCCGGGTAGCTCCGTAGTCCGGATGGAGCGAAGCGTAATCCGGGACCCCTTTCCCGGATTGCGCGGCGCTGCGCGCCGCTCCATCCTGGCTACGAGGTCTGCTCGCCTTCGGCGATGAGCCGTGCGGTCGCGGTCTCGATCTCGTGCTGCAGCCGGGCCAAGAACGCGTCGGGCGCAAGCCCGGGCGGGATCGGATCGAGAATTTCGACGCGGACCACGCCCGGATGGCGCAGGAACGAGCGGCGCGGCCACACCAGACCGGAATTGAGCGCGACCGGCAGGCACGGCGCGCCGGTCGCGGCATAGAGCTTGGCGACCCCGAATTTGTAGGCGGGCGGGGCTCCGGCGGCGCGGCGGGTGCCTTCGGGGAAGATGATGATCTGCCGGCCGCGGCCGATCTCGAATTTCGCCCGCTCCGTCATCGCGAACAGCGCCTGCGATCCCGCGCCGCGATCGACCGAGATCATGTCGGCCCGCCACATGCACCAGCCGAACACCGGAATCCACATCAGCTCGCGCTTGACGATGAAGGTGGGATCGGCGAACAGCGGCAGCAGCGCGAAGGTTTCCCAGACCGACTGGTGCTTGGCGGCGACGATCAGGGGTCCCCGCGGGATCTTGTCGAGGCCGCGCCATTCCACCTCGATGCCGCAGATCGCGCGCAACAGCCGCAGGTTGGTCCGCCCCCACGATTTGGCGACGCCGAGCATCGCGTGGCGCGGGAACGGCAGCGCCGCCAGCGCGACGAGCAAATAGAGGACCAGCGTCAGATAGAACGCGACGTTGAACGCGGCCGAACGCAGCGCGATCGAACCGGCGGGACCGGATCGGGGCGCGCGCCGGGAGGCACGGTCAGCTCCTGGTGCGGCTCCGGTCACCGGCGAAATCCGTCGAGGCGGATGCGGGCTCGAGCCGCGTGCGGACCTGGGCGACGAGGTATTTCACGTATTCGAAGAACAGCAGCCGCATCGAGGCCGCGGTCCACCACGGCTCGTTGCGCATCTTCTCGCTGATCACCGGAAACGGGATCAGCTCGACGTCGGGCATTTGCCAGGCGAGCTCCACCATGGTGCGCGGCATGTGATAGCTCGACGTGACGACGATCAGCGAGCGAAAGCCCCGGTTCTTGACCCAATGCCTGGTTTCCACCGCGTTGCCCAGCGTGTTGACCGCCGAGTGATCGAGATCGACGCAGCAGGCCAGCAGGCGGGCATATTCCGGCACGGTGCGGGCGATCTCGCCGGTCGTGGTGCCGCGGTGCACACCGCTGATCAGCAGCCGCTTGCCGCGCCCGGCCGCCAGCAGCTCGATACCATCGAGGATGCGCGAGGCGCCGCCGGTGAGCACGACGATGCCGTCGGCGCTGCGGTCGAGCGCGACCTCCTCGCTCGGCATGCGCCAGACGAACCACAGGAAGCCGGCCGCGAACAGCACCGGCACGGCGATCAGGATCGCGAGCGCCGCGCCCAACGCCCGCTTGAGGCGCCCGGCCTTGCCGGCCCGATCCGCGGTTGCGGCGTTCCCGGTCATGTCGGCTCCCGGCTTGCATCCCGCCGATCAGGATACCGCAGGGGACCCGGAGCGGTCGATGTCGGCCGGCGTTCTGTGCTCATTCGATCGACGCCAGGGTGCGATAGACGGTCAGTCGCGAGGTGCCTGCGGTGACGACGGCGATCAGCACGACGAGCCCGGCGATGGCGCCATAACCCGCGGCACCGAGGCCGAAGCCGCCGAACAGCGCCGCGAGCTGCTCCTCGGTGGGGGTGCCTTTGAACCAATCCGCCAAGAACCCCGCGATCGCGAACAGCAGCATCGCGGCGGCGCCGCCGATGACGCCGCCTTTCAGCCCGAGCCACAGGAAATGCCGCTGGAATTGTCCGGCGATGAATCCGTCCCGGGCGCCGACGAAATGCAGCACCTCGATGACCGGGCGGTTCGCCGCCATCGCGCCGCGGGTCGCGAACGTCACCGACAGCATGGTCGCGGCGACGACGAGCGCGAGCACGCCCAGCCCCGCGGCGACCGCGGTGCGGGCCATGGTCCGCATGCGCTCCACCCAGTCGCGGTGATCGTCGAGACTTGCCTCCGGGACCTCGGCGGCGAGCGCCTTGCGCAGCGAGGCGAGATCCGGGGCGCGGTCCGCAGCCACGCGCAGCACGACCAGGCGCGGCACCGGGAGATCGTCGAATGACAGGTCGGCGCCGAGCCAAGGCTCCAGCAGGCGCGCGGATTCCGCCTTGGAATAGGCCCGGACCCCGACGATGCCCGGGGTCGCAATGGCGAGATCCGCCGCCTTCTTGACCTGAGCGTTGGTGTCGCGGCCCTCGACCGGCCGAACCTGGATGGTCACCTCGCGCGCGACCGCCGACTGCCATTCGCCCGCGGCCCCCCGCACCAATACCACCGCGCCCAGCGTCAGCGCCGCCAGGAACGTCATGATCGCCACCACGGCGACGAGCGCGCGGCCGGCAATGGAGTCCGCCGGAACGATCGAGGTCCGATGGGGCGGCATCGCCGCGCCCGGCGGTTCGGATAGGAGAGCCTGTTGCGTCATCGCGTCCATGCGCGCGGAAACCGGGGTCAGTCGTAGACGTGGATCCTGCCTTCGTGCAACACCAGCCGGCGGGCATCGAACAGGTCCATCAGGGCGATGTCGTGGGTGGCGATGATGACCGAGGTGCCCGACTTGTTGAGCTCGACGAACAGGCGCAGCAGCCGCCGGGCGAGCACCGGGTCGACGTTGCCGGTCGGCTCGTCGGCGAGCAGCAGGTGCGGCCGGGCGATGACGGCGCGCGCGATCGCGGCACGCTGCTTCTCGCCTCCCGAGAGCACCGCCGGCAACGCCAGCATCCGTTCGCCCAACCCCACCCAGCGCAGCAGCTCGACCACCTCGTGGCGGTAGCTTGCCTCGTCCTTGCCCAGCACGCGCAGCGGCAGCGCGACGTTCTCGTAGGTCGTCATGTGGTCGAGCAGGCGGAAATCCTGGAACACGATACCGACGCGGCGCCGCAGCGTCGCCAGCGAGTCCTTGGAGAGCGTGGCGACGTCGTGGTCGAACAGCGAGATCAAGCCTCGCGTGGGCTTGAGCGAGAGGTACAGCAGCCGCAGCAGCGAGGTCTTGCCGGCGCCCGAGGGGCCGGTGAGGAACTGGAAGGAATGCGGCTCGACGCTGAAGGAGAGGTCGCGCAGGACCTCCGGGCCCAGGCCGTAGCGCAAGCCCACGTTCTCGAATCGGACCACGCCGTCCTCCGAATCGGCCCGCGCTTTTCCTGTTGTCGCGCCGGCGCGCTTAAGGATGCATTAACTATAGGGCCTCACAATCGTTAATCTTTCAGTAACGACATACCTGGGGGCCTCCCCGGCGCAGAATGGGGCAACGACGGGCTCGCTCCCTCCGCGCGGGCAGGGAGCTATGTTGTTAGGTCGGCCTGGCGGTCCGGATGTCGTCCAGATCCACTGTGGGCAAAAACCCGCCCCGCGAAGGCGTTCCGCTCCGAGGCTCGGTTGACGGGAACCGGACGCACAGTAGAATGTCCGCGGACTGGCGATGGAGTTCGCCGTAACTGCCCTCCGGGCTGATGACTCCTGTCGAAGCACCGCTTGTCGAAGCACCGCTTTGATCGGAGTCGCCATGGTTCCCCTCAGAACTGGAGATTCGCGGACAGCCGATCCGGGCGCATGGCCGCGGCTTGGGCCGGATGCTCGCGTTCGGCGCGGCCGTGCGGCCGGCGAACGCCAAAAGTCTGCCTCCCATCAGCACCCGAGTCGACGATGACCTACGCCTGGACGCTCGCTGCCCTATGGCTCGGATTGGCGCTCGTTGCCACGCTGTTCGCACTGTGGTTCCGCGTATCGACGGCGCTGACCGAGATCATCGTCGGCACGCTCGCGCAGCTGATCCTCGGATCCTGGTTCGGCGCCGACGTGCTCGGAGGCAACGAATCCTGGATCAAATTCCTGGCCGGCGCCGGCGCCATCGTGCTCACGTTCCTGGCCGGCGCGGAGCTCGACCCGGTCGTGTTCCGGCGCAATTGGAAGGAGGCGACGGCGCTGGGGCTGATCGGGTTTTTCGCGCCCTTCTTGGGCTGCGCCGCGGCGGCCTATTGGATCCTCGGCTGGGCCTTGATGCCGAGCTGGCTTGCCGGCGTCGCACTCTCGACCACGTCGGTCGCGGTCGTCTACGCGGTGATGCTCGAATACGGCTTCAACAAGACCGAGTACGGCAAGATCGTGCTGGCCGCCTGCTTCATCAACGATCTCGGCACGGTGCTGGCGCTGGGCTTCATCTTCGCGCCGTTCACGCTGCGAACCTTGCTGTTCGCCGGCATCTCGGTGGCGGTCTTCGTCGCGCTGCCGTGGCTGACCCCGCGGCTGTTCCGTCGCTACGGCAACCGCCCCTCCGAGCTCGAGGCCAAATATCTGCTGCTTGTGCTGTTCGCCTTGGGGGCGCTGGCGGGCTGGGCGGACAGCGAGGCCGTGCTGCCGGCGTATGTCATCGGCATGGTGCTCGCCGGCACGGTCGGCCGGGATCACGCGCTGATCCGCCGGCTGCGCACGCTCGCGCTCGGGTTGTTGACGCCGTTCTACTTCATCCGCGCCGGGTCGTTCGTGTCGATCCCCGCGCTCGTCGCCGCGCCGACCGCCTTCGTCGTCTTCCTCGTCGTCAAGATCGCCGCGAAGATCGTCGGCGTCTATCCGGTCACGAAATATTTCGGCGCGCCGAACCGGGAAGCCATGTACACGACGCTGCTAATGTCGACCGGGCTCACGTTCGGAACGATCTCGTCGTTGTTCGGTCTGTCGCATGGTATCATCGACCAGGGCCAATACTCGGCCCTGGTGGCCGCGGTCATCGGCAGCGCGGTCGTGCCGACGGTGATCGCCAACGCCTTCTATCTGCCGCACCATCTGTTGCCGAAGGCAGAGCCCGAGCCGGGGTCCGCGGAACGTGGGGGAGCGGCGTCGCTCCGGCCCGCGACCAAGGCCAAATGACGCGGGAGGGCGTGCGATGTTCGACAAGATCCTGGTCGCCAACGACGGCTCGGAGCACGCCTTTCACGCGCTGTCGCTGTCGCTCGCGATCGCGAAACAGAATGGCTCCGAGCTGCACATGGTCTCGGTCGAGGAGATTCCCTATCTGCCGGAATTCATCGAGGAAGTCCGCGAATCGACGGGCAAGGCCGCGCGCTTCTTCCACGGCGTGCTGCAGCGCGCGCGGGCGATGGCGCAAGTGCAGGAGGTCGAGCTGCATACCCACTTGCTGGCCGGCCATCCCGTCCGCGACATCGTCGAGCTCGCGGCCGAGCTCAAGGTCGACCTGCTCGTCATTGGGGCGACCGGCCATTCCGCGCTCTACGAGCGGATGGTCGGGAGCCGTGCCGATCGCATCATGCAGCTCGCCAAATGCCCGGTGCTGGTGGTGAAGTAAGCCGGTTGCGGACAGCCTCGCCGGAGTATGCGTCGAGGCCGCGCCGCTCTCCGCTCGTCCCCGCGAGGGGCACCCCGTCGCGCTTGCGCGACGGGACCCCGTTGCGGGGACCCAGCTGGACCCCCGCTTACGCGGGGGTGAGCGGAGTGTATTGCCCGAGCTCGACCCAACACTTCAATTCGGGACCAACAAGCCGTAAGTAATAAGTGGCCCCGCGCCACGACCCGAGTTCCAAGCCATGCCGCACTATCGCTCCCGCGCCACCACCCACGGCCGCAACATGGCCGGCGCCCGCAGCCTGTGGCGGGCGACCGGCATGACCGACGCCGATTTCGGCAAGCCGATCATCGCGGTCGCCAACTCGTTCACCCAGTTCGTGCCCGGCCACGTGCACCTCAAGGATCTCGGGCAGCTGGTCGCCCGCGAGATCGAGCAGGCCGGCGGCGTCGCCAAGGAATTCAACACCATCGCCGTCGACGACGGCATCGCCATGGGCCACGACGGCATGCTCTACAGCCTGCCGTCGCGCGAGATCATCGCCGACAGCGTCGAATACATGGCGAACGCTCATTGCGCCGATGCCCTGGTCTGCATCTCCAACTGCGACAAGATCACGCCGGGCATGCTGATGGCCGCGCTGCGGCTCGATATCCCGGCGGTGTTCGTGTCCGGCGGCCCGATGGAGGCCGGCAAGGTCAAGCTGCACGGCAAGGCCCAGGCCATCGACCTCGTCGATGCCATGGTCGCCGCCGCCGACAGCCGCGTGAGCGAGCAGGAGGTCGCGGTGATGGAGCGCTCGGCCTGTCCGACCTGCGGATCGTGCTCCGGCATGTTCACCGCCAACTCGATGAACTGCCTGACCGAGGCGCTCGGGCTCGCGCTGCCCGGCAACGGCACCGTGCTGGCGACCCATGCCGACCGCAAGCGGCTGTTCGTCGAGGCCGGCCACCTGATCGTCGACCTCGCCCGGCGCCACTATGAGCAGGGCGACCCGTCGGTGCTGCCGCGCGCCATCGCGACGTTGCGCGCGTTCGAGAACGCGATGACGCTCGACATCGCCATGGGCGGCTCGACCAATACCGTGCTGCATCTGCTCGCCGCCGCCCACGAGGCGAAGGTCGATTTCACCATGCGCGACATCGATCGCCTGTCGCGGCGCGTGCCGGTGCTGTGCAAGGTCGCCCCGTCGGTCGCCGACGTGCATCTCGAGGACGTGCACCGCGCCGGCGGCATCATGGCCATTCTCGGCGAGCTCGACCGCGCCGGGTTGATCGACGCGGGCGTCGGCACCGTGCACAGCGCGACGCTGCGCGAGGCGCTCGACCGCTGGGACGCCACGACCAGCCGCAGCGAGGCGGTGTCGAGCTTCTATCGCGCGGCGCCCGGCGGCGTCCCGACCACCGTTCCCTTCAGCCAGGGCCGGCGCTTCGACGCGCTCGACCTCGACCGCGCGGGAGGCGTCATCCGCGACGCCGCCCATGCCTACAGCCGGGATGGCGGGCTTGCCGTGCTCTACGGCAACCTGGCGCAGGACGGCTGCATCGTGAAGACCGCCGGCGTCGATCCCGGCAATCTCGTGTTCTCGGGTCCGGCGCGCGTGCTCGAAAGCCAGGACGCGGCGGTCGAGGCGATCCTCGGCGGCAAGGTCGCGCCCGGCGAGGTCGTGGTCATCCGCTACGAGGGGCCGCGCGGCGGCCCGGGCATGCAGGAGATGCTCTATCCCACGAGCTACCTGAAATCGAAGGGCCTCGGAAAGGCCTGCGCTCTCGTCACCGACGGCCGCTTCTCCGGCGGCACCTCCGGGCTGTCGATCGGCCATGTCTCGCCGGAGGCGGCGGAGGGCGGGGCGATCGCGCTCATCGAGGACGGCGACCGCATCGCGATGGCGCGCCGACGCGCCGCGATGGAGGCGCGGGGAGCGCGGGCCTGGCAGCCGAGCTCCCGCAACCGGCAGGTCTCGACCGCGCTCCTCGCTTACGCCGCGCTCACCACCAGCGCCGCACGCGGCGCCATCCGGGAGGTGCGGCCGCGCTCCAATTCGTAGGATGGGTTGACGCCCGCGCAGGCGGGCGGATCGCTTTGGCTCGCAGCCGCGCGCGAAGGTCTCGACGACGATCGTGCCGCCGCCGCGGCGCGCGCGGGATAGGTGCGGCGTGAACGAAGCCGAGACCAGCTCCCGGCTGCGGCCAGCTCAGAACGCCTTGGGCAAGCCGGCTTGGCGCAAGATGGCGTTCGCGGTGTGACGACTCGGAATGCCGACTGGCACCGCGAAGTTTCGCTTGGTGATCGGGCTGTGCCAGATTTCGTGGCTGCCGCGGCCTTGCCGCACGAAGGTGCAGCCGGCGGCGCGCAGCAAGTCCCGCAGCGCGCGATCGAACGGCGGTGCCATTCAGACGGCCGGTTCGGCTTCGCGCAATGCGGTGATCTGCAAGAACAGCGAAGCGGGATCAACCTCGGGATGATTGTCCGGCAAGAGGTCGAGCGCCATCGCGGATATCTTCGCCAGCAGCTCATCGAGCGTCGGCGCGTCGGCGGCGGCCGGGATGTCGTCGCAGTGCCCGCTCCAGACCGACGCCTCCTGGTCCCAGGCGGCGGAAATGGTGAAAATCACCGGCTTGGACATGTCCGCTCCGTAGTTGCCGCTCGAGGCGGCGTCGCGCACATCACCTAATATCACATCCCGGCCTTTGGAAGGAGGCAGGCTGAACGAAGCCGAGACCCGCATCGAACTCGTCTACCCCGCTCTGAAGTCGGCAGGATGGAGCGATCGGGGACGTGCGAGCCGGCTTCGCCGCATGACGGGGCAGTAATTTCCCGTCTAAGATGGCGATACCTCCCGCAGGGTCGCTTCCCGCGATTGCATTTTCCCGTCTAAGATGGCGATCGCCCCTCGCGGGATCGATGCCCGCGATTCCCCGAACGACAAAGACCCACGCTCCTGCGATGAAACCCGCCGCCTTCGACTATGCGAGACCCGCCGATCTCGACGCGGCCTGCGCGCTGCTGGCCGACGGCGACGACGCGCGGATCATCGCCGGCGGGCAGACGCTGGTGCCGCTGATGGCGATGCGGCTGGCGCGGCCGCAGCGGCTGATCGACATCGCGCGCATTCCCGGCCTCGCCTTCGTGCGCAAGGCCGGCGATGAGGTCGCGATCGGCGCGACCACGCGGCAATGCATGCTCGAGCGCGATCCCACCGTGCGCGCCGACGTGCCGCTCCTCGCCGCGGTCATGCCGTTCGTCGGTCATGCGGCGATCCGCGCCCGCGGCACCATCGGCGGCTCGCTCGTCAATGCCGATCCGGCGGCCGAGATCGCGCTCGCGGCGGTCACGCTCGGCGCGACCATCTGCTACCGCGAAGGGGCCGCGAGCGCCGAGATCCCGGCCGAAGAATTCTTCCTCGGCCCGATGACGACGGCGCTGCCGGTGGCCGGCTGCCTCACCGCGGTGCGCTTTCCGGTCTGGCGCGAGCGCCGCGTCGGCGTCGGCTTCCACGAGGTCAACGCCCGCCGCAGCGACTTCGCCTTCGCGTCGGCGGCGGCGCAGGTCGCGCTCGACGACGACGGCCGCTGCCGCCGGCTCGCGCTCGGGATCGGCGCGGTCGCCGCGGTGCCGCTACGGCTCGACCGCGTCGGCCGCGCGCTCGAAGGCACGCGCATCGACGAGGGCCGCGTGCGGGAAGCGGTGCGCGCCGCGCTCGCCGACATCGAGCCGCTCGCCGACCTCCATGCCTCCGCCGATTATCGCCGGCGCGTCGCAGCGACCCTCGCCGTGCGCGCCGTCGCCGATGCCGCTCGGGCGGCCGAGCGCGGAGGCGCCGATGCGCGTTGAATTGAACGTCAACGGCGAGACGCGCGCGGTCGAGGTCGAGCCGCGCTTGAGCCTGCTCGATTGCCTGCGCGAGCGGTTTCTGCTCACCGGCGCGCATGCCGGCTGCGAGCACGGGGTCTGCGGCGCCTGCACCGTGCTGATCGACGGCACTCCCGTGCGCTCCTGCCTGATGTTCGCGGTGCAGGCCGACGGCTATGCCATCACCACCATCGAGGGCGTGGCGCCGGGAGCGGGCGAGCTTTCGCCGGTCCAGGACGCCTTCTGCGAGACCCACGGCATGCAATGCGGCTATTGCACGCCGGCGATGATCCTCACCGCCCATGCGCTGCTCGCGAACAACCCCGCGCCGAGCCGCGACGAGATCGTCGAGGCGATTTCCGGCAACATCTGCCGCTGCACCGGCTACGCCCAGATCGTCGAGGCGATCGCGCTCGCCGCCGAGCGCATGCGCGGCCGCAACCGGCCGGCGGGCAAGCCATGACCGCGCCGACCAAGTTTCGGTTCGTTTCCTCCGACCGCCGCGTGCGCGAGGATCGGCGCTTCGTCGTCGGTAAGGGCCGCTTCGCCGCCGACGTCGTGCTCCCGGGCATGCGGCACGTCGCGCTGGTGACCTCGCCCCATCCCGCCGCGCGCATCCTGCGCATCGACAAGGACGCGGCGCTCGCGCTCCCTGGCGTGCATGCCGTGCTCGACGGCCGCGAGCTTGCCGCCGCCACCGCCCCGCTCGCCGCCGGCCTCGATACCCCGAAGGTGCCGCGCCGTCCGCTTGCCGTCGACGTCGCGCGCTACGCCGGCGAATGGGTGGCGGCGGTGGTCGCCGACAGCCGCGCGCTCGCCGAGGACGCGGCCGAAGCGGTCGCGGTCGACTACGAGCCGATCCCTTACGTGCTCGACGGCGAGGAGGCCTACGCGCCGGGGAGCCCGGTGGTGCACGAGGCCCACGGCTCGAACGTGCTCCTCGACCGCGCCTTCGTCTGGGGCGAGGTCGAGAAGGATTTCGCCGAGAGCCCGCATCGCCTGTCGGTCAAGGTCAGATGGGGTCGCAGCGCGACCGTGCCGGTCGAGACCTTCGGCGTGCTCGCGAGCTGGGACCCCTGGCGCGAGATCCTCGACGTTTATGCTTCCGTGCAGATGCCGCGCTTTCCCGACCAGATCGCGCTCGCGCTCGCCCTGCCGGGCTCCGCGGTGCGGGTGCACAACGATGTCGACGTCGGCGGCAGCTATGGGGTGAAACGCGGCATCAAGCACGCGGTGGTCGCCGGCTATCTCTCGCGCCGGCTCGGCTTTCCGGTGCGGCTGGTCGAGGACCGGCTCGAGAACATGCGCGGCGGCGATGCGCACGGCCCCGAGCGCAATTTCGACCTCGAGGTCGCCTTCGACGATGCCGGCGTGATCCGCGCGATGAAGATGCGCGCGCTCGACAATGTCGGCGCCTATGCCGGGCGCTCGCCGTTCCAGCTCGGCAAGCCGATCGGCGCGATCGTCGGGCCCTACCGCATCAGGAGCGTGCAGTACCGGGCGATCGCGGTGACCTCGAACAAGACCGTGCAGGAGGCGGTGCGCGCCTTCGGCCAGGCGCCGACCAACTACGCCATCGAGCGGGCGATCGAGGAGGTGGCTGCGCATCGCGGGCTCGATCGGCTGGAGGTGCGCCGGCGCAATCTCATCCGCGCGGACGAGTTTCCCTATCTGATCCCGAGCGGCACCACCTATGACAGCGGCGACTATCACGCCGTGATCGACAAGGTGCTCGCGCGCGCCGACTATGCCGGGCTCCTCGCCGAGCGCGACCGGCTGCGCGCGGCAGGGCTCCTCGCCGGCATCGGCATCGCCGCCTGCCTCGAGCCGAGCGGCGCCAACTCGACCTTCGAGCCGCTACTCAACCCGAAGAACGAGACCACGACGTATACCGATTCCTGCCGCATCAACGTCGACGTCGGCGGCGCTGTCACCGCCGCCATCCACACGCTCTCGGCCGGGCAGGGCCACGAGACGATGGTCGGCACCGTGATCGGCGAGGTGCTCGAGATCGATCCCGAGCGCATCCGCGTGGTGCGGCCCGACTCGCTGGCGTCGCTGCCGAGCCAGTCGCCGGTCGGGAGCCGCATGGCGATCATGCTGGGCGGCGGCGCCTTCCATGCCGCGCACAAGCTCAAGGCGCGGCTCCTCGCCATCGCCGCCCACGATCTCGCGATCCCGCTCGAGCGCGCGACCTACGAGGCCGGCGCCGTCTTCGACCGCGCGGCGCCGCAGACGCGACGTAGCTTCGCCGAGCTCGTCACCATCGCGCACCGCTATCTCCATCGCCTGCCGCCCGACACCGAGCCGGGGCTCGCCTTCACCCACGTGATGGCGGTGCCAGGCGGCGGCACGCTGCCGACCGCGGACGGCCGCGTGCAGATGTATCCCTGCTTCGCCTTCGAGTTTCATCTCCTCCTCATGACCATCGACCCCGAGCTCGGCAAGCCGCGCTTCGTGCGCTACGTCGTCGGCCACGATTGCGGCACCGTGATCAATCCGAAGATCGTGCGCGGCATGACCATGGGCGGCATCGCCCACGGCATCGGCGCGGCGCTCTACGAGGAGTTCGCCTACAACGCGGAAGGTCAGCTCGTCGCCCAGAGCTTCATGGATTATCTCCTGCCTTCCGCGCACGAGGTGCCCGCGGTCGAGATCGTCGAGCACGTGACGCCGTCGCCGTTGACCGTGCTCGGGCAGAAGGGATCCGGCGAATCCGGTTATCTCGGCGCGCCGGCGGCGATCGCGAGCGCGGTCAACGATGCGCTGCGGCCGCTCGGCATCGCGGTGAACCGCCTGCCGATCAGGATGAGCGAGCTCGGCGACATGATCGCGGCGGCGAGCGAAAATTCGGTGTCATCGTCCGCCCCCGGGTCCGGCCTGCGGCCGGCCCGAGGGCAAGCTCCAGCGGACGATCCAGTAACCACCGGCCAGTGTTTGGGAGAAGGACCGTGCTCCGCTCTGACCTGCGGTGGATACTAGGTCCCCGCTTGCGCGGGGACGACAAGGGAGGGCATCAAAGGTAAAGAGGAGATGCGATGATCATCGACGTCCACGGCCATCTGGTGCCGCCCGATCTTCTCGCCGCGATCCGCAGGGAGCGCGGGCGCTTTGCGTCGCTGCGCCTGATCGAGGAGGCGAGCCTGGCGCTGGCATTCGCCGGCGGCAAGCCGTCGCGGCCGATCATGAAAGGCCTGAGCGACGTGGCGGGGCGCCTCGCCTGGATGGCCCGAGCGGGCATCGACCGGCAGGTGGTCGGAAGCTGGCCCGACTGGTTCGGCTACGAGCTGCCGGCGGCCGAGGGCGAGGCCTGGTGCCGGCTGATCAACGAGGCGCAGCTTGCCGCCGCCAAGGCCGAGCCGCGCTTCGTGCCGCTCGCGGTCGTGCCGCTGCAGGACGGCGCGCGCGCGGCGGCGGTGCTGAAGGCGGCGGTCGCCGCGGGCTTCCCCGGCGCGATGATCTCGACCTTGCCGCGCGGCATCGGCAGCGTGCTCGATGCCCGCGACCTCGATCCGTTCTGGGCGGCGGCGGACGAGGCCGGCGCGCTCATCCATATCCATCCGAGCTACGACGCCGGCGACGCGCGCGTGACCGACTACGGGCTCGCCAACGGCGTCGGCCGGATCAGCGACGCCATCGTCGCGGTGGCGCGGCTGCTGTGCAGCGGCCACGTCACGCGCTACCGCAACGCCAGGTTTTTCGTTCCCATGGGCGCCGCCGGGCTGCCGTTCCTGCTGGGGCGGCTTGCGCGCAACGCCAAGATCACGCCCGGGGTCGCCGATCCGGCCGCCGGGCTCGCGTTGCTCTATACCGACAGCATCCTGCACGATCCGCGGGTGCTGCGATTTGTCGTCGAGATGATCGGCGCCGACCGTGTGATGATGGGCTCCGACATGCCGTTCCCGATCGGCGACGAGGAGCCGACGAAGATCGTCGCCGCCGCGGGGCTCGAGCCCGACCAGGTCGCCTCGATCAACGGCGGCCTGGCGCAGAAGCTGTTCCGAGTGGGATGAGAGAATTTCGGATGGCAGATTTTCGGCGCGCCGGTGGCCGCCGGCTCGGTTGGCTCCTCTTCTGCCTGGCGCTCGCCGCGGCCCCGGCGGCGGCCGCCGAGGAGGTCAAGATCGGCGTGGCGCGGACGTTGAGCGACGCCGGCTACTACATCGCCGACGCCAAGGGGTTCTTCCGCGAGGAAGGCGTCGACGTCTCCATCACCGGGTTCAATTCGGCCGCGCAGATGATCGTGCCGCTCGGTACGGGCGACCTCGACGTCGGCGGCGGCACGGTATCGGCGGGCTTCTACAACGCGGTCGGGCGCGGCATCCTCATCAAGATCGTGGCCGATCAGGCCTCGATCAAGCCGGGCTACGGATATTCCTCGCTGATGGTGCGCAAGGACCTCGTCGACTCCGGCCGCTACAAGACCTTCGCCGACCTCAAGGGCATGAAGGTTGCCATCGGTGCGCCGGGCACGGGCACGGCGTCCGCGCTCAACGAGGCGCTGAAGAAGGGCGGGCTCAAATACAGCGACGTCGAGGTGGTCTATATCGGCTTTCCCGAGCATCTGCCGACCTACCGCAACAAGGGGATCGACGCCAGCATCACCAACGAGCCGACGATGACGCGGGCGATCGAGGAGGGGGTCGCCGTGCGCGTCGCCGGCAACGATGTGACCTATCCGAACCAGCAGACCGCGGTGACGTTCTATTCCGATCTCTTCATCAAGGGCCGGCGCGGCGTGGCGGAGCGATTCATGCGCGCCTACATCCGCGGCGTGCGCCTATACAATGACGCGCTGAAGGACGGCCGCCTCGCCGGCCCGAAGGCGGACGAGGTCATTGCCATCCTGGTCAAGCACACGACCATCAAGGACGCCGGCATGTTCCGCCGCATGATTCCGAGCTACGTTGATCCCGACGGCGAGGTAAACGTGACGAGCCTCGAGAAGGACCTCGATTTCTTTCGCGAGCTCGGCCTGATCGAGAAGAAGGACGTCAGCGTCGAGGGCGTGGTGGACGCCTCCTTCGCGAAGGCCGCGGTGGCGAGGCTCGGACCGTATCGGCGGCCGGCGAATTGAATCACGGCAGAACGACGATGACTACACCAGAGCAGAACGACTTTCTCACCCGGACCGGACCGGGCACGCCGATGGGCAACCTGTTCCGGCGCTACTGGATTCCGGCGCTGCTCGCGAGCGAGGTGCCGGAGCCGGATTGCCCGCCGGTACGCGTCAAGCTCCTGTCGGAGCGGCTGCTGGCGTTTCGCGACACGCAGGGGCGCGTCGGCGTGATCGACGAGTTCTGCGCCCACCGCGGCGTCTCGCTCTGGTTCGGTCGCAATGAGGAGTCGGGCCTGCGCTGCGCTTATCACGGCTGGAAATACGACTTCACCGGCCAGTGCATCGAGGTCCCGTCCGAGCCGGTCGAGAGCGGCTTCTGCCGAAGGATCAAGCTGACCTCCTATCCTTGCGTGGAGCTGGGCGACGTCATCTGGGTCTATATGGGGCCGCCGGCGTTGCAGCCGCCGTTGCCGGGCTTCGAATGGGCGAAGGTGCCGCCCTCGCATCGCTTCGTCTCCAAGCGCACGCAGGAATGCAACTATCTCCAGGCGATGGAGGGCGGCATCGATTCCGCGCATGTCTCGTTCCTCCACCGCCACGATTTGCGCAGCGACGCCTTGCACGTGGGCAAGGGCGCCGAGCTCACGCGCGAGACCGACGCGCGCTTCGAGGTGGTGGAGACCGCGGGCGGCATGGTCATCGGGGTGCGCCGCCCGGCGCCGGACGGCCAGCTCTACTGGCGGATCACGCAATGGATCATGCCGTGCCACAGCATGATCCCGCCCTACGGCGAGAACGCGCTCAACGGCCATGCCTGGGTGCCGGTCGACGACGACAGCTGCATGGCGTGGTGCTTCACCCACCACCCCGCGCGGCCGCTCGGCGCGGGCGAGCGCGCCAGCATGCGCGACGGCGGCGGCATCCACGTGAAGCTCATCCCCGGCAGCTTCCGGCCGACGGTCAACAAGGACAACGACTACCTGATCGACCGCGCCGCCCAGCGCGCCAGCAAGACCTATTCCGGCGTCGCCGGCATCGCCATGCAGGATGCCGCGATCCAGGAAAGCATGGGGCCGATCCAGGACCGCAGCAAGGAGAACCTGGTCTCGACCGACAACGGCGTGATCATGGCGCGCATCAGGCTGCGCAAGGCCGCGCTGGCGGCGCAGCAGGGCAGGGAGCCGGACGGCGTCGATCCGGCGACGCACGCCGTGCGCTCGGCCTCGATCGTGCTGCCGGAAAGCGTCGGCTTCTACGAGGCCGCCGCCGACGCGCTGCGGGTGAAGGAAGGCGTGGCGCACACCTCGGTGTGACCTGCAGCGGGTCCGTCAGCCGCCGATCTTGTGCGCGCGCACCGGCACGGTCATCTCGCCGATCGGATCGATCCGCGCCACCATCGTGTCGCCCGGCTTGAGCGGGCTCACGCCCTCCGGCGTGCCGGTGTAGAGCACGTCGCCGGGATAGAAAGTATAGAACGTCGAGCCCCATTCGATCAGCTTGCGACAATCGTAGATCATCTGTTTGGTGTTACTCGCCTGCTTGGTTTCGCCGTTGACCGAGATCGTGAGCGGGACGTCGTCGGGATCGGGGATTTCATCGGCCGTCACGAACCAGGGGCCGAGCACGGAATAGCTGTCGATCGATTTGCGGAAGCTGCGGTCTTCCGGACCGCGCGCGGTCATGTCGAGACCGATGCAGTAGCCGGCGACGTGATCGAGCGCCTTCGCGCGCGGGATGTCGCTGCCCGGCTTGCCGAAGATGATCGCGAGCTCGACCTCGTGCTCGTTGCGGCGCTCGGGAAAGCGGATGGCCACGCCCTCGGAGGGGCCGACCAGGGAAGAGTTCGCCTTGAGGAACAAGCCCGCGGTGCCGATGGCGGGCGAGGGCTTGCTGCTCTGCGCGGCCGCGCGCGCCGCCATCTCCTCGATATGCGCCTTGTAATTGGTCGGCGCCGCCACCAGCTTGGAGGGCCGCGCCACCGGAGCGAGCAGCCTGACCTGCGCCACCGGCTTGCCCGGCGCTTTCGCCGCCATCTCCTCGAGCCGCGAGCGCCACGCCGGCAAGGCCGCGATCACCGCGTCGCCCTTCATGGCATAGGGGGCGGTCGCCCTGATCTCGGTCTGCGCCGCGGTGACGTCGTGCACCATGTCCCCGCGCACCACGCCGAGGCGGTCGTCGTCGTACCGGCATAGCCTCATGGCATTCTCCTGTGTGAAACCTCGAGCGAATTCTTTCCGCTGTCATCGCCCGCCCCCGGGTCCGACCTGCGGCCGGCCCGAGGGCAGGCTCTAGCGGGCGATCCAGTAACCGCTGCTAGTGCTGGACGTCCCTCGTTTCACGGTCACTGATTACTGGATGCCCGCTTGCGCGGGCATGACGGCCGAGGAGTTTACCGCTGCTTGAAGATTTCCTTGAACAGCCCCTGCCATCTCTTCTGCTCCTCCCCGGCGAAGATAGTGGCAATGATTTTCTTCCCCTTCAACCGCTCGGCCGCCGCGGGAGGATTGACCGGCACGTCGGGCCGGGTCGGCATGCGGCCGCGCTGGGTGAGGAACTGCTCGGCCTCGCGGCTGACGACGAAGTTCGCCGCCAGCAAGGCGGCCTTGGGATGCGGCGCCTGCGCGCTCACGCCGACCGCGCCGAAGATCAGCGCGACCGGATCGAGCGCCCAGAAATCGATCGGCGCCCCGGAGAGCTGCACATTGAGGGTCAGCGAGGCGTAATTGTTGAGCGCGACCCAATATTCGCCGGCGCCGACCGAGCGCGCCAGCGCCAGGTGGCCGTCGACCATGACCGGCTTGAGAACGGCGACGATGTCCTGCAGCAGCTTCCGGCCGCGCTCCATGCCGTAATGCGCGATCATGGCGCTCAGCCACTCGTCATCGGTGTCGTCGAGGGCGATCTTCCCCGCCCACTGCTTGCGGTCGAGGAATTCCTCGTAGCTCCGCGGCAGCTCGGAGCTGCGCACCAGAGTGGTATTGTAGGCCGGCGTATTGTAGTTCGCGTAGACCCCGTACCAGCGGCGGTTGGGATCGCGCGCCTGCGGGATCAGGCCGCGCGCCTGCGGCGGATCGATCGGCAGCAGCGCCGCGTCGGGCAGCCGGTTCACGGTCGTGGTGACCGCGATGTCCCAGCTGCGCTGGCGCGCCCGGTTCTCGATCGCGACGCGCGCGAGGATGATCGAATCGGAGGCGCGCACGTAATCGACCTTCACGCCGGCCGCCTGCTCGAACATCTGCCAGAGCGGCAGGCCCTCCTGCTCGTTCATCGAGGAATAGACGGTGAGCGAGCCCTCGGCGCGGGCGGCGGCGGCGAGATCGGGGATGATCCAGGACGGGCTCGTCTGCTGGGCCGGCGCCGGAGCGGCCGCGAGCCAGATGCCGGTCAGCGACGCGGCAGCCGCGCGCGCGGCGCGCGCCAAGCGATGCCAGAACTGCGTTCGCCGCGTCGGATCGATCCTCATCGACCACCGGACCACTCGACCGACAACCATATTGCACCTTGCCGGCACGGCCGAAAATCGATCGGGATCGTGCTTCGCGGCATTGCACGGGCACGGCCGCCCGAATGAAATCAGATGGTCGCGCGTGCAACTGGCTATTGCAATGCACAATGAGGGTGCGTCATTGCGTCCCGGTCATTCGGCCGCAAATCCGGAAATCTCGCCAGTCCGGACGGTTGGTTTTCTGCAGGCCGGCGTGTAATTTGCCGAAAGAGTGGGACCCGATCGGCGGAAGCATTGCAGCGGGGCGGTGTTCGTTGATTTGCAGGCATTGATGGTTGTGCGACCAGCAACGTAGGATGCGCAAGGGCGAGATGCGTGGGGGGAAGCCAGTCCGCAACCAGTTGTTTCCGTGCGTCGTTGAAATGCTGACGTCGAAGGCGAGGGGTTAAGCCGCGGGGTCGAGGCCCGAGATCTCGATTCCGCGCCACCAACAAGATCCGGGGCATGGAGGGAACGGTGACCACCAGCACGACCGACGCGATTTCATCGCGAGCCACCGCGTCCGAGGCGACGCGGTGGGGCCAGCTGATCTTCGGCATCATCTGCATGGTGATGATCGCCAACCTGCAATATGGCTGGACCCTGTTCGTCAATCCGATCGACCAGAAGTACCACTGGGGCCGCGCGGCGATCCAGGTGGCCTTCACCATCTTCGTGCTGACCGAAACCTGGCTGGTACCCGTCGAAGGCTACCTGATCGACAAGTTCGGTCCGCGCGTCATGATCAGCGGCAGCGGCCTGCTGGTCGCGATCGCCTGGGTCATCAACTCGGTGGCCGACTCCCTCTTCCTGCTATATCTCGGCGCCGCGGTCGGCGGCATCGGCGCCGGCGTGATCTATGGCGGTTCTGTCGGCAACGCGCTCAAATGGTTCCCCGACCGGCGCGGGCTTGCCGCCGGCTTGACCGCCGCGGGGTTCGGCGCCGGCTCGGCGCTGACCGTGATCCCGATCGCCAACATGATCCAGTCGAGCGGCTACGAGCAGGCCTTCCTATGGTTCGGCCTCGGGCAGGGCATCGTGGTGATCCTTGTCGCGCTGCTGCTGCGCGCGCCGGAACCTGGGGAGGTGGCAGTGCCAGCGGCACCGGCGGTGCAGCAGACACGGCGCGACTATGGCCCCACCGAGGTGCTCAAGACGGCCCCGTTCTGGGTCATGTATGTGATGTTCGTCATGGTCGGCGCCGGCGGTCTGATGGCGATCGCGCAGCTTGCGCCCATTGCCAATGACTACAAGATCGCGGGTACACCCGTGTCGATCCTGGGACTGACCCTGCCGGCGCTCACCTTTGCCTTGACGATCGACCGGGTGCTCAACGGCTTGTGCCGGCCATTCTTCGGCTGGGTGTCGGACCACATCGGCCGCGAGAACACGATGTTCATCGCCTTCTTTGTTGAAGGCGTCGGCATCTACGCGCTGCTCTACTTTGCGAGTAATCCTGTGCTGTTCGTGATCTTGTCGGGCGTGGTGTTCTTCGCCTGGGGCGAGATCTATTCGCTGTTCCCGGCCACCTGCACCGACATCTACGGCCGGAAATTCGCGACCACGAATTACGGCATGCTGTATACGGCGAAAGGCACGGCGTCCCTGTTAGTTCCCTTAGCCAACGTGTTGACCAGCGCAACCGGCAGCTGGCACGCCGTGTTTTATGTCGCGGCGATCCTCAACATCATCGCAGCCGTCATGGCGCTCGCCGTGTTGCGGCCGATGCGCCGGCGCACCATGAAATAGGGTGGAAGCGGGAAGGCGGCCGTCGCGCCGTGATGCGGGCGCGCGGCCGTCTCACCCGATGTGGGACAGGATCCAGGCGATCTTTTCCGGCGCGATCACTGGCAGGATCGCGGCCGAGAGCGTCAAGCCCAGCAAGCAGAGCAGACCCACGACCTTCGGTATCGAATAGCCGGCACTCGACTGGGCGACGACCTGGGACATCGGCTTCTCCTGCATGGCGGCGACGGTTTAGCGCCGCCCGCACGCCGGCTGTGTGAACGAATTCACCGTTGCCGGCGTTTTTCGGCGGCGTTGCGTGCTGTCATGACCTCGGGTCGGCGCAAACGGAGAAGCGGGCGAGGGGTTGCGGCATGACCGGCTCTGGAATACTGTATACCAGCATGGTCGCCAGCGATCGCAACCGCCGCGCCGCCGTCGTCGGCTCCGAGCTCGACTCCGCCGACGGCGCGGTCTCGCCGCGCTTCGAGCCGATCGGCAGCCCGGAAAGCTTCAAGAGCCGCGCCTATGCCGCGCTCAAGGACGCCATCGCGGCGATGGACGTCTACCGGAGCCGCGCCGACATCAGGCTCGACGAGCGGCGGCTCGCCTCGGACTTCGGCATCAGCCGCACCCCGGTGCGCGAGGCCATGGCCCAGCTCGAGCGCGAGGGCTTCGTGCGCGCGGTGCCGCGCCGCGGCATCTACGTCGTGCGCAAGACCAAGCGCGAGGTGATCGAGATGATCACCGCCTGGGCCGCGCTCGAGAGCATGGCGGCGCGGCTGATCACCGAGAACGCCGCCGCCGACGAGATCGCCTCGCTGCGCAAGATGTTCGCCAAGTTCGAGAACGGCAGGCTGCACGCGCGGCTCGACGAATATTCCGACGTCAATATCGAGTTCCACCAGGCCATCATCCGCATGAGCCGCAACGGCGTGCTGATCGCGCTCGCCGAGAACCTGTTCACCCACATGCGGATGATCCGGCGCAAGACCATCGGCGAGCAGGACCGGGCCGACCGCTCGATCCGCGACCATCTGACCATCATCGAGGCGCTCGAGGCGCGCGACACCAAGCGCGCCGAGGACCTCGTGCGCGGCCACGCGCTCGGCCTTGCCGATCACGTGGCGAAATACGCTGATTACTTGGATTGAGTGAAAAAGATCGAGGGAGGATTCCCATGGCTGATGCAGCTGTAAAAGAGAAGCGCGCAACGACCACGGCGGACGAAGCACAGCAAGAGCTGACGGATGGCTTTCACCTCGTCATCGATGCGCTCAAGCTCAACGGCATCGACACGATCTACGGTGTGCCTGGCATCCCGATCACGGACTTGGGCCGTATGGCGCAGGCCGCAGGCATGCGCGTCATCTCGTTCCGGCACGAGCAGAACGCCGGCAACGCAGCTGCAATTGCCGGCTTCCTGACGAAAAAGCCCGGCATCTGCCTCACAGTGTCGGCTCCCGGCTTTCTCAACGGTCTGACTGCGCTGGCCAATGCCACGACCAATTGCTTTCCGATGATCCTGGTCAGTGGCTCGTCCGAGCGTGAGATCGTCGACTTGCAGCAGGGCGACTACGAAGAGATGGACCAGCTGGCGATCGCCAAGCCCCTCTGCAAGGCGGCCTTCCGCGTGCTGCATGCCGCAGACATCGGCATCGGCGTGGCGCGCGCGATCCGCGCGGCTGTGTCCGGCCGTCCGGGCGGCGTCTATCTTGATCTGCCGGCCAAACTTTTCTCCCAGGTGATGGACGCAGAGGCTGGACAGAAGTCACTCGTCAAGGTCATCGACCCGGCACCGGCCCAGCTTCCGGCTCCGGCCGCCGTCAAGCGTGCGCTCGATGTCCTGAAGAGTTCGAAGCGCCCCCTGATCATCCTCGGCAAAGGCGCGGCATACGCGCAGGCCGATGACGCGATCCGCGCCCTGGTCGAGAAGACCGGCATTCCGTTCCTGCCGATGAGCATGGCCAAGGGCCTCTTGCCTGACACGCATCCGCAGTGCGCGGGTGCGGCACGCTCGACAGTGCTGAAAGACTCCGACGTCGTCATGCTGATTGGCGCGCGCCTCAACTGGCTCCTGTCGCACGGCAAGGGCAAGACCTGGGGTGAGCCTCATTCGAAGAAGTTCATCCAGGTCGACATCGACCCGAAGGAGATGGACAGCAACGTCGAGATCGTCGCTCCGCTGGTCGGCGACATCGGCTCCTGCGTGTCGGCTCTTCTCGAGGGCATTGACGGCAAGTGGCCGGCCCCACCGGCCGACTGGATCAACGCCGTCAAATCGAAAAAGGAAGACAACATCGCCAAGATGGCGCCGAGGCTGATGAAGAATTCGGCGCCGATGGACTACCACAGCGCGCTCGGCGCCCTGCGCACCGTCATCAAAGAGCGGCCGGATGCCATCCTCGTCAACGAAGGCGCCAACACGCTCGATCTCGCGCGCGGCATTATCGACATGTATCAACCGCGCAAACGCCTGGACGTCGGCACCTGGGGCGTCATGGGAATCGGCATGGGCTTTGCCGTCGGCGCTGCGGCAGAGACCGGCAAACCTGTGCTCGCGGTCGAAGGCGACAGCGCCTTTGGTTTCTCCGGCATGGAAGTCGAAACGATCTGCCGGTACAAGCTGCCGGTCTGCATCGTCGTCTTCAACAACAACGGAATCTATCGCGGAACCGACGCCAATCCCACTGGTGGTTCGGACCCTGCGACAACCGTCTTCGTCAAAGACGCGCGCTACGACAAGATTGCGGAAGCATTCGGCGGCGTTGGCGTTCACGTGACGACGCCCGACGAGCTGAGCCGCGCCGTGAACGAGGCGATGGACGCCGGCAAGCCGACCCTCATCAACGCGGTGATCGACCCGGCGGCCGGCACCGAGAGCGGCCGCATCGGGAAACTCAATCCGCAAAGCGTGGTTCGCAAGAAATAAGGAGCACGCAATGAAGACACTGGAAGGCGTCAAGATCCTCGACGTCACGCATGTGCAGTCGAGGCCGTCCTGCGCCACACTGCTCGCGGGGTTCGGCGCGAATGTTATCAAGTTGAATGTCCACGCGGCGAATACGCGCCGCGCATCAAGAGCCAGACGATGTACAAGTAACCTCCGAGCTGTCATCGCCCGCGCAGGCGGGCGATCCAGTAACGACTGACTGACCTGACGCGCGGTGATTACTGGATGCCCGCTTGCGCGGGCATGACAGTGGCGAGAATGCCTGAGAGAGAGGGAAACGCCAGAGGGACGACGATGGCAACACGATGGCAACACGCAGGAAGCAGACCAAAGCGGCTGCAAGGGCCGCGATGAAGAACACGGCCGCAAGGAAGTCGGGAAAGAAGGTGGCGAAGCTCGAGCCGAAAGCGGCCGGCGCGAAGCGCGCGGCGGCGAACGGCTTGCCGAGGCCCTCGACCAAGCCGTGGGGGCAGGCGGGCAAGGCGCTCGACGGCGTGCGCATCCTTGACTTCACGCACGTGCAAGCGGGGCCGACCTGCACGCAGCTGCTCGCCTTCATGGGCGCCGACTGCATCAAGGTCGAGCGGCCCGGCGTCGGCGATATCACCCGCGGCCAGCTGCGTGACGTCAAGGGTGCTGACAGCCTCTACTTCACGATGCTCAACGGCAACAAGCGCTCGATCACGATCGACTCCAAGCACCCCAAGGGCAAGGAAATCCTCGATCGCCTGATCAAGCATTGCGACGTGTTGGTGGAGAACTTCGGGCCCGGCGCGCTCGACCGCATGGGGCTCACCTGGGACTACATCCACAAGACCAATCCGCGCATGATCGTCGCCTCGGTCAAGGGCTTCGGCCCCGGCCCCTACGAGGACTGCAAGGTCTACGAGAACGTCGCGCAATGCGCGGGCGGCGCCGCCTCCACCACCGGCTTCCGCGAGGGCCCGCCGCTCGTCACCGGCGCGCAGATCGGCGACAGCGGCACCGGACTGCACGTCGCGTTCGGCATCGTCAGCGCGCTCTACCAGCGCGTGCGCACCGGGCGCGGCCAGCGCGTGCTGTGCGCGATGCAGGACGGCGTCCTCAACCTCGCCCGCGTCAAGCTGCGCGACCAGCAGCGGCTCGCGCACGGGCCGCTCACCGAGTACCGCCAGTACGGCGAAGGCATCCCGTTCGGCGAGGCGGTGCCGCGCGCCGGCAACGATTCCGGCGGCGGCCAGCCCGGCTGGATCCTCAAGTGCAAGGGCTGGGAGAACGATCCCGACTCCTACGTCTATTTCATCACCCAGGCGCCGGTCTGGGGGGCGATCTGCGACCTGATCGGCAAGCCGGACTGGAAGACCGATCCCGATTACGCCACTCCGGCGGCGCGGCTGCCGCGGCTGGGACAGATCTTCGAAACGATCGAGCAATGGACCATGACCAAGAGCAAGTTCGAGGTCATGGACATCTGCAACGCGGTCGACATTCCGGTCGGCCCGATCCTGTCGATGAAGGAGATCGCGGAGGAGCCGTCGCTGCGCAAGACCGGCACCGTGGTCGAGGTCGACCATCCGACCCGCGGCAAATATCTTACCGTCGGCAACCCGGTGAAAATGTCGGATTCGATCACCGAGGTGAAGCGTTCGCCGCTCCTTGGCGAGCACACCGAGGAAATCCTCGCGAAGGAGCTCGGCTACGGCGAGCAGGAGATCGCCGAGATCAAGAGCTCGGGCGCGATCACCGCGCCGGAGAAGGGCGCCCGCGCCGCAGCGGCGGCGTAAGCGAGCGACGACGGACGGTCGTCCCCGCGCAAGCGGGGACCCATCAAACCGAGGACTCTGGAATACCGGATGCCCGCTTGCGCGGGCATGACAGCGGAGAGTTGGGAGGAGACTGAATGCGCATCGTCGTCCACGGCCAGCAGGCGTTCGGCAAGGCCGTCCTGGAGGCGCTGATCAAGCGCGGCGAGGACGTGGTCGCGGCCTATGTCGCGCCGGAGAAGCCGGGCGCCAAGGCCGATCCGCTGAAGGAGGCTGCGCTCGCCGCCAAGCTTCCGGTTTTTCAGCCCGCCTCCTATCGCAAGCCCGAGGTGTGGGAGGAGTTCCGGGCGCTCAAGCCCGACCTGCAGGTGATGGCCTTCGTCACCCTGTTCGTGCCGGAGGAATTTTTGAGCATCCCGACCAAGGGCTCGATCCAGTACCATCCGTCGCTGCTGCCGAAATATCGCGGGCCGAGCGCGATCAACTGGCCGATCATCGAAGGCGACACCGAGACCGGGCTGTCGATCTTCTGGCCGGACAACGGGCTCGATACCGGCGACGTGCTGTTGCAAAAGAAGACCAACATCGGTCCCGACGATTCGTTGGGCTCGGTCTATTTCGATCGGCTGTTCCCGATGGGCGTCGAGGCGATGCTCGAGGCGGTCGACCTGGTGAAGGCCGGCAAGGCGCCGCGCATCAAGCAGGACCACGGCCAGGCGACCTACGAGGGCCGCTGCACCGCCGACAATGCCCGCATCGACTGGGGCAAGCCATGGCGGCAGGTCCACAATCTCATCCGCGGCTGCAACCCGGCGCCCGGCGCCTGGACCACGCTCGGCGGGCAGACGCTGCAGGTGTTCGAGGCAAAGCCCTTGCCGGCGCGCGATCCCAAGGGCATCGCCGGCAAGATGGGGGAGATCGTCGAGGTCGCGAGCGACGGCTTCACCGTCGTCTGCGCCGACGGCCGCATCAAGTTGCTGCGCGTGAAGGCCGCCGACGGCCCGAAAATCGCGGCCGGCGAATTCGCCGCCAATGCCAAGCTCAACCCCGGAACGAGGCTCGCATGACCCCGACTCCCGCCACCGCCGCCAAGGCCCCGATCGCCGCCTCGCAGCACTCGAATCCCAAGTCCGACATCGCTATCGCGCAGGCCGCCAAGATGCGGCCGATCATCGACATCGCGCGCGAGAAGCTCGGCATTGCGCCCGAGAGCCTCGAGCCCTACGGCCACTACAAGGCCAAGGTGTCGATGGCCTTCATCAAGTCGCTGCAGGGCCGCCCCAACGGCAAGCTGATCCTGGTGTCGGCGATCACGCCGACGCCGGCGGGCGAGGGCAAGACCACGACCACGGTCGGCCTCACCGACGCGCTCAACCACATCGGCAAGAAGGCGATGCTATGCATTCGCGAGCCCTCGCTCGGCCCCTGCTTCGGGGTCAAGGGCGGTGCCGCCGGCGGCGGCTATGCGCAGGTGGTGCCGATGGAGGACATCAATCTGCACTTCACCGGCGACCTCCACGCCATCGGCGCCGCCAACAACCTGCTCGCCGCGCTGATCGACAACCACATCTACTGGGGCAACGCGCTCGGCATCGATGCCCGCCGCGTCACTTGGCGTCGCGCCATCGACATGAACGAGCGCAGCCTGCGCTCGATCGTGTCCTCGCTCGGCGGCGCGGCCAACGGCTTCCCGCGCGAGGACGGCTTCGACATCACGGTGGCCTCCGAGGTAATGGCGATCTTCTGTCTCGCCAGAAGTCTCGACGACCTCAAGCAGCGGCTGTCGAAGATCGTCATCGGTTATACCCGCGACAGGAAGCCGGTGCGCGCCGGCGAGCTCAAGGCGCATGGGCCGATGACGGCGCTGCTCAAGGAGGCGCTGGCGCCCAACCTGGTGCAGACGCTCGAAGGCACGCCGGCCTTCATCCACGGCGGGCCGTTCGCCAACATCGCCCACGGCTGCAACTCGGTGCTGGCGACGACGACCGCGCTCAAGCTCTGTGACTACGTCGTGACCGAATGCGGCTTCGGCGCCGATCTCGGCGGCGAGAAGTTCATGGACATCAAGTGCCGCAAGACCGGGCTCGCCCCCGACGCCGCGGTGCTGGTCGCCACCATCCGCGCGCTGAAGATGCACGGCGGGGTCAAGAAGGAGGACCTCAAGGCCGAGAACCCGAAGGCGCTCGAGGCCGGCATGGCGAACCTCGTACGCCACGTCGAGAACGTGCAGAAGTTCGGCATCGTGCCGGTGGTCTCGATCAACCGCTTCAGCACCGACACCGAGGCCGAGATCGCGCTGGTCAAGAACGCCTGCCAGAAGCTCGGGGTCGAGGCGCTGATGGCCGACCACTGGGCCGAAGGCAGCAAGGGCGCCGCCGACGTGGCGCGCGCGGTGGTGAAGGTGGTCGAGAGCGGCAGGAGCAAGCTTAAGCTGCTCTATCCCGACGACATGCCGCTCATCGAGAAGATCCGCACAATCGCCAAGGAGATCTACCGCGCCAAGGACATCGACGTCCACAAGCCGGTGCGCGACCAGCTCGACGCTTTCGAGAAGATGGGCTACGGCCATCTGCCGGTCTGCATGGCCAAGACCCAGTACAGCTTCTCCACCAACGCCGACACCAAGGGCGCGCCCGACGATCACGTGGTGACCGTGCGCGAGGTGCGGCTCTCCGCTGGCGCCGAGTTCGTGGTGGCGATCTGCGGTGAGATCATGACCATGCCCGGCCTGCCCCGGGTGCCGGCCGCCGATTCGATCGATGTCGGCCCGGACGGGCGGATCGTCGGGCTGTTTTGATACTGCAACGCTCCGCGCTCGTTCTTCCCGGTTCCACGAGCGAGGCTCCGCGCGCCCGCAGGGCGGAACGCTGAGTCTCGCTGGCCGAGCGCTTCATCGCGTGGGCGTCTGAAATCGTGCGGCCGATGGCGGCGCAGGCGGAAGCGCCCCATGCGGGGCCGCCGGCCCTGCGTCCCCGGCGCCGAGCCCCAGCGCTTCGGCCATGATGCGGAACAGCTCGGTATTCTCCATTTGGCCGCGGACGCGCTCGCTGCCCGGACCGGTCGCGGTCAGGATCACGTCCTCGCCGGAATGCACGTCGGCGTTGATCATCGCCGGCAGATTGCCGAAGCGGAACACCGCGCCGGGAACGTTCTTGTAGCGCTCGTTCGCGACGTAGGTGCCGGGCTCCTTGCCGGCGACGGTCGGATCGTTGGGGCCGTCGAGCTTGGGGCGGAACGTCTCGTAATGATCGGGCAGGCTCGCCGAGAACAAGGCGAGCCGGCGGCTCACGTCGACGCGTTCCGGATAGCCTTCGGCGTTGGGCGCGGGATAGTTCGGGAACCCGGCGCGTTCATACACGCGCACCCGCTCTCGCATCGGGGCGGGAGATTCCTTCGCCATGTCGTCCTCGATCGTGCCGACGAGTCCGATCGGGTGGTTGTGGTCGGCGAGCACGAGGATCAGCGTATCGTCGCCGCGCGCGCTCGCCCAATCGCGCGCCAGCCTGACCGCATTGTCGAGCATGATGGTGTCGTAGACCGCGCGCTCCATGTCGAGCAGGTGCGTGTACTTGTCGATCAGGCCGGATTCGACCATCAGGAAGAAGCCGGTCTCGCTCTTCGAGAGCACCGCGAGCGCGGCGCTCACCTGCTCGGTCAAGTCCGGCTGCTCGGGATATTTTCTCACCGTCCCGCCCTTGAGGAACTTGCGGTCGAGGACGCCGTCCATGTTGCCCAGCGTGAACAGCCCGAGCAGCCTGTTGGTGGCCGGATCACTAGCGGCCGCCGCCATTTCGGGCCCGGTGAGCGCGACCGCATAGCCGGCGGCGCGAAACTGCGCGACGAAGTCGCTCTCGTCCCTGCGCTTGGAGCCGGTCGCTGACTTCGGCAGGAAATTCGCGAGGCCCCCGCCCATGAGGACGTCGGGCCCGGCTGCGAAATATTGCTCGACGATGCGGTCATATTCGCTGCGCCTGCGCACATGGGCGACCATCGCCGCGGGGGTGGCATCCTCGATCTCGGTATTGGTGACGATGCCGACCGCCATCCCGAGCTTGCGCTTGACCAGGCTGGTAATGGTCTCGACCTTCGGATCGTCGAGCGGGCTGAGCGTGCGGTCGGCATAGACTCCCATGGCATTGACCGCCGACTTGTGCCCGGTCGCGTAGGCGCTGGCGGAATTGGCCGAATCCGTGATGATCGAATCGCTGCCGGCGGTCGCGACCAGCGCGGTATGAGGCATGTCGTCGATGGCGAGCTTGCCCAAGGCCTTGCCCTCGATGATGCCCCTGGCGAGATGGCGCGCCGCGACCCGGTGCGCGGGCGACATGCCGTCGCCGATGAACAGGATCACGTTCCTGGCCTTGCGCGCGTCGGTCTCGTAGACGTTCCAGCCGAGCTCGCGGGAGCGATCTCCGTCGGTCACGCGGATCCGATAGCTGCCGGGGCGAGTCAACGAGACGTCGCGCATGATCAGCGCCGACTGGTCCTTGCCGTCCTCGCGCTCGATGAAATCCGCCGCCTTGCCGAAGACCTTGGCGTAGTCCTCGCCGTTCAACGTGACCGATATCTTGCCGGGATCGGCGAGCGCCGGGAACTCGACCTTGAAGTCGAACCGCGCGCCGGAGAGGATGTCGGCGCGGTCGATCGGATAGACCGTCTGCGCGTGGCCGACCGATCCGGCCAGCGCAAGCCCCGCCGCCGCGGCAAGCAATCGGCGCATGTCTTGATCCTCCAATTGTTCGGATGCCAGACCTATTCGCCGTTCATGACGGTTGGGTGACGGCGGTCGGCGTGCGGCCGAGAGCGCCCACGTGGGGAAATGCTTCAGCCCCGCGCCGATGCCGGGCCGCGCGACCACTTGTCCAGCCGCGGCTCGATCCTGGTCGCCCAGAGGTCGTTGTCGTCGACGTCCTTGAGCGTGACCGTCATCACCTCGGTCGCCCCGTCGATTGCCACGTGGCCGAAGAACTGCAGCCCGAAGCAGGGCGCGAGGTCATCGGGCTGGCCTTCGCCGCAGCCTTTCTGGAACAGCGCGCGCGGGCCGAAGGTGTTGTCGAGCTGTTGCGGCTGCCAGGTGCCGGCATGGATCGGTCCGGAGATGAACTCCCAGAACGGGTCGAAGTCCTGGAACACGGCTGCGTTGGGATCGTAGTAATGCGCGGCGGTGTAATGCATGTCGGCGGTGAGCCAGACCGTGTTGCGGATGCCGGCATGCTTGATGAAGGCGAGCAGCTCGGCGATCTCGATCTCGCGGCCGCGCGTGGGACCGTCGCCCTGGGCGATCGCATCCGCGCTCACCACGCCGATTGGCAAATCGGCGGCGATGATCTTCCAGGTCGCCTGCGAGCTCATCAATTCGCGCTTGAGCCACGCCGTTTGCGTCGGTCCAAGGATCGCGGCGGCGGAGCCATCCGCGCTCAGCGCGGTGCGGTAAGAGCGCATGTCGAGCAGGAAGACGTCGAGCAGCGGGCCATAGGGAATCTTGCGATAGACACGTCCGGCCTCGGCCAGGGTCTCGCGCATCGGCATGAATTCGTGGAAGGCGCGGCCGCCGCGCGCGGCGAGCTTGAGAATGCTCTTGTCGACGTAGCCGTCCCATTCGAGGGCCACGTCCGGGCACCAGTCGTTGGTGACCTCGTGATCGTCCCATTGCGCGAACATCGGCACCTCGGCATTGAACGCAAGCAAATTGCGGTCGAGCAGGTTGTATTTGTAATTGCCGCGAAAGTCGGCGAGCGTCTGGGCGACCTTGGATTTCTCCTCGGTGACGACGTTCCGCCAGATCTCGCCGTTCGGGAGCCGCCGCTCCGCAGGGAGCGGGCAATCCGCATAGATGTGGTCGCCGCAATGAATGAAGAAATCGGGCCGGCCTCTCGCCATGGTCGCGTAGCTGCGCATGCCGCCGCGTCCGAGGTCGATGCCCCACGCGCCGGTATCGCCCGACCATACGAACGAGATCGATCGGCGGTCGCGCGGCGCCGTGCGAAAGCGCCCGACTTGCGGCTCGCTCAGCAAGGTCGGGAACGAATGGTCCTGGAAGCGGATGCGATAGAACGTGTCCTGCCCGGCCGGCAGCCCCTCGATCAGCGCCTTGGCGGTGAAGTCGGTCTCCGGCAGCGCATCGACGGCGGCGGCGCCGCGCACGTTCTCGAAGCTCGCGGTGGTGGCGACCTCGACCAGCATGCGCGCCGGCCGGTCGGCGCGCGCCCAGACGACGGCGGAAGCGACCGAGACGTCGCCGGATTGGATGCCGTGGGTGATCGCCGGCCGGTCGGCGGCGCGGCTGAGACGGGGCTTGGCGATGCCGCCGGCGGCGGTGATCGCCGCCGACGCTGCCGCCGTCGTCAAGAGACGGCGCCGCGTGAGCGACGCGGCGTTGCGCATGGTGACGTCCATTGGGCCTCCGCCGTCGAATCGACGCGGCGGAGGCTGCCCGCTCCGTCTGACAGCGGCCCGACACTTGTGCGACAGCTCGATGAATCGTTTTACGCACGGAGCGGAGGGCGGCTTTCATTGACCGGGCGCGCGCTTGAGCTCCGACCATGCCGCCGGCTCGTGTCGCTGGTGTTCTGCAGCGAGACATATCTACCCGTTCGGTCTTGTCGCTAAAATCAGGAGAGGCGCCAGGCCGGGGGCTTCGATCGTGCGGACATCCTCGAAGCCGGCATCGCGCAGCCAGCCGCTGATCTCGTCGAACGAGAACGTGTCGCCGTGCTCGGAGTTCACCAGCATGTTGACCGCAAAGATCAAGGCTGGCAGCGGCGCCGTCCGGTTCGTGTCGACCAGGATTTCGGCGATGGCGATTGTGCCTCCCGGCGCGAGTGCGTCAAAAGCCTTCCGGAGCAGCAAACGGGAGCGTGCTTCACCCTCGCTATGCAGAATGTGCCCCGCAGTCGCGATCGCGTGTCCGCTGCCAAAATCCGCCTTGAGCAGGTCGCCCCCGACGAAACGGAATCGGTCCGCAACACCGGCGCGTGCCGCTACCTTGCGCGTAACAGGTATCACGCCCGGCCAATCGACTGCGGTCACGCGGACGTGCGGTGATTGCCGCGCGAGAGCGATGCCCCATACGCCGGACCCGGCGGCCAAGTCGAGTACGGACACGGGCGCCGCGGCTTTCGACACGCCTAGTGCCTCGCCCAACCGCTGGGCGGCGGGATAGTGCATCGGGAAGATCTCTTCAACGAACCGCAGAAAAAACGGGACACCGTCCCGCTCTCGATTGATGTGCTTCGCCGGCCGTCCGCTGCGCACGATGTCGTGGAGGTTTCGCCATTCCGACAGCATTGGCTCGCTCGTCAGCAGGAAAAACGCTCCATGAAAGGTGGGCTTGCCGCTCACCAAGAACGTGGCGCTCTCGGGTGTCAGCGCGTAGCGTCCCTCATCGTCCTTCGCAACAAGCTCCAAGCCGACGAGGGCATTCAATAGTGCACGCAAGCCGCGGGGGGACGTGCGCGTCTCCGCGCACACCTGCTCGATCGTCCTGGCGCCTTCGTCGAGCACATTGAATACGCGGTGACGGATGGCGGCTTCGATGATCAGCGGCGGGGCGAAGCCGAAGGTGAATTGCATGAGGCGTTCAGGCGTGGTCTGCGTGGTGGACGCTATTGGCATGTTGGATCCTCCACGGCCGTGTTCCGACAATTGCACGGCCGCACTGCCACATCCCGTTTAGCGGTCGCGTACCATTGGGACACTCCGATCCTTGCTCTCAAATCAAAGATGTCCGGGCCGAAGGCGCACCGCGGTCGCGATCGCCCTCATGAACGGGATCAGCATCGGGTAACAAGGGGGAATTCGGCAGCAACAATCGGAGTGCGTCGAACGCGCGGAGCCGTGTATGCGGAACCGGGTCGATCACTGGAAGAATGTTCAACGCCGTGTCCGCAGACTCCGGAACGCGCCTGCCGCCCGCCTTCAATCGCCTGGCCTGGTCCAATCTGGCGGCGCAATCGGCCGAGCAAGTCG
>WNFD01001444.1_pt1 | contig 41715 bp, 47 predicted proteins | sample 5400491 | NCBI WGS metagenome assembly WNFD01 (sample SAMN13153343, study PRJNA577476) | soil metagenome | isolation source: 120 cm saprolite under Douglas fir tree site 2 hole 2 replicate 2 | place: USA:California | collected 2015-04-18
TCAGCAGCCTCGCGCACCGCATCCGGGCCCGGATCAACTTCGGCGACCTGCAGTCGCAGCGGTCCTACCGCCGGGTGGCCGCGTACGGCCAGTCCAAGCTGGCGAACCTGATGTTCACCTACGAGCTGCAACGCCGGCTGTCCGGCGCGGGCACCACCATCGCGGTCGCCGCCCACCCGGGCCTCGCCGCCACCGAGCTGGCGCGCTACACGCCCGCGATCGCCGCGTTCAGCTACGCGCTGGTGACCCAGAAGGCGGCGATGGGCGCACTGCCCACGCTGCGCGCCGCGACCGACCCCGGCGTGCTCGGCGGCCAGTACTACGGCCCCGGCGGATTCTTCGGGGCCAGGGGCTACCCGAAACTGGCCAACTCCAGCGGGCAATCCCACGACACGGCCATCCAGCGCCGCCTGTGGACAGTCTCCGAAGAGCTGACCGGGGTCACCTTCCCGGTCTGACCCGGCCCCGGCCGAAGGCAGGCGGCATCGATCCCAGCGCTAGACCACCTGCTGGCTGGTGCCTGACCCGCAACCGGGAGAAACAGCCCCGACCATGGGGGGACCTCGAAGTTCACGGCTGAACCGTACGCCCGTCACTGGCCGGAGCACACACGGATTTGTGAGGGTGACCAGCTCAGAGCGGTCCCACCGTGGAAGGAACTGCCATCAGTCTGAGACTCAGGCCGGATGTCACACGCCAAGGATCGCAGGAAACCCCAGGTCCCAGTACCCCGGTATGCCATCCGTGCTGAGAACCTGCAAACTTGCAGGTTTTTAGTTCGTGTGGCTCTGCTCTCGCCTATAGCCGGGCCGAAGCGCCACGCACGTGTTAAGCGACGTGTCAGTGCGGCCACTGGCCGACGGCCCGCCGGGCGGCATCGGCCGGTCGGCTGATGACCCAGGAGCCGGCGTCGCCCAGCGTCTTCTGCCGCGTGAGGTAGGTGCCGTTGAGCGCCTCGATGGCCGACGTCACCTCATCAGTGCTCAGGCCGCAGGCCTCGGCCACTGTGCTGACTCTGACTTGCGCAGTGGCGGTCTCGTCCGGCAGGCGGATCACCGCTGCCAGGACCGGGAGGTCGCGGTGTTCCCAGGTGCTCTTGACCGCGGTCTGGGGGCGCTCAGCGGCGCTGATCTGGTCGAGTTTCTGCTTGAAGGCGTCTAGGTGCAGGGTGTACTCGCAGAGCTGGCTCAGCAGGTCGCGGGCGGTTTCTTTTCCTGGCTTGCCGTCGGGGCTGGCGAATGCCCAGCCCATGAACCAGTTCGATGGTGACGATCCGGGGAGCGTCCGCAGCTCCTGCGGGTCAACCATGGTGGTCAGCGGGTGGTAGGACTGCAGCCAGACGCCGAGCTGGGCGGGCGGGTCGTCAGAGGTGTCCAGCCCCAGGTCCTTGGCCAGGAACTCCGCGAAGACGCGGGGTATGGCCAGCGCCAGGCCAAGGCGCTCGTACCAGGCCTCCAGGCCCGAGGCTGGCGGTACCTGGCCGTCAGCCGTGCGCGGCTCGACGTAGAGAAGCAGGGTGGCGGACCGGCCGTTACGGCCGTAGAGGGACTCTCCTGCCACAGGCGGCAGCAGGAGCGCCGAGGCCACCGGCACGCCCTCCAGGGCGTCATCACCGGCCGTCAGGGCGGCCTCCAGCGTCCTCGGGCCGTTTCCCGCCAGGTTCTTCCATGACATGCCGGGGGCGACATGAGTGAGCGACCCGATCAGCGTCATGACCGCCTCGGTCTCCAGGAACGCGGCGAACTTGGCCCGCAGTTCGGTACCGCTGGCCGCGGGGTCGATCGGCTGGCAGGCCACCAGCATCCCGATCCTGACCGAGGGCGGCGCATCTTGCGCCTGCCGCCCGCCGTACCCAGGGTGGAACATGACGGTGTGCGTCAGGCTCATCAGGGCCGGGACCTGGCCGCCATCTGAGGTCTGCCGCCAGCGGTCGGTGATCACCGGACCGGGTGCGGCCGTCCCCAGGTCAGCTGGTGCCAGTTCCGGCTCAGCTAGCTGCCCGGGAGGCTCCGCCGGATCAGCCGGCGCTCCTCGATGCGGCCGGTCACCGGACAGCGGGACCGTCCACTGCCGCATGGCCCCGGCGAAGCAGATGATGGCCAGCACGCCCGCGACGTAGACAATGACCATGAGCCCGCTCGTCCAGAACGTGTAGTGCGGACGGTCGGCATCAAAAGTGGCGTTAACGCCCAGCAGTGCAACCGCCACCGCCGTGAAAGCGGCCGAGGCGGCCAGCCAGAGGCTCTCATGGGATCGTGCCACGCCCTGAAGCGTAGCCGGGCCGCCTGCCCAGATCTCCTGCCCGCAAGTCCGGCTGTGGCGCCGGACCCGGCGCGCCGTCGCCGGAATGATGTCCGGGCGGTGGAGGAGACTAGGCCCGTGAGTCTCAGCAGCGGATCGTCGGTTTTCACTGTGGTGGCTGCCCCCGAGGCCGGTGCCCGGCGGCGTGACGAGAGCGTCTGGCGCTGGCTGGAGCGCAGCAGCGAGCCGGTGGCTGCCGCTGCCCGCGCGCAGTGGGACGGCTGGCTGTCGCGGATGCCGCCCGGCCCGCGGGCTGCTCTTATCCGCAGGCTCCAGGACCGCCACGACGAGCAGGTCCGCGCGGCTCTGGCTGAGCTGGTCACGTTCGTCTTGCTGGACTCTGTCTACCCGGCCATCGAAGTGGACCCGGGAACCGGGTCCGGGAGCCGGACCGACTTCGCCGTCGGCGTGCCGGTCCGTACCCACTTCGAGGTTCACCGTCCGGCTCCGCCCCGGGAGTCAGCGATGGACGCCCGCCGCCTGGGCGACATCGCCGCCGAGCTGGAGAAGATCGAGTCGCCCGACTTCTGGCTGGACGTTGACCCGCAGTCAGGCGCGCAGGTCCCGTCCATGCGCCAGGTCAGGCGGCAAGCCGAGGTCTGGCTCGCTTCCCTGGACGATGGAACGGAAGTGCAGCGCCGCGACGAGTATCAGCAGGCCCGCCGGGAACGGGCAGTCGAGCCCATGCCCGGGCTCGACGCCAGTCCCGCTGAGCGGGCCGCTTATTTCGCCGCCCGCAGGCCGTTCGAACCTCCTGCGTTCACGCGTTCCGGGGACGGATGGTCGGTACGGATCACGGCGCATCCGCGGCCAGCAGATCACCGCGGCCCGGGCCAGTTCACCGTCGGCCTCCGCTCCGCCGCGAGGCGCACCTGGAGACCTTCGAGGGCCTGCAGGCGGCGGTCCGCGGCAAGCTCAGGCAGCACGCCGGCCTGGCTGACCCCCTGGTGGTAGTGCTCGACCTCAGCTCGCCGATCATCGAGGATCGCGACATCGCCGCGATGCTCTACGGGCGGACGGTCACGACGGTGCTGGACCCGTCCACCCCGGTGACCACGACCCGGGACCGGGCGGAGGGCATCTGGCCAGATCCGGTTCCCCGGGCGCCCCGCCCGGCGGCCGTGCTGATCCTGCGCGGGATATGGCTCGGGTCGGAAGGAACAGCATGCCAGCCGTGATCGGGCGTGATCAGCTGAGGGAGCTCACCGATCACGGTGCGCAGCTCGTCGAGGTGCTCCCCGCCGAGGAGTATGCGTGGGCGCATCTGCCGGGTGCAGTGAGCGTGCCGCTCAAGGAGCTGGATGAGCGGCGGGATCAGCTTGACCGGTCCCGGCCGGTGATCGTGTACTGCCACGACTCGCTTTGAGACATGAGCCCGCGGGCCGCGTGGCGGCTCGAAGAGGCCGGGTTCGCACCGGTGTATGACTACGCGGCGGGCAAGGCCGACTGACTGGCCGCGGATCTTCCGTTCGAGGGCACCGCGCAGCTCGCCGGGATGTTCACCCGCCGCCAGATCGCCACCGCGTCCGGGGACACCCCGGCCGCCGAGGCGCTGCGGCGGCGGCAGGAAGCCGGGTTCGGTCCCGTCGTCGTGGTCAATCACGCCGGCGTGGTGATGGGCGCTGCCCACCGGGCAGACCTGGAAGCCGCCCCCGCCGACGCGCCGTCCGGTGCGCTGATGCGGTTCGGCGTGTCCACGGTGCGGCCCAGCGAGGAAGCCGCCGGCCCGGCGCACCGGATGGGCCACGCCCAGGTGACCCGCGTCGTCGTCACCCGCCCGGACGGCATGCTGGTCGGGCTGGTCTTCGCCGCCGACGCACCGGTCAGCTAGCGGTACCCCTGGGCGCCATTCGCGGACAGCCCTAGGCCAGCAGGTTCAGCAACTCGATCCGGGTCGGGTTGCCCAGCGCCTTGGCGACGCGGGCGAAGCCCGCGTCCAGCACCGCCTTGGGCACATATCCTCCATCGGCGGCTCTCCACCCGGCTCTGGTGCTCGCCTCGGTAGTCGAGCCGCCCAGCCTGTACTGCGACTTCTGGTCGGCCCCGACCCGGGCTGGGTCATAGATACCGAACAGGACTTTAAGATCATCACGGTCGCGCCGGATGGCAGCTCCCTGCTAGAGAACTTCACCCGAGGATGGCCGCCTGCGAGCAATGCGCGCGGCTGATCCGCATCGGCCAGCAGCGGGGCGCTGCTCACGCGGGGCGTGGCCGGCATCGGAAGGACTTCGGATGTCGCGTTCGGCCACCGGCCTTCTGGGAGTTGTCGGTGTAGCCCGCCGCGGTGGCCACTAGTTGCCGGTGGAGGTGGGCCGGGCAGGTCCAGCAGGCGGCGTGCGACCTCGGTGAGGTCGCGCCCGGTAACGTCGGGCGGGGCGAAGATGGGAGAGTACTCGCGTTCCAGTCGGCTCACCCAGCCAGTGGTCAGCCCGGCCCGGCTGGCGCCGTGGCAGTCCCAGGCGTGCGCGGCGACCAGCGCCAGTCGGCCAGGTTCCACGCCGAGCACCGTCGCGGCGTGGCGGTACGCCGCCGCGGGTGGTTTCCAGGTCCCGGCCTCCTGCACCGAGATCACCCGCTCCACGTAGCCGCCCAGCCCGGCCCGTTGCACGAACGCGCCGGTCACCGCCGCGCTGCCGTTGGTGAGGCATGCCATCCGCATCCCGGCCCCGGCCAGCAGCCGGGCTGCGGGCAGCACGTCGGGATGGGCGGGTAGCTCGGATAGCCCGGCCAGCACGCGGGCGATCCCGGCCTCATCCACCTGGTATCCGGACACAGTCCGGAGCGCCTGCGCGGCCACCTCTCCGAACGGCGCGTAATCCCCGGTGGCGGCCAGCGCGATCCCGTCCCGCAGGGTCCGGGTGAACCACAGCTCCAGGAGGTGAGGCGGCAGGCCGACGGCCGTGAACCGATCTCGCAGCGGTTCCAGCGGCATCAGCGTTTCGATCACGTCGAAGGCAATCGCAACCGGACGCAAAGGCATGACTCCTCACGCTACCCACCGCCATGGCCATGCGAAATAGCCCGCGCTGCCGCGCTGGCCGGCGGCTGTGAACCCGTGGCTTGATCGCATCAGGGCCGAGGCGTCCAGCCGGGCGGAGCGGGATGAGTGGGTGAACGCGCCCGGTCGCACCTGAGCGAGCGCATGAGCATGTGCGGCACGCGGGCACCGAGCTGGTGCCGGTCCATGCGGGTGCTGGTGGCCAGCGCGTCCGTGAGCACCATCGCATCGGCGGGCGTGTCGAATCTCGTCTGCAACACCATTGCCGCGTGGATGTACCGCCGTGAGCCGGTGAACGCGCCGGCTGGGCGGATCGACCTGGGCCCGGCGTCGTCGAGCACCGCGGCGAAGACCGATGGGCTGTCGGATCGCGGGAAGGACAGCCAGTCGATCGAGCCGCGCTTGGAGACTAGCGCTCCCGAATGCCGGTCGGAGAGCGGGGTATAGTCCGCGATCGAAGGGGCGGTCATGATTCCGGCCACCCCTCGTGCGTGCTCGCGGGCCGCCATGACGCGAGGCCGAGGTCGGCTTCCAGCGCGGCGATCGCCCCGGACACGCGGGACTGGAGGGACGGGTCGCCGGAGACCGAGGCGTCCTGGAGCGCCAGCACCCACCTCACCCGGTCGGACCCGGGTGGGCGGCGCGCGGTCAGCCACCCGCAGACCCGGCCGCCGGACAGCACCGGCGCGCGGGCCAGGGTCGTCGCGGTGACCCGTTCGCGGGCAAAGTCCACCAGCGGAGCGTGGCGGGGAAGGCGCAGGACCACCCTCGATGAGCCCCCGCGTCCCGCGGTGGTCAGCGTCAGCGCGCAGAGGTCGTCGTCCCAGAGGACCTGGTCCACGTCCTCCCATCCCAGCCGCGACCAGGAGTGCCCGGCGCCGGGGCCGTCCTGGTGGTAGACCGCGCGGTCGGTCGCGATCACCAGCGCCGTGCTCACCTGGCGCACGCTGGTCAGCACCCTCTCGCCGGGCCCGATCGGCGCTCCCGAGACGATCGCGGCCGCCGTCTTGCGCAGCCTGCTAAGCGGCGGGATATGGGCTCGCAGCCAAGCCCGCCCCTGGGCCGCGAGGCCTGGTGCGGTGAGCCGGAGGGTATGTGCCCCGAGCATGAGATCACCTTCGATCGGCTCTGGAGCGGCGCTCTGGCCAGGGAAGCCGCCATGGATGCGCCTTCTGCGCCGCACCACCGTCGACGGTGGTGCGCTCACCGGCCCGGGGCCGCTCTCTGTTGTCCCTAATCGAGGAACCCCGCCGCGTCGTCCGGCGCGCTGAAACCGCAGCCAGATGACAAAGCTGCGCTGACGCCACCATGCCGTGCGCCTCCGCCGCCTTTAGCTTTTCGCGGCCGCGTTCATGCATCAGGGCACCAGACAGCTGCACCCCTTGCGCCGGCGGGCGCAGCAGCCGGACCGGTTGGGTCTTGTGACTCGGGGGAATCTCCGCCACGTGGTCGCCGTTGTGAACGCCGTCCCTCCCGACGTTCCCTGGCTGGCTCCCTCGAGCGCCGCGAGAAGGCTGCGATTCAGGGCGCGAGGTTGCCGGGCCGTGGTGCAATCAACAAGAGGCGCCGGGCGTCGTAAGTGGGTGTGAAGAGCCGTGGGTGCTGACCATCGCGCGTTCCTGGACGCCACGCTGCCGCATCTGGAGGTGGTGTACCAGGTCGCGCGGCGCGCCGCCGGGGACGGGCAGGATCCCGAGGACCTGGTGCAGGAAACCTACTTGCGGGCGTATGCCGCGTTCGGTTCCTACCGGGGCGGGAACATGCGGGCTTGGCTGGCCGCGATCTGCCTGAACGCGGCCCGCTCCACGGCGCGGCAGCGTCGCCGCCGGCCGTGGGAGGTGCCCATCCGGGTGCCGCTGGACACGCTGCCCGTGGCGGGCACCGGCGGGGCGCGGTATGCGGCTGACGTGGCCGATGTGGTGATCGCTGGCCTGGATGCGCAGGCGGTGTCGCGCTGCCTGGCGCTGCTGCCGGAGCCGCAACGAGTGTGCATTGTGCTGATGGATGTGGCCGGGTACACCGCCCGGGAAACCGCCGAGGTGCTGGGCTGCCCGCGGGGGACGGTGCTGGCCCGGGTTCACCGCGGCCGGCGCAGGCTGGCCCAGTTGCTGGCCGAGGCGGGGGTGACTCATGGACAGCCATGACCGGCTGCTGGCGGCGTTCTTGGCCGGGGAGCTGACCCCCGCGGACGCCCGGCGGTGGGATGATCATCTGCTGGCATGCGAGCAGTGCTGGCGGGCGGTGCGCGAGGATCGCGCTGGCCGCCAGGCCGCGCAGGTGCTGCGCCAGCCTGCCCCGCCTGCGCTGGCCGACCGGGTCAGGTTTGCCGTCGAGCTGGCCGCTGCTGACACGCTCGCGCGGGAGCGGCCGCGTCACGGGGTGAGGCTGCGCTGGCGCTGGCTCGTGGGCGCCGGGGCGCTTGCCAGTGGCGTGGCGGTCACCGTTGCGCTGCTGCTGCCGGGCGGGCGTGAGGCCGCCAGCATGCCTGCCGCTGTCGCCGCGGTTGCCCGCTATGCCGAGACGGTGCCCGCCCGGCAGCAGGAGGCCGGCCCGGGACGGCCGGCTGCGCCGGTGGAAGTGGGCCGCCCGGTGACGGTGGCCGCTGGCGGCCAGCAGATGGTGCTGCGGGTGTGGCGGCTGGGCCGCGTGGAGGCGGTGGTCGCCGTCTCCGCCCAGCCGTTCCCCATGCCCGCCCGCGGCGTGACCGGCCGGGGCATGGCGTGGACCGCGCGGCTGGGGAGAATCGGCCTGTACTGCCGCAACGGCCACACCTCGGAACTGGTGGCGGCGCCGGTCCCCGCAGATCAGCTCGCCGCGCTGGCGGCGCGGCTGCCACCGGCCTGAGCGAGCCGTCCCAGTACCTGGGCGCACCCTGCCCGGTGCCGCCAGTCCCACCAGGCGGCGCCACATGAACCAGTTAGCGCCGCCGGTCCGCCCGCCGCACTCAAACGCCCGCGGCGGGCGTCTTTCAGCACATCAGCGCCTTGGGTGAGCGTCGGGAAGAGCACGCCAATGACCGGCGCGCTGGCGGTGGCCACCGACCGGGCGCTGTACCACCAGGACGGCCGGGCCTGGGCACGGCTCGGGTGGGAACAGGTGGACCGGGTTCGCTGGGACGAGCGAACGTGTCACCTGGGCCAGGCTGGTTGACCAGCGTGTTTGGCTGAACGGCCGGGCGGGGGCGCGGGTGGTCGCGCGGCGTGCCCCAGGGCAGCCATCGATCGCCTGGCTGGTCATTCTCGACCATGGGCTCGACCCCGCAGATCCTGCGGTCAGGGTCGCACTGGAGTCCGCGCTCACCGATCTGTCGGCCGTGACCGGAGTAGATGAGGCTGCCGCCGAGTAGCACCGCTGGGCGAAGACAGTCGGCCCCGCTGCGCAAGCACGCGCCCGAGACTGTCATCTTGCTGACAAGCCGCTTCTGTGCGCGACCGCCAGGAGGGCTTAATCGCGTATGCGCCGACCGCGAGCAGCGAGCGACAGCGCGACACGCCACGCAATCCCGCGCAGGGCACGGTCGAACGCGCCGACAAGGGCGACAGGGCCGGTTCCGGGCGCGGTGCAATCACCTGCCCGGCGGCGGCGTCTATAGCCAGCATCCGCCGGGATCCCGCCCGGCGGCGCCTGGCCGACGGGCCAGGCACACCAGAAGCAGAGGTGAGCAAGATGAGCGACGCGGTTCTCACCCGACCGAGAACCATCCAGGTGCCGCGGCTGGCCGGGTACGGCGCGCTGGCGGGGTTGGCGGGCGGCATCGGCATGGCCTTGTGGCAGATGATCGACTCCGGTGCCACCAGCAACGGGTTCTGGACACCGCTCAACCTGTGCATGGCCTCGTTCGTGTGGCGCGGGCAGGCGGCCATGATCGAGCGGGACATGATGATGCACCCGGGCATGAGCATGAACATGCCCGTGGCGGCCAGCCATCTGGCCGTCGGGATGATCCTGCACCTGGCGTTCTCGATGGTGGTCGGGATGGTCTTCATCACGGTGCTGTTCGCCCTGCGCCGCGCCGGGGTGGGCGTGCTGCGGACCGTGCCCGGGTATGTGGGCGCCGCGGTAGCTGGGGCGGCCCTGCTGTATGTCGTGATGATCTACCTGGTGCTACCGTGGGCGAACCCGCTGATGTGCCACATGACCCCCCGCGGGCCGTTCTTCGTCGGCCACCTGATCTACGGGCTGGTGTTCGGCCTGGTGGCCTACCCGCTGGCCCGCCGCGCCGCACCCTCGGGCACCTGATCTAGCCCCGGCCGGCGTGCCCTGCGGCACCATCGCCAGTTCCTGGCGTTGGCCAGGGCATAAACTGCTGGACCGGAACGTGGCCGGAGGAGGGTGTGATGGGCGGGGCAGGCAGTCGCGAGGACGCGGCGTCCTACAACTATCCGCACTTCGACGCCTATGTCGCTGAGGGCGGTGACCTGGCGGATGAGGCCGCGTTCCGGGACTCAGCGGCGGCCGGGCAGCGGGCGGAGGACTTCACGCTGCCGCGGCTCGGCGACGAAGCGCTGGTCAGCCTGTCGGGGCTGTGGCGGTCCAGGCCGCTAGTAATGGAGTTCGGCTCGTTCACTTGACCGTACTGCTCAGCGGAGGGTCCTCTGCTTGACGCCGCGGCCGCCCGGCACCCCGAGGCCGCGTGGGTGTTCATCTACACCCGCGAGGCGCACCCGGGTGAGAACGTGCCCTGCCACGACAGCTACCAGCACAAGCTTGGCTGCGCGGCGCTGCTGCGCGACGAGGCCGGGATCGGCCGGGACATCCTGGTGGACGACCTGGCGGGCACCGTCCACCGCGCCTACGGGCTGATGCCGAACATGACCTGGGTGATCGACCGCGGCGGCCGGGTGGCCTACAAGGCGAACTGGACCAGCGCCGCGAACGTGGAAGCGTTCCTTGACCGGTTCCTCGCCGCCCGCACACAGCACCCGGCCGGGACAGCGTATGAGACTCAGCAGATCGAGTTCCGCCGCACCGACCGCAACCGGTTCACCGAACACCTGCTGCGCAACGGCCGCCGCGCCGCGGCGGAGTTCGAGAAGGCCCAGAAACTGTGGGCCCGCCGGGCCGCAACCTGACTGGGCCCAGGTCACCGCGCGCGCAGCGGTACCAGCGCCGGGCGGTGTTCGCGATCAGGTTCAGAGGAGATCAGAACAGCGGCCCGGCCAGCCACAGCCTGATCGCCGGGTACATGGTCATGGCATTCACCAGCGACATCCGGGGCCAGCAGGGCGGCCGGGCGGCGCCGACCGCAACTCCAGGCAGTGCGGGCACGCGCCGGTGCGGCCATCACGCCGGTGCGGCCATCACCGAGCCCATGGCGGCGCTGGCGCGGTGATCGAGGAGGCCAGGCGCGGTACTCGGTGATGAACCTCTTGCTGGCCGCCAGCAAGAGGTGGGCCCGCGGATCGAGTGGCTCCGCGGCAGCGGCGGCACCCTGGAAACCGTCTTCCCGGCGCTGACCCGCCGCAGCGATCTGCGGCGCTCCTGGACGGCAGCCCCGATCAGGCGTCCGTCTCACCGATGCGCGGCGCAGGGCAGGCAACGCTGCACGGGCCCGCCCTCCGGGGTGTCTCGCCCGTACGGTGGCTGCGGGCGAGATCGGCCAGGATCTCCTCGATCCGGTCCAGGGCGGCGGCGATCCAGGGGAGGGTGACCGGGTCGGGGGGGGCGAGGGCGCATTCCCGCTGCGCGTCGGTGTCCGCGTAGAGCAGCCCGGTGGCCACCCGTATCCGCAGCGCGCCCGCATGGTCGCCGAACACGCTGCCGGGCAGGACCCCCATGCCATACCGGTCTAGCAGATGGTCCGCCAGTCCGGCGCCGGTCGTCACCTCATGGCGGACGGCCAGGGCGACCCGCCACGCGGCGAAGTCCGGGTAGAGGTAGAAGGCGGCCTGCGGCGGCCGGACAGCGACCCCGGCGGCGGCGAATATGCCCGCCACGGCGCGGCAGACGGCGGCGTGCAGAGCCCGGCTCCGGGCGATCCGTTCGGTCAGATCCGAAGGCTCGGTGAAGGCGAGCGCCGCGGCGTGCTGGATCGGGGCGGCCGCCGCTGACCAGATCTCGCTGCCGATCCCCAGCAGCCGGTCACGCAGGACCCGCCCGGCGATGCCGCCGGGCAGCCGGGCGACGCCCACCCGCCGGCCGCCGAGAGCGAGGCTCTTGCTGAGCGCGGTGGTCACGACGGTGCGTTCCGGCGCGTAGCCGGCCGGGCTGGCGAACGGCGGCGCGGTGTCGTACACGAGGTCGCGGTAGATCTCGTCGGAGATGATGAGAAGGTCGTGTCTGGCGGCGACCTCGCACAGGGCGCGCACGGTCGCGGGCTGGGCGAGCTGGCCGGTGGGGTTATCGGGCAGCGTCACGATCACCGACCCGATCCGCCGCCCGGCCGCCCTGGCGGCGCTGACGGCCCGGTCCAGCGTGGCGGGATCGCAGATGCCGCCCTCACCCGGCGGGGTGGGCACGAAGTGCGGACAGACTCCGATCACCCTGGCCTGCGCGGTGTAGCTGACCCAGCTTGGCCGGGGCACCGCGACATCGGCGCCGATCGCCAGCAGCAGGGCGAACAGCAGCGGCTTGCTGCCCGGCCCGCACACCACCGCCTCCGCCGTGGTTGGCAGCCCGCGGCGGGCCCAGTAGCCCGCTGCCGCGTCGCGCAGGTCGGGCAGGCCTGCCCCACCGGGCCGTAGGCGTTGTGCCCCGCGGCCGCGGCCAGCGCGTCCCGGAGCAGGGGGTGGACGGGCAGCCCGGCCTCGCCGAAGGCCAGCGGCAGCACCGCCGCGCCCGCCTCACGCCGGCGAGCCAGAACCTCGTTCGCGGCAAGGGTCGCCGACACCGGTACCGGCGTCAGCGCCCGGCGCGGGAATCCTTTCCGGCCACGGGCCGGGACCAGTTGCTGGGACTCGGCTCTGAGCATGGTCCCCGGCACGGTCTGCATACCGATTTCAGCGCTGTGGCCGGGCGCGTCCCGCTGGGATTGTCAGCGAGGTGACAGGATGAGTGCCACTGGTCCCGCACCGGCGGAGGATGGCCCGGAAGGGAGCACAGTGTGGCCGTACACAGTTATGACCTGGTGATCGTGGGCGCTGGCAGCGGGAACATGCTTCCGTCCGAGGAGTTTGCTGGCTGGCGGATCGCCGTGGTGGAGAGCGACCGGTTCGGCGGCACCTGCCTCAACCGGGGATGCATCCCGTCGAAGATGCTCGTCTATACCGCGGATGTCGCCCAGGCAGTCCGGCACGCGGGGCGGTTCGGGATCCGCGCGGGCTGGAAAGGGGCGGACTGGCCGGCGATCCGCGACCGGGTGTTCGGCCGTATCGACCCGCTGCATGAACGGGCCGTCGCCCACCGCCGCGCGGGCGGTATCGACGTGTTCCCCGGCCAGGCGCGGTTTACCGGGCCGAAGGTGCTCCGGGTCGGCGGCGAGGAGATCCGCGCCGACCGGTTCGTGCTCGCCGCGGGATCTCGCCCCGCCATCCCTCCGGTCCCCGGCCTGGCCGACGTTCCCTACCTGACCTCGGACACGGTGATGCGGCTCGGCCGGCTGCCGAAGTCGATGGTCGTGCTGGGTGGCGGGTACATCGCGGCGGAGATGAGCCACATCTTCGGCTCGCTCGGCACCAAGGTCACCATCGTGACGCGTGGCGAGCACCTGCTGTCCCGCCACGACGCCGACATCCGGGCGCGCTTCACCGAGCAGTACCAGCAGCGTTTCGAGGTGCGGCTGGGCGCCAAAGCCGAGCGGGTAGCCGGGGGCCGCAAAGGGGTCCGCCTCGACCTTGCGGGCCCCGCGGGCACCCAGGCCGCCGAGGGCGAGGTGCTGCTGGTGGCGACTGGGCGGAGACCCAACAGCGACCGGCTCGACGTCGCGGCGGCGGGGATCGAGGTCGACGACCACGGGCACGTCCGCACCGACGGCACCTATGCCACCAGCGTGCCGGGGATCTGGGCGCTGGGTGACCTGGCGAATCACTTCCAGCTCAAGCACATGGCCAACGCCGAGACCCGGCTGGTCCGCTACAACCTGCTGCACCCAGCCCAGCCGAGCCGGGCGCACTTCACGGTGGTGCCGTCTGCGGTGTTCGCCGACCCGCAGGTCGCCTCGGCAGGCGCGACCGAGCAGGAGCTCCAAGCCCAGGGCCGGGAGTATGTCACCGCCACCCGTCCCTACAGCGACGCCGCCTACGGCTGGGCGCTGGAGGACACCACCAGCTTCGTCAAGGTCCTCGCCGACCCCGCCACCCGGCTGCTGCTCGGCGCCCACATCATCGGCCCCCAGGCATCCACCTTGATCCAGCCGCTGATCCAGGCCATGTGCCTGGGCAACACCGCCGACCAGGTCGCCTCCGGCGTCCTTTATATTCATCCCGCCCTCACCGAGGTGGTGGAGCAGGCGCTGCTCGACTTGTGAAGCCCGGGCGACGGGGAGGCGGCACCCGCACCTCAGAGGCAGCGGGACCTTCGCCCGGTCAGGGCGTCCTTTCCGGCGCTGGCTCGTCCGCGGCATGCTCGGTGAGGGCAGGCTGTTGCGCGGGCCCGGGCGTGCCGGCGGGCTGCGGCCGCCGGACGCGGTGCAGCCGCCATGCGGTGATCGCCACGACCGCGGCTGCCGCCGCGGCGATGAGCGCCAGGTCGGGGACGTGCGCCTGGACTGCGGTGACCACGTCTTGGAGACGGTTGTTCCAGGTGTCCAGGCTGGGCGGGGCCAGCAGCCCGGTCAGCCCGGCGGTGCCCTGGTAGCGCAGGAAGACGACGCCCAGCCCGGTGAAGATCAGCCCGGAGATCACCGAGTGCGTGTGCAGGTGGAGCGGGCCGATCCGGATGCCTGTGCCGCGCAGCCACCGGCGGTGGCCGATGCCGAGGCGGTCCCAGGTGGCGGCCAGCGCGAGCAGCGGGGCGGTCATCCCGGCGGCGTAGATGGCCAGCAGCGCCGCGCCGCGCAGCGGCTGGCCGGAGGCGGCCGCGACGGTGAGCACCGCGCCCAGGATCGGCCCGGCGCAGAACCCGGCCAGGCCGGACACCGCGCCCAGCGCGAGCACCGACAGCACCGACTGGCCGCGCAGGCGGGCCCGCAGGCTGGCCAGGCCGGGGACGGCGAAGCCGCCGCCGGCGATCTGCACGACCCCGAACCCGATGAGGATCACCCCGGCGGCGGTGGTCAGGGCCACCTGGTGGCCGTAGACCAGGGTGCTGGCCGCCGAGGAGCCGATGCCGAGCGGGACCAGCACGCCGGCCAGGCCGGCGTAGAACACCGCCGTGCGGCCCAGCAGCCGGGCGGGGCTGGCGAAGGCGTAGGCGAAGAACGCCGGCAGCAGCAGCGCGCTGCAGGGGCTCAGCAGGGTGAGCACCCCGCCGAGGAAAGCGCCCAGGTACCCGATGCCGTTCACCGGCACCGATCCTCCGGACGCCGGTCACCCGGCTGCGCGGTGCGGCCGGGCGCCGGCGGCACGCTGACGCGGGAAGGCGGGGTCATCGGCCGCGGCGTGCCTGGGTGATGGCCGCCTCGAACGCCGGCAGCGGCTGGGCGCCGAAGAACGGCCGGCCGCCGATCAGGAACGCCGGCGTGCCGGGCACGCCGAGCTGCTGGCCGAACGCGTCGTCGGCCCCGCACCGCCGCGGTCAGCGCCGGGTTGGTGAGGTCACGGTTGAACAGGGTCATGTTCAGCCCCAGCCGCCGCGCCACCGACCGCAGGTAGGCGCCGGTGACCAGGCCGCTGTGCTCGTCGGGAAACTGGTGGGCGAACAGGTAGTCGTGGTACGCCCAGAATTTGCCCTGCACGCCGGCGGCCCGCGCGGCGACAGCGGCGCGCACCGACTGGGCGTCGACCCAGGGGAAGTCCCCGCCAGAGGAGGCGGACCACACCGGTGTCCACGTACCTGCGGATCAGGACCGGCTCGGTGTCGCGGGCGAACGCACCGCAACTGGTGCACTGGTAGTCGCCGAACTCCACGATCGCCACCGGCGCGTCTGGCCGTCCCAGCGTCAGCGCCGCGGCTATCGGCGGCGGGGTCGGGCCGGTGACCGGGTGAGCGGACGGGTTCGGGTTCGCCGCCCCCGCCGAGGACGTCCGCGCTCCCGGCGGCGCAGCCTGAGCGGCCCCCGACGCCCCAGCCGGCCCGCCTGTCCCGGAAGGCGCGGGTGCCGGGGTGGGGTGCCCTGAGCCCGCCAGCGCAGCCGCCGCCAGCACGGCCAGCACGGCCAGCGCCGCCACCGCTCCGGCCACCACCCGGGCGCGCGTGCTGAACCTGCCTCCGCCCGGCCTGGCGCTCGCGCGCTTGCCGGGCCCCGTCGTCCTGCCCAGCCGAGGCATGTCGTTCCTCCTTCGCCCAGCCTGGCTCTTGCTCCCATCTCCCGAAGAAACAGACGCCCTGGCCGGCGGTCTGGGCACCGGAGTGTCAGCAAGCTGACAAATGCGAGAGACGTGCCCTGGCCGCCCGCGCCCCCGCCCAGTTGCCCGGCGGCTATGGGGGATTGCGGCACGCCCGTGCCGCGCGGCCTGGGTAAACCGCCCGGCCCGGCCGGCCTGCGGTGGGCAGGCTGGTACGGGGTGTCCGCGTCGGCTATGCCCATGGCGGCGAACGAGGCGGCCATCATTCCGAACAGCAGGTGGGCGACGGCGAACACCCAGGCCGTGAAGGCCTGCGCGGCCGCCGCGTCGATGGCCCGCCAGATCCCGTACTGCATCACCGCCCACAGCAGCACGGCGAACAGCATCCCGCCCCCGACCACCAGCGAGCGGGCGGCGGGCAGCCGGTACGCGGCTGCCGCGATCAGGGTGCCGAACAGCACGCCATCATCATGTGCACGGCCACCCCGATGACCAGCGCCGCAGGGCTGAACCAGCGGCGCCGCCCGCCAGAACGTGTGCGCGATCAGGTTCAGCGGCGTCCAGAACCCGCTCCCGGCCAGCCTCATCGCGATCATCGAGAAGACGGCCATCACCATGCCGCCCGCGATCCCGCCGGCGATCCCGGCCCGCAGGACTCTCGCGCTCATCTGGCCCTCCCGCCCCTTGCTGGCGCAGAGACCTACCAGCGAACAGCCCTGGAACGGAGAAGAACTGTCAGGAAAGTGACAAACCAAGTTTCGCGGCAGCCCGGTCAGCTGCGCGGCGACCAGCCTTCCAGCCCGGGCGCGGCCGGCAGGTCCGGCTCGGTCTGCACGTAGTGGTTGAAGTAGTTGGTGAACACGTTCGCCGCCACGTGCGCGAACAGCTCGGCCAGCTCGGCATCGCCCCAGCCCGCGTCCCGCGCCGCCCGCCAGGTCACGTCCGCGACGTAGCCGGTGTGCCCGGCGATCTCGCGGGCCACCGCCAGCAGCGAGCCGAGTTCTGGGCCGAGGTCTGCGCTGCCGTCCCGGATCGCCACGGTCTCCTCCAGCGACCAGTCGGCGGCCTGCCCGCCCGCGGTGTGCGCGGACTGGCAGTAGGCGCACTTGTCCACCGCGCCCACGGCCAGCGCGATCGCCTCGCGGGTCTTGGCGTCGAAGCTGCCCTGCGCGGTGATCGCCTGCTGGATGCCCTGGTAGGCGGCCAGCACCACGGGCGCGTGCGCCAGCTCGGCGTGAATGTTCAGCAGCCGGCCCATCCTGCGTCCCAGCCCGCGGAGCGTTTCCCGTGACTGCTCGGGCGCGTCATCGATGGTGTGCACCGGAACCCGGGGCATCGTTCCTCCTGCCTGGCAGCCTTCCGCCGCGGGCCTGGCCGCGGCACGGCATGGCCTGCGTGCTCCCGCAGACAACCGGCGGACAGCACGGATAGATGCCCCGTTGTCATCAACCTGACAATCTCCGGTGCTTAGCTGGCCCGCGGGCGAACTGCGGAGCTGATCGGCTGGGCCAGCGCCCGGCCGGGCCCGGGTGCTTTCCCTCGACGGGCCGAGCGGCCTGGACTTGGACACCGGGCAGCAGGCGACACGGTGCGTACGCGCCTACGCGACGATGACGCTCGCGCTTCCCATGACCGGGCTGGCCGGATCGCAGGTGACCGGGCGGCTGTACCTGGCCGACATCTCGGTGCCGCCGCTGCTGTACCAGCGGATGGGCCTGACGGTGCCAGCCCTGTTCCGCGACGGGCCTTTCGCGGAAATCAACGCCGCAGACCGGTAACCAGCAGCTTCCGCAACCGGTCCGCTCCAGCCTCGCTGCCGTCAAGCGCCCAGCACTGGAGGGAGAGGTGCGCTAAATGCTAGGCACCGTTCGGAAGTGCCCCGCTGTGGGGGTCTTCAACGGGCGCACAGCCCTCATAGCCCGTCCGCTATCCAGGGCCAGCCTGCGGGCGACCTTCGCGGCACTAGCCCCCCACCTGCCCAGCGTCCGGCCTGGCACTTTCCCGCATCCCGGCGATGTCAGGGCAGCCAGGTCCTGGCCGCCGCGATGACCTCGCCGGCTGCCGGCCGGTCGTTGGGGGCGCGGGGCCGCCACAGCAGCCGCACCACCCCGCCGGTCATGATCGCGTCGGCGCCGAGCTGCCGGGTGTCTTCCGCCGGCCGCCCTGGCCGCTGGCCGCGCGGTAGCGCGGCGGCGTAGGTGGCGAGGGTGCCGGGTGAGTAGACCCGCCACAGCGGGGCGCGCCCGATCCCCAGGGCCTGGTAGAGCACCCGGTCGGTGTCGGCGAGGACCCGGCCGGGCCAGCCGAGGTGGCGGGCGATCGCGGCGAGCGGCCGGGGCGGGCTGAAGCCCACCAGGATCAGCCCGGGCCGGGCGTCCCCGGTGCTGGCGGCCTTGTGCACCTGGACCAGGTGCTGCTGGCAGGGCAGTCAATGCCGGTGCCGCAGCAGCACCAGGATCTGCACGCCGCCGATGCTGGCGAGCCGCACAGGCTGGCCGCTGTCCGCATCCACGAGCTGAATGCCGGTCAGCTCGATCGTCACGTCTTCGGGCCGCGGCATTGGGCGCCTCCCTGGGCTTCGAGCAGGCCGTTTCAGACGGCGCACCGGTAGGGGCGGGGCAGGCTGCCGTCGGCGAGCCTGGCGGCGAAGAACCGCTCGGTGACCAGCCGCTTGCCGGCGGCGAGCGGCGTGCCGGGCCCGGCGAGCAGCATGTCGGGGCTGGTGGCGGCGTCCGCGCCGGCGGGATGCCAGTGCAGGCCGTCGGTGCTGGCGGTCAGCTCCGGGATGGTGGTGCCGGCGGCGATGTCCTGCCCGGTGGCCGACAGCCCGCGGCGCAGCAGCGGGCGGACCGCGAACGCGTCGCCCTCGATCCCCAGGCCGGCGAGCAGCCGGCCGACCTCGCCGATCTCTGCGGTGTTCTGCGGGGTTTCGGTCAGCGCGACCCGGACCGGCAGGCCAAGCCTTGCCGCCTGGCGGATGCCGTCCATGGTCTTGGCCCAGGAACCGCGGCCCCGGTGCGCGTCATGAGTCTGCGGGCGGGCGCCGTCCAGCGAGGTCTGAATGATCAGCGCCCCAGGGCCGGCCGGGCCGTCCTGCCCGGCGAGCGTGGCGAGCCCGGCCAGGCGGCGGCCGCGGAACAGCATGCCGTTGGTGAGCACCACGGTGGCCAGCCGCTGGGTGGCGTAGCCGAGCATGTCGATGATGTCCGGGTGCAGGAACGGCTCCCCGCCGGTGAGGTAGACCTCGGTGAAGCCCTCGCTCACCGCCTCGTCGACCAGCGCCTGGAACTGCCTCGCCGGCATGGTGCGCGGCGCCGCCTTCGGGGAGGAGGCGACCGCGCAGTAGTCGCAGGCCAGGTTGCAGTGGAAGTTCGTGTACACCCACAGCCGGGGCGGGAAGTACGCCGACCCGAACAGCGGGACCACCGGCCGGGCCGCGTCGCCGCGCCGGCCGCCAGACCCGTTGCCGTTGCCATTGGCGCTGGTGCCGCCGGCGTCCCGGCCTCCGGTGCCCCAGCCTCCGGCGGCGGGCCGGAATGCCTCCGGCAACGCGGAGGCGTACAGCTGGAACCGGCCCGCCGCACGTTCACGAGGCGGCAGGATCTCCACGCAGGTGGTCCACCAGCCGGTCTCGATCGTCTCGGCGAACGCCTCGGGCAGCCCGGCCCGGCGCATCGACGCGGCCTGCGCCGCCCAGTCGTAGCTCAGCGGCACCAGCTCGGCGCGGGCGCTGCCGCCGGCCAGGTCGAGGACCGCGTACCACACCTCGCGGCGGCCGTCGTTGGCCGGCTTGCCCAGCACCCCCACGTTGACCACCAGGCTGTGGCCGAACCTGCGCTGCCAGGGCAGCCCGGAGTGGGTGCAGCAGATCACGCCGGCGCCGCTGGCGGCCACCCGGAGCCGGTGCTCGGCCTCAGGCAGCGACTCCCACCAGAAGTCGTTGAGCGCTAGCGGCGAGCCGTGCACCATGTGCACGGCGCACCCGCCGATCCGCTCTCGCCGCTGGGCGGGCAGCCGCCCCATCCAGGTTGCGAAGGCCCGGCTGGTGTGGGCGAGCGTGTAGTCGTAGATGAGCTGGGCGTACTCGTTGTCCCGCGGGTCGCGGTAGCCGCAGCCGCAGTCCGGGTCGGCGCGGGCCAGCGCGACGTCGTAGTTGCCCGCGATGCACCGCACGCCCGCCTCGGTGAGGATCGGCCACAGGGCGTCTGTCTCGGCGCCGAACCCGCCGAGATCCCCCAGGCAGTACAGCCGCTGGCAGCCCCGCGCGTGCGCGTCGGCCACGAACGCGCGCAGCGCGTACGGGTTGCCGTACGGCCCGCCGCACACCGCGATCCGCATCAGGATCCGCCCCCCTCGGCAGCGGCAGTGACGGATACGCCGGCCAGCCGGAGCGGGCTGACCGCCTCCAGCGCCCGCCCGGCGGGCTCGGCGCCGCCGGCCGCCGCGTACACGCCGATCGCCGCCGCCCCGCCCAGCCAGAACGCCACGACCAGCAGGTAGGAGGCGGTAGCGCCGATGCTGGTGGCGATCGCGGGCAACGCCAGCGTGCCGACGATCGCGCCGGCCCGGCCCACCGCCACCGAGATCCCGACCCCGGCACCGCGCAGGTGGGTGGGGAACAGCTCGGTGAACATCGCGTACGCCGACGTCCACGCGGCGGTGCCGAACGCGCTGGCCACCGCGAACGCCACGGTCACCCAGGCGCCGCTGCCGGTGGCGGTGGCCAGCGCGAGCAGGCCCACGCCCGCCGCCGAGGCGAGATAGCAGAAGCCGACGGTCACCCGGTGCCCGAGCCTGTCGAAAAAGCCGCTCATCGCGACACCGCCCGCCAGCGCCCCGAGGTTGCCGATGATGTAGAAGAACGGGATGGCCTGCTGCGAGATGTGCACCTGGGCCAGCACCACCACCGACAGCAGCGCGAACAGCCCGTAGTAGCCGAACGCCTCGGCCAGGTCCAGCACCGCCCCGAGCGCGAGCCTGCCGGGATAGTGGCGCACCAGCTCACCGAGTGCCTCGCGCAGCCCCGGCCCGTGGCCCTCGGCCCGGATGCCCGGCGGCGAGCCGGCACCCGCGCGCCGTTCCAGCGCGCTGACGATCGCCTCCGCCTCGTGCTGGCGTCCCCGGCAGGCCAGCCAGCGCGGCGACTCGGGGATACGGCGGCGGAAGTACAGCACGACCAGCGCGATCAGCCCGCCCAGGATGAACATGTACCGCCACGACGACGCGCTGCCCAGCGCCAGGGTGTCCAGGATCAGGTAGGCGAGCAGCGCGGCCAGGATCGCCCCGGCCGGCCAGAAGTTCATCACCAGCGCGTTCACCTTGCCGCGGACCCGCGCAGGGACGAACTCGGCGATCGCCGCGTTGACGATCGCGTACTCCGCGCCCACCCCCAGGGCGGCGAGGAACCGGAACCCGTACACGAGCGCGAGTCCCGGGGCCAGCCCGGTGGCCATGGTAAACCCCGCGTACCACAGCAAGGTGATCACGAACAGTCTCCGGCGGCCGAACCGGTCGGCGAGCCGGCCCCCCGCGAGCGCACCCAGCAGGATCCCGGACAGCCAGACCGCGAGCAGCGCGTCGCGGGCGAACACCGAGGCATGGAAATGGTCGCCGAGCGGCCCGACCGCGCTGGAGAACATCTGCACCTCGAAGGAGTCGAACAGCCAGCCCGCCCCGAGGGCAACCAGGATGGTGGTGTGCAGCCTGCTCCAGCGCAGCCGGTCCAGCCGGGCGCCGATCGTCTCATCAGCAGTGGTCACGGCCATCTCCTTCCCCGTGCTGACCCGGGGGGACGACCCCCCGAACCCCCGCGCTCAGCCGTGGGCCGGAGCGGTAGCGGTCACAGATGCGCTGCGGGTCGGTGCCGAGGAAGTACAGCGCCTTCAGGTACTGCATGAAGGCGAGCGTCCGCAGCGTGCCGTGCTCGGTGAACCGCCGCGCCGACGTGATGGCGGTGGCCGGCAGCAGCACGAGCCGGCCACGCCGGTGCAGCCGCCGGGACATCTCCAGGTCCTCCATGATCGGCAAGCCGGGGAACCCGCCCAGCGCGCCGAACACGCTCGCCCGGATGAACATCGCCTGGTCCCCGAACACCCAGTGCAGGTACCGGGCCCGCAGGTTCGACGTCCAGGCGACATAACGCAGCGCCGGCCCGCCGATGTCGAACCGCAGCGTCAGGCCCCCGCCGGCAACCGCCGGGTCGGCCAGCGCGGCCCGGATCTGCGCTAGGGCCCGAGGGTCGACCCGGGTGTCGGCGTGGATGAACCACAGCACCTCGCCGCCCGCCTGCCGGGCGCCCGCGTTCATCTGAGCGGCCCGGCCAGGGTCGCTGCGGACTACCCGGGCCAGCGGCGCGGCCAGCCCGGCGGTGCCGTCGCTGCTGCCGCCGTCTGCGACGACAAGCTCGCAGCCAGGGAAGTCACGGCGCAGCGCCGCCAGCGCGGGCCCGATCGCGGCGGCCTCGTTCAGCACCGGCACCACGATCGACACCGGCAGCGGCCGGGATGTCTCGTGCCGCGATGGCTCCGGCCGGCGGGACTCCCGCGAGCGGCGCGCGTTCCTCCCCGCCGGGCGGCGCTGCAGCGCGTCCGCTATCACGGCCGGCAGCAGCGGGTCGGCGAGCAGCGCCTCGGCGTCGGCGGGGGTGTCGAGATCGCGCAGCGCGGGCAGCGACCCGGCATCCAGGCCCGCCCGGCGGGCCGCCGCGAGGCTGGCCGCCAGGACCCGGTTACCTCCCCACACGGCCGGGTCCAGGGCGAACAGTTCCGGCGCCGGCTCGTTCAGCCCCGCCAGGTAGTAGCCACCATCGCAGGCAGGGCCGAACACCAGGTCGCGGCCGCGGGCAAGCTCGCGGAACGCCGCAGTGAGCCGTTCCGCCGTGAGGGTGGGCGCGTCGGTGCCGACGACCACCACCGGCCGCTGGCCTCGCCCGAGCACCTCGCTGGTCGCGGTGGCCAGCCGCTCGCCCAGGTTCGTTCCCTGCTGGAGCAGGAGCCGGACGCTGCCGGGAACCAGGCCGCTCACCTCGCCAAGTGCGTCTGGCGGATCGGCGGCCGCGAACACGGTCACCCCCCCAACGCCGGCTGCGACCGAGGCGGTGTGGCGGATCAGCTGCTCGGCCAGCGCGGCGCAGCCATCCGGGCCGAGCATCGGGTGCAGCCGGGTCCTGACCGTGCCGGGCCGGGGCGCCTTGGCCATGATCAGCACGGCGGGCCGGTCCGGGATCACCGAGCCTGCCGGGCGCATGGAATCGGCCGGGCGCCCGGGGTCGGGCGGGGTCACGGATCGAACCTGTGCACGACACCGACGGGGCCGAGCTCGCCAATCCGGGGCAGCGCCTGTTCCACCAGGGCGGCCAGGATGCCGGTGCTCTGCCGCATCCGGGCCAGCAGCGCCTCCACCGGCTCCGGCTCGCTCACGCCATTGGCGTAGTCGGTGACATACCCGGCCAGCGCCATCGGCAGCCCGGCCTCCCCGGCCAGCACCACCTCCGGGCTCGCGGTCTGGCTCAACGCGGTGACCCCGCGCTGGGCGAGCGCGGCGATCTCGGCCCGGCTGTTGAACCGGGGCCCGTCCACGTGCCCGTAGCACCCGCCCGCCAGCACGGGCGTGCCGGTGGCCCGGCCGGCCTCGATGAGCGCGGCCCGGAGCGGCTCGCTGAACGGCAGGCCGAAGATCCAGTGACCGCGCCCGGCGGCGCGGGGGGTGTCATGCCAGGTGCACAGGCTGCCGTCGGGGAGGCGGTTGCCGGGGAAGTACAGGTCGTCGAACACGATCACCGTGCCGGGCGGCACCCCCGGGTCGACCGCGCCGCAGACGGTCAGCGAGATCAGGCAGTCCGCCCCGGCATCCAGCAGGGCCGCCAGGTTGGCCCGGTGGTTGACGTGGCCGGGCAGCCGCCGGTGGCCGGCCTCGTGGCGGGCCAGGTGCAGCACCTCGGCCCCGCCTGCCTTGCCCTCGGTGAGCACCACCTGTCCGTAACGGGTGCCGAACGTCCGGGTCACCGGCCCGTCCAGCCCGGGCCAGGTTTCGGTTCCCGACCCGGTGATGATGCCAGCTCGCATCCCTGCCTCCCTTCACCTTGCGGCCATGGCGCCGCCCCATCGCCGCGTGCGGTCAGCCTGTGTCCCCGGCGGCCGGCTCTGCCCGGCGGCGCGGGACCGCCGGGATCGGCAGGAGCGCACGAAGTTCGCGGTTTTCGGCCGGGTCGAGCACGCTGTGCTGCACGCAGGCCGGCACCAGGGTGCCGTTTTCCGGGTGGGCCATCGCGTAGTGGCAGGCGGCCAGCCGTTCCTGGGTAGCGCGGATCCGCGGGTCGGCGCTGGCCTGGCCGCGCTGCATCAGCTCCCATGCGGGCGTGACGTCGGCGGCGTCCATGAACTGGTGCATCACATAGCTGACCGGCCGCACCCGCGATCTTGACGGCGAGCGCGGCCACGGGCGTGCCGGTGAAGTTCACCGGCCCGAAGTAGCGGAAGAACGCGTCCCGCACCGCCACGTCCCGCCGGTCGCCGCCGTCCAGGAGCGGGTACCAGCGGTCACCGGCCCAGAACCCGTACGCGGCCCGGTTGCAGCGGACATCCCCGTGCTCCAACACGCGATAGTCCAGCCGGGTGCCCGCCCCGCGCTCGATCTGCGCCCACACCTGATCCCCGGTCACCTGCTGATAGTCCTCGTGCCAGCGGCGCTGGTCCCCGACGAACGCGGCCGGCTGGAACGAGAACATCCCGTACCCCATCGCTGCGCAGTCGCGCACCACGGCGGCGACCTGGCCCAGGTTGGCGGGGGTGACGGTCATGTTGTGCGCCAGGAAGTACCGCACCTTGTGCTCGCTGCGCAGCCGCGTAAACATGGCCGCGAACCGCTCCCGGTAGGGGTTCAGTGAAGCCTCGTCCGGGGGGCGGGGGATGCCGCGGCGGCCGAACATCAGCGAGTCGAAATGGGCGGCGAAGGACACCCGGCGCAGCCGCCGCCTCCCGCCCGGCCCGAGCATGAAGCTCATCGGCTCTCGCCCATGATCCCGCATGATCGCCAGCGCGGCGGCGTGGTCGTCGGGGTCGAGCAGGGTCACCTCGCCGCCGATCAGCTGGGCGTGCGCCCGCGGCCCGCGCTGCTCGCGCAGCAGGGCCATCTGCGCCTGCACCCGGGCGAGGGTGTGCGGGCCGTCGACCCGCACCTGGTTGGCGTCGCGGGAGTGGTAGCAGGGGGTGCAGGCCAGGTTGCATTTGGGGAACACCCCGTGGGTGCCCTCGCATCCGACCGCGTGCCGTCCCAGCAGCTGCCCGGGCGTGCGTGCCGTCTCGGGCAGCTCCGCCCAGCGCCGTGCCAGCGCGGCGGCGAACTCCGGGTCGGCCGGCCGGAACGCCGCCACCACCGCGCGGATCCGCGCCATGACACCCACCGACGGCTCCCTTCCCCCACGCGCGGGTGCGTACCCTTTCCCTGGCGCGGCATGCTGTCCGCGCGGGACCATTGCACCGCACGAATAAGCCAGGCCGGGCTGTACCTGTCAGCTTCCTGACAGTCCTGGCCCGGTTATGGGCTGGGCTCTTCCGGGGGCGCCGGGGGCCATTCCCCAGAGGCTGGCTCGGCGGGCGACGCCGGGAGGCCGTCCGGCCGGGAGGGCTCGGCGGGCAGGAACCAGGCCCGCCGACGGCGCTCCGCGACCCGCCATCCCCACGCGGCTGCCACCACGGCCAGCGCCACCTCCTCGACGGGCACGCTGCCCGCCCCGATCAGGGTCGGGCCGCGCAGCCAGCCTGCGGCCACCGCGATGCCCAGCGCGGCCATGGCTATGAGGAAGCCGCCGCCCACCGCGACCAGCGCATGGCCGCGCCGGGCGGGATGGCGCAGCCGGGCCCGCAGCAGCACCGGCCAGGCCGCGGCGGCCAGCGGCGGCCCGAAGTGGTAAGTCAGCGCCGGATGCCACCACGACAACCCTAGCCAGGCCAGCGCGAACGCCGCGCTGGCCGCCGCGCCCGCCAGGTGCCCGCGTACCAGTGCCTGGCTGGCGTGCCCTGCGGTTGACGGCACGGGCGGGGGAATCCCGGTCATTCTTGCTCCTGCCTCCCATCATTCACCGCCGCCTGGCCTGGCGGTAGCCGCGGGCGCCCTGCCCGCTGACGCGGCGGGACTGCCGGCCATGGCGCGCCGGCGAGCACGTGATCGCCGCCCGGAGGTAACCGTCCAGCCTGCGGCGCCAGTGCCTCACTCGCCGGCGAGGTCGTCGAGGGCGGCCTCGATGGCGCGGTGGAACGTGGGGTAGGCGTAGATCATGGACCGCAGGTCCGCGACCGGGACCTGCCCGTGCACGGCGACCACCAAAGCGCCCAGCACCTCGCCGCCGGCCGGGCCAGCGGAGGTCGCCCCCACCAGGACGCCGCGTCGCGCGTCCTGGATCAGCTTGATGAACCCGTCGTTGCCGGCCTTATGGATCCAGCCACGGGCCGACGACGGCAGCTGCGTGATCCCGGTCCGCACGGCCAGGCCCTGGTCGCGGGCCTGCCCCTCGGTCAGCCCCACAGACCCGATCTCGGGGTCGGTGAACGTCACCCGGGGCACGGCGCGGTAGCCGGCGGCAGGTCCGTCCTGGCTGAGGATGTCCCGGGCAGCTATGCGGGCCTGGTACATCGACACGTGGGTGAAGGCGCCCTTGCCGGTGATGTCACCGATCGCCCACAGCCTGTCGGCGGCCCGCATCCGCTCATCGGTTGCGACGGCTGCGGCCTTTTCGTCGATGCCGTAGGCGCCAACCCCCAGCGCGGCGAGGTCGGCACGGCGCCCGGAGGCGACCAGCAGCCGCTGCGCGGTGAGTGCCTCGCCGCCGGCGAGTTCCAGGGTGAACGCCTGGCCGTCGTGGCTGACCCGCCCGGCCCGGGTGCCGGTGCGCACGTCGATCCCGTCCCGGGTGAACACCGCTTCCAGGAGCTCCCCGGCCTCGGGTTCCTCCACCGGCAGCAGCCGGGCCGCCGCCTCCACCACGGTCACCTGGGCGCCGAACCGGGCGAACACCTGCGCCAGTTCGGCGCCGACCGCGCCGCCGCCGAGCACGATCAGCGATCCGGGCACGTCCTCGGTCTCGACCGCCTCCCGGTTGGTCCAGTACGGCGTGCCGGCCAGCCCCGGGACCGGCGGGACGGCGGGCTCGGTGCCGGTGTTCAGCAGCACGCCGCGGCGCGCCCGCAGCACACGCTGACCGTCGGAGGTGTCCACGGTGACCTCGCCCCGGCGGGTGATCCGTCCGCGGCCGCGGACGAAGTGGCCGCCCTTTCCGGTGAACCGGTCGACGGCGACCTTGTCGTCCCAGGTGTCGGTGGCCTCATCCCGGATCCGGCGGGCTACCGGCGCCCAATCGGGGGCCACCGTGGACGCGCCCGCCATGCCGGGGATCCGGCGGCCCTCGGCCAGCAGGTTGGCCGCCCGGATCATCATCTTCGACGGCACGCACCCCCAGTACGGGCACTCCCCGCCGACCAGCTTCGCTTCAACCCCGGTCACGTGCAGGCCAGCCTGCGCCAGCTTCCCGGCGGCGTCCTCCCCGCCGGGTCCCATCCCGATCACCACGATGTCGGTCTGTTCGGCAGCCATCTGGCACTCCCTCTCTCCATGTCGTGCGTGCCGCGTTGCCCACGGCCTGCTTGGCCTGCGCGGCCCGGCGGCGATCGCCGCCTCCCGGGCATCTACCGGCAGCAACGCGCCGGTGGCCGGGCCCATGGGGGAAGTGTCAGCCAGATGACAGGACCGGCCGTTCCTGGTGGCCGTTCAGGGAGGATGATGGGTCATGGCCTACCTGCCGTCCCTGCCGTCCGGCGCGGTGCTGCTGGATTTGTTCCGCGCCTACCCGGAGACCGCCCGGCCGCTGCTGGACTACCATCAGGCGCTGCTGCGCGGCCCGTCGCCGCTGACCGTGGCCGAGCGCGAGCTGATCGCGGCCTATGTTTCCGGGCTGAATGCCTGCGGCGCGGTACTACACGGTCCGTGCTCGCGGGCAGGTGAACAAGAATGCCGCCTGGTTCTACCGCACCCCAGTCCGCTCGCCCGCAAGATCAAGAACCATGTGGCGTTCTGGAACGGGGTCCAGGTGGACACCGGTGCCGTGGGCTGACCGGTGCCCGAGGATTACGACCTGATCGTGATCGGCGGCGGCGCGGCCGGGCTCGGCGCCGCCCGCGCCGGGGCCGCCGCCGGGGCGCGTACGCTGCTGGTCTCCGAGGGTGAGATCGGCGGGGAATGCACGTTCACCGGGTGCGTGCCGTCCAAGACGCTGATCGAGGCCGCCGCCCGCGGTGCCGCGTTCCCCGCCGCGATGGCCGCGGTGCGGGAGGCGGTGGCGGCGATCGCCGCCACCGAGACCGCCGAGGTGCTCGCCGCCGACGGGATCGAGGTTCTCCGTGGGCGGGCGGTCTTCAGCTCACCGCGCGAGATCAGCGTGGACGGGCGCGTTCTCCGGGCGCGGGGGTTCGTCATCGCCACCGGGTCCCGGCCGGCCGTGCCCCCGGTGCCCGGCCTGGCGGAGGCCGGCTACCTGACCAACGAGACCGTCTTCGGCCTGGACAAGCGGCCCGGGCGGCTGGCGGTGCTGGGCGGCGGCGCGGTCGGCTGCGAGCTGGCCCAGCCGTTCGCCCGGTTCGGCAGCCAGGTCATGCTCATCGAGGCGGCGCCCCGGCTGCTGCCCGCCGCCGACCCGGCCGCGTCGCAGGTCATCGAGGACGTGTTCCACGCCGAGGGAATCGGGATGCGCACCGGGGTGGCAGCCGCCAGCGTTAAGCACAACGACAACGGCGTCACGCTGGTCTTGGCGTCCGGGGAGGAGACGGGCGCGGACCGACTGCTGGTGGCCAGCGGCCGCGAGCCGGTCGCCGGCCACCTGGGCCTGGAGAACGCAGGGGTCCGCGTGGACGAGCGCGGCTACATCGTCACCGACCGGCACCTGGCCACCACCGCGCCGGGCATCTACGCGGCCGGCGACGTGACCGGGCGGATGCCATTCACCCACGCCGCCCATGCGATGGGCCGCCTCGCCGCCCGCAACGCCCTGCGCCGACGCTGGTCACCACCCGCCACGTTCGCCACGCCAGCGATCCCGTGGGTGGTCTTCACCGACCCTGAGGTCGCGCAGGTCGGGCTCACCGAGGCGCAGGCAGCCGCCGCCCATCCGGGCGCGCGGGTGGCCTACCTGCCGGCGAGCGAGGCCGACCGGGCGATCACCGCCGGGCGCACTCAAGGCTTCGTCAAGATCATCGCAGGCCGGCGCCGGGTGCTGGGCACTGCCGGGGGCGGGCGGGTGCTCGGCGCCACCATTGTAGCCGCCCGCGCCGGAGAGATGATCCACGAGCCTGCGCTGGCCATGCGCACCGGCATGTTCACCGGCCGGCTCGCCCAGACGGTGCACGCCTACCCCACCTGGTCGCTGGCCATCCAGCAGGCCGCCGCGCAGTTCTTCGGCCAGTTCGGCGGCCGCACCGCACGCCCCGCCGAGCGTGGCCCGCGCTGAGCGAGCAGCAGGCCCAGCCGGCCGGGCCGGCGCGGATTGCCCTCCCGTGACTGCGTTGCCCCGGGGTGGTCAGGTGGCGGCCGCCGCCATGGCCCGGCACAGCCCGGCGCAGGCCCGGCACGACCGCGCGCACTGGCGCATTACCTCGTCGTCGTATTTTTCGCACTCGGCCGCCCCCGCCTCGGCGAGTCACAGCGCGATCAGGCAGCCATCCCAGTAAGCCTCGACCCGGGGTCGCCGCCGGCCCCGCAGGCCGATCTCCAGCACGTCAGGAACCCTGCCCGCGGGGGCGCGGAACCAGATTTCCACGTCGGCCTGTGACACGAGGCTGAACCCGGACAGGCCGGGCGGCCGCTCGGTGGCCGCATGCATGTAGGCAGGTGTTCCCCAGCAGCACACCCGCGGGCGGGCTGCCCAGACCCACAGCCGACCGCCACGCTCGCGAACCAGCCCCGCCGCCTCCGGGCTCACGTCCACCCGCATGATCTCTCCCTCACCCGGCCGCCGGCCGGTCCGGTGCCCGTGCGCCGGGCTCCCAGGGCATCAGCCGCCGCGGCTGCCCGCCCCTTCAGCCTGATGCTGGCCTACGGGGCTCGTCAACGGCATCCTGCTGCCCCGGCCGGCGGCGCCTGAGCAGACCGCCCGCCCGCGCGAGCCATGATGCGGGCCGGGTTCCCTCCGCCGGGAGGGCGCCGGGCTGCCCGGCGCGCACGGCTGCGATGACCTGGCGGGCTGACGGATTCACCATGGCCCGGGTGCCGACCACGACGGTGGGGACGGTCTCGGGACCGCCGGTGATGGCCCGCACCCGCGCTGCGGCATCCTGGTCATCCCAGATGTTGATCCACTCGGCGCGCACCCGCGCCCCCCGCAGTCCCAGCCGCAGCATCGCGCAATACGGCACCCGGGCCGCCAGTACACCTGCACGGCGCTGAGTGTGGCGCTGGGTGTCCGGGCTGGCGATGTCACGGCTGCGCTCCCATCCGTTGCAGCAGGCTGAGGATGCGGCTGGCCGGACGGCGGCCCGTGCCGCCCGGCGTTTCCTGCCCCGGCCCGGGGACGCGCTCGACCCGCACCCCGTGCCAGAACGCGACATGCCGGGCGATCTTGCTGGCGGCGGGACTCGGCTGGGGGTAGTACCAGGCAGCGTCGCGGTTAATCTTGCCGTCCACGCGGACGTGATAGTACCGGGCCTGGCCCTTCCACGGGCAGGTGCTCGTGGTGGGGCTGCCGGCGAAGTACTCCCGGTGCAGCGATTCCGGCGGGAAATAGTGATTGCCCTCCAGCTTGACCGTCCGGTCGCTTTCGGCGAGCACGGCCCCGTTCCACACAGCCCTGAACATGATCTCCTCCACGGTGCGGCCTGCTAGCGATTTGAGCACCCGGACGCCAGAGCCCGCCGCCGCAGTGTCAGCCAGGTGACAAGATGGATGCCATGAGTTTCCGGCGGCTACCCGCTGCAGCGGCACAGCGCGCTGCCCACCTGCTGCCCGGGGCGGCTAGCGCGGCGGAGGCGCAGATCCGGCAGGCGGCGTGGGTGGCCCGGTGCGTGGGCCGCGGCCAGTCCGCGCCACTGCGGCCCGACGACGTGACCGCGCTCGCCTCCATGCTGGCGGTGCGCACGTTCCCGCCAGGCTCGGTCCTGTTCCGCAGCGGTGAACAGACTCCAGGGGTATGGATCGTCCGCGACGGCAGGCTCGAGCTGTCGGTGGGGTCGGGGCGCCGCCGGGCCGTGGTGCAGCTGCTGCGCCCCGGCGATGTGGACGGCGACATCCAGCTGCTGCTGGAGATGCCGCTGCCCTACACCGGCCGGGCCCTGTCCGAGGTGACCTGCCTGTTCCTGGCCCGGGAGGACTTCGAGGAGCTCCTGGCCACCCGGCTGGGGATCGCCCGCCGGTGGCTGTCCAGCGTGGCCCAGCGGCTGGCGGCCAGCCAGGCCCGGATCCTGGCGCTACTCGGCGGGTCACTGACCGCCCAGGCCGCCAGCCTGCTGGCCGAGGAAGCGGTCGACGGGCGGGTGGAGCTGCCGCAGCGCACCCTGTCCGCCATGCTCGGGGTGCAGCGGCCCTCGCTGAACAAAGTGCTCAAGGACCTCGAACGCGACGGGCTGATCCGGATCAGCTACGCCACCATCGAAGTCCTCGACCGTGCCAGGCTCGCCGCCCGCACCTGACCCGCCAGGCCTGACCCGCCCTGCCTGCGCCGGTTCCCGTCTCCCGTCACAGACGGCCCTTTCCCGCGGCGGTACCGGCCTGGGGACAACCCGGGGCCCGCGTAAGCGCCCTCGCGGCCCCCGGCCCACAGCGCCCGGAGGTGGCGTCATGCCGGCGCTGGGTGACTGCGGGAAGACAACGGCCAGGCGGCACCACGGTCGTTGCCTGCGTCCAGCCATGCCGGATATATAGGAGTACCCGTGGTAGGCAGCGCGCCGTGGCCAGGCAGGCCGGTCACCGCGGGGCCCTGTTCGCGGTGCCGCTCGCAGCCGTCCCGGCCTGGCCGGGTGCGGCGAGGGCGCGCCGGCGGGCTGGGCCGAGCGCGTACCAGAACGGGCGACAAGGAGGGCGCCGCCGGCCATGTTGCCGATGCCGGCCGGGATGATGTTCCAGGCCAGCGCCGCGCCCCAGCCGGGGCCGTGGCCGGTGGGCATGATGAGCGAGAAGTAGCCCATGTTGGCCGGGCTGTGCTGGAAGTTGGCGGCCACGAACAAGGTGACGGCCAGGAACACCGGTATGTACTTGCCGATGATCGAGCGGCCCATGACCGAGAAGAAGGCGGCCATGCCGACCAGCCAGTTGGCCAGCATCCCCGACAGCACGACCTGCCACCAGGCGCCGGCGCCGCCGATGGCCCGGTAGGCCATCTTGCGGGCCACGACCTGGCTGAGCAGGCCGGTCACGTCCGGTGGGTAGTGCTAGGCCAGGTGGATGGCGTAGCCGGTCAGGAAGGCGCCGGCCAGGTTGCCTGCCCAGGCCAGCGCCCAGAAACGCGCGATCGTCGCCAGCCGGGCTCCGGCCGAGCCCCGGCAGCGCAAGATGGTGGCGGGCAGCAACACGTTGGCTTCGGTGAACAACACGGCGTCAGACAGGATGACGAAGAAGAACCCGGCGGAGAAGCCGAGGCCCTCGACCAGCCGCTGGGCGCCCGGCGAGCCGACGCGGACGGCGAGCAGGACCGAGAAAAGGGCGCCGACGGTGACGAAGCCGCCGGCCAGCATGGCCAGCACCAGAATCTGCAGCACCGACAGCGTCTGCAGCCGCCGGGTGCCATGGTCGGCCATCTCGGCCACGACGTGCCTGGCGGTGAGGTACTGCGGGGCGGGGCGGCCGGCGCCGGCCGGCGGGCTCTCGGTGACCTGGGACACGCCACCCCTCTTTCCCGCGGACGTGACAGGCAGGGCGATTTTACCCACCGTGGGTGCCAGGGCCACCCGGTCAGCAGGGCCAGAAGTCCCAGGTGGCCAGGACGTTGGGCTGCGGTGAATATGCCTGGCGGGGCGAATCATGTAGGCAGGGACGCCGCGCCTGCGGCGGATTCCCAGCACGCACCGAACGGGAGGGATCGCTGTGGCCTGCGACACGGAGGAGCCGCAGCAGCCGCCGGGACAACCAGTGATCGGCAGCCGGGGCGTCCCGGCGCTGACCGCCAGCCAGATGCGCGAGGTCGATCGGATCATGGCCGAGGACCTGCACATCGAACTGGTCCAGATGATGGAAAACGCCGGGCGGAGCCTGGCTGAGCTGGCTTTGCGCCGGTTCCGGCCCGCCACCGTCACCGTTCTGGCTGGCCCTGGCGGGAACGGGGGCGGGGGGCTGGTTGCCGCCCGGCACCTGGCCAACCGTGGCGCCGGCGTCCAGGTCACGCTCTCGCACGCCCGGTCAGAGCTCGGTGCGGTGCCGGCGCACCAGCTCGACATCGTGGCCCGCATGGGCATCGAAGTCTCAGCCGAGCCGCAGCCTGCGGCGCTGGTCGTGGACGCCCTGATCGGCTACGGCTTGCGCGGCGATCCGGGCGGGCGCACCGCCGAGCTCATCGACTGGGCGAATGCGCGAGCATCGGTCACGCTGGCCCTGGACAACCCAAGCGGCCTTGACGTCACCACTGGACGCGCCGGGACGCCCTGCATCCGGGCGACCGCGACCCTCACCCTCGCCCTCCCCAAGACCGGGCTTGCCGGCGCCGGCGAGACGGGCGAGCTGTTCCTCGCCGACATCTCTGTCCCGCCAGCCGTCTACCGCCGGCTCGGCCTCACGGTGCCGCCGCTGTTCGGCCACGACACGATCATCGAGCTCCATCCCCCGCCGCCGGACCCGCCCTGAGCTTAGTCAGGCCCGTGCACGCAACCAGCAGCGATCCAAGCTAGCGAAAGGACGACGGCCATGGATGAACGCACCGACGTGGTGGTGATCGGGATGGGGCCCGGCGGCGAGGACGCGGCAGGCCAGCTCGCCGAGGCCGGCCTGCACGTGACCGGGATCGAGGCCCGGCTGGTCGGCGGCGAGTGTCCCTACTGGGGCTGCGTTCCGTCCAAGATGATGATCCGCGCGGCCGGCCTGCTGGCCGAGGCGCGGCGGATACCGGGCATGGCCGGCGCCTCGACCGTCACCCCGGACTGGGGGCCAGTCGCAGCCCGGATCCGGGCCGAGGCGACCGACTCCTGGAACGACAAGGTGGCAGTGGACCGGTTCACCGGCAAGGGCGGCCACTTCGTCCGCGGCCGCGCCCGGATCACCGCCCCCGGCGAGGTCACGGTCGACACCGCTGGCGGCGCGCGCGTCTTCCGGGCACGCCGCGGCGTCGTGATCGCCACCGGCACCGAACCCGCGGTCCCGCCGATCAGCGGCCTGGCCGGGACGCCGTACTGGACCAACCGGGAGGCCATCGAGACCGAAGAAGTTCCGCAGTCGCTGATCGTGCTCGGCGGCGGGGCGATCGGCGCCGAACTCGCCCAGGTGTTCGCCCGTTTCGGCGCCCGGGTCACCGTGGCCGAGGCGCTGCCCCGGCTGCTCCCGGCCGAAGAGCCCGAAGCAGGCGAGCTGCTCGCGGGGGTGTTCACCCGGGAGGGCATCACAGTGCGCACCGGGGCCCGCGCCGAGCGGGTCAGCCACGACGGCCGGGACTTCACCATGAAGCTTGCCGGCGGCGAGGCGCTCACCGCGCAACGGCTGCTGGTCGCCACCGGCCGGCGCACCGGCCTCGCCGCACTCGGGATCGCCGCGGCCGGGCTGGACGAGAGCGCCAGGGCCATCGGCGTCGATGACCGGATGCGCGCCGCACCGAGGGTGTGGGCAGTCGGTGACGTCACCGGCAAGGGCGCGTTCACCCACGTGGCGATGTACCAGGCCGGCATCGCCGTCGCCGATATCCTCGGCCAGGACGGGCCGGGCGCCGACTACCGGGCGCTGCCGCGGGTCACCTTCACCGACCCGGAGGTCGGGTCCGTCGGGCTCACCGAGGCCCAGGCCGGCGGTTGAGGCCGCGGAGGGCCGGGTTGACGGCCCGGTGCTCGATGAGCTGGCGGGCGGCCTGGCGATGGTGAGCGGCGACTACCGGGACCCGGCCACCTACGCCGCGCTGGCCCGGCGGCTGGCCGAGGCGGGCGCCGTGCGGCCCGTGTACTACCTGGCCATCCCTCCCGCGCTGTTCCCGGTGGTGGTTCAGGGCCTGGCCCGGACGGGCCTCGGGCAGGACGCCCGGGTAGTGGTGGAGAAGCCGTTCGGCCGGGACCTGGCCTCGGCCCGGGAGCTCAACCGGGTGCTGCATGAGGCGTTCCCGGAGGGGTCCATCTTCCGCATCGACCATTACCTGGGCAAGGAGCCGGTGGAGAACCTGCTGGTGTTCCGGTTCGCCAACGCGTTCCTGGAACCCATCTGGAACCGCCGCTACGTCTCCAGCGTGCAGATCACCATGGCGGAGACCTTCGGGGTGGAGGGCCGGGGCGGCTTCTATGACGGGGTGGGCGCCATCCGCGACGTGATCCAGAACCACCTGCTGCAGGTGGTGGCGCTGCTGGCGATGGAGCCACCGGTCGACGCCGAGCCGGACTCGCTGCGGGATGAGAAGGTGAAGATCCTCAAGGCCATGCGCCCGGCCGACCCCGCCCGCCTGGTCCGGGGCCAGTACGAGGGCTACAGGGACGAGCCGGGGGTGGCGGCGGGCTCGGCGGTGGAGACCTTCGCCGCGCTCCGGCTGGAGATCGACTCCTGGCGCTGGGCCGGGGTGCCGTTCTTCGTCCGGGCCGGCAAGAGCATGGCCGCCACCGCGCTGGAGGCCGTGGTCGAACTGCACGCCCCGCCCCGGCTGCTGTTCTCACCGCAGGGCTGCCAGCCCCGCCCCAACTTCCTGCGCTTCCGCCTCGGCCAAGACGACGGGGTGACACTGTGCGTGCAGGCCAAGGAGCCAGGGGAGCGCCTGGTCAGCCACCCGGTCGAACTTGAGGTGAACTTTGAGCGGGTCTTCGGCGCCCGCCAGCAGGCCTACCAGCGGCTGCTGGGCGACGCCCTGGAGGGCAACCCGGCCCGCTTCGCCCGCCAGGACGGCGTCGAGCACGCCTGGCGGGTCATCCAGCCCCTCCTCGGCCAGCCCGGCCCGGTGCACAGCTACCAGCGCGGCTCTTGGGGGCCGGCCGAAGCGCAGGCAGTAGTGGCCGGCTACGGGGGATGGCACGACCCGGGGCCAGGCTGAGCATGAACGGCGGTGAGAGGGGCAGGCAGCGCCCGTCTTGTCAGGTCGCTGACAGTATGCCTGCATGCGCCTGACGTACGCGGTTTGGCGGGTGGAAGGCCTCAGTGCAAGGTGGTGACATGGATCCGGAACAGGCGGGCTCACCCGGTGCGGGGCGGCTGGCGCGATCGCTGCCGGTCGAGGAGTACGCCCTGATCGGCGACACGCACACGGCTGCGCTGGTCGGCCGGAACGGGTCGATCGACTGGCTGTGCCTGCCGCGGTTCGACTCCGGCGCCTGCTTCGCCGCGCTGCTGGGGAGTGAGGAGCACGGGTTCTGGCGGATCACCCCGGCCGGTGATGCCCGCCGCGTCGTCCGCCGCTACCGGGGCGAGACCCTGGTACTGGAGACGGAATTCCACACCAGCGACGGGGTGGTTCGCCTGGTGGACTGCATGCCCCGCCGTTCCGGCCATGCCAGCGTCGTCCGGGTGGTCGAAGGGGTCTCGGGCCGGGTAGCGATGCGCATGGATCTGGTGGTCCGCTTCGACTACGGGTGGGTGGTGCCCTGGATGGCGCGGGCCGGCGATCACCTGCACGGCATCGCCGGGCCCGACTCGATCTGCCTGGCCACCCCGGCCGAGACCCGGGGGGAAAATCTCCGCACGATCGCCGAGTTCAGCGTGGGCCCGGGCGACCGGGTCCCGTTCGTGCTGTCCTGGCACCCGCAGTTCGCCGAGGCCAGCTGCGGCGGCAACGCAGAGCAAGCGGTCGCAGAAACCGAGGCCTGGTGGCGGGAGTGGAGCGGCCGCTGCCGCTACCAGGGCCCGTGGCGCGATGCGGTCGTCCGGTCACTGGTCACGCTGAAGGCGCTCAGCTACGAGCCGACCGGCGGGATCATCGCCGCCGCGACAACCTCGCTGCCCGAGGACCTCGGCGGCGCCCGCAACTGGGACTACCGCTACTGCTGGCTCCGCGACGCAGCCTTCACCCTGGACGCTATGCTGCGGGCCGGCTACGGCGAGGAGGCCCGCGCCTGGCGCGACTGGCTGCTGCGCGTCGTCGCCGGGGATCCCGCCCAGCTGCAGATCATGTACGGTCCCGCCGGGGAACGCCGCCTGACCGAGCTTGAACTGGGCTGGCTGCCCGGCTACGAAGGCTCCCGCCCGGTGCGGACCGGCAACGCGGCCTCCGCACAGGTCCAGTTGGACGTGTACGGCGAGGTGATGGACGCCCTGCACCAGGCACGGCTCGGCGGCATGGCCCCGGACCCGACCGCGTGGGCGTTGCAGCAGGCCCTCATCGAACATGTGGAGCGCCACTGGACCGAACCCGACGAGGGGATCTGGGAGGTGCGCTCGGGCCGGCGGCACTTCACCCACTCCAAGGTCATGGCCTGGGTCGCCATCGACCGGGCCGTCCAGGCGGTGGAGCGGTCCGGCCTCGACGGCCCCGTTGAGCACTGGCGGAAGCTGCGCAGCCAGATGCACGCCGAGATCTGCCAGCGCGGCCTCGATCCGCGGCGCGGCTGCTTCGTCCGCGCCTACGGCTCCGCCGAGGTCGACGCGAGCCTGCTCCTGCTGCCGCTGGTCGGTTTCCTGCCGCCCGGCGACGAGCGGGTAATCCGCACCCTTAAGGCTGTGCAGGACGAGCTGTGCGAGGACGGTTTCGTGCGCCGCTACCGCACCGATGAGCAGGGCGCCGCCGACGGCGTGGGCGGCGGCGAAGGTGCCTTCCTGGCCTGCAGCTTCTGGCTGGTGGACAACCTCGCCCTGGCCGGCCGCCTGCAGGAGGCGAAGCGGCTGTTCGAGCGGCTTCTTGACCTGCGCAACGACGTGGGGCTGCTGGCCGAAGAATACGACCCATCCCGCCGGCGCCTGGTCGGTAACTTCCCCCAGGCCTTCTCCCACGTCGGGCTCGTCAACTCGGCCTTCAACCTGACCACCGCGGACAGCACCGGCGAGTCAGGCAGCAGGCAGGGCCCCCGGCCATGACCGCTGGCATCGGCGGCAACCCGGACCGGGCCGCGGGGACCCGTTCAGCCCCGGTGTCATATGCCGGGAATCCGGTCGATGGGCGCGTTCAGCAGAGCTCGTGCTCACGGTGAGGCCACGATGCCCTCCCCGTAGCCCAGGAACCGGGCTGAGCGTCAATCCGGTTCCCCCGCCGCGCCCCGCATGTCTGGCCGCCGAGCCTGCCGGCTCCAGGCTGCCGGCGCTTGCGCTGGTGATAGCTGGTGCCGGGATTCCTGACCCGGGCACCAGCACCGCCCGCCACGGGATACCGCCGTTACCGCCTGCCGGGAAGCGCCCCGAGCACGCCAGGCCGGCGGAACGCTATCGCGAGCACGACCCCGACGATGAGCCCGAACAGCAGGTGGGCGAGGAAGAACGCGAGCTGCGGCACGAACGCCATGAGCGGGTTGACCGGCGGCAGCAGTCCCCAGCGGTTGATGACATAGACGATGGTCCCGCCGATCACCCCGGCGGACATGATCCCGGCAGGCGAGCGCATCCCGGGGACCCTCGCCCAGGCGGCTGCGCCGATGACAGCGGCGAAGGCCACGCCGAGGAACGCGGCGAACGCGAAGTGCAGGATGGTGCCGGCCACCACCTGCCCGGCGGAGACCGGCATGGCGTTCATCACCATCGCCCGCGCCGGCGGGCTCATCCCGGTCATCAGGCTGGCCGTGGTGGAGTTGCTGGCCTTGCCGCTCATCAGCAGGCCCATCTGGCTCACGGTGGCCGCAGGCACATGCATGCCCATCAGCATCGCGCCGAGCTTGTGCATCATCATCGGGCTAATGTGCCCGCTGCGCACCGCTGCCATCAGCGGCCCCGCTGCCGAGGCCGGGAGGTGAATCCCCATCAGCCCCATCAGCCTGGGAAGCATCGACATCGGCGGGGTGATCGTGAACACGAACGCCGCCATCCCGAGGTTGAGCGGCGTCGCGTACCCCATCCCGGCGGCGCCCATCACGAGGATCATCACCACGATCATCGCCAGCCCGCCCAGCAGCCCGGCCACAATCGCCGGACCGAACAAGTGCCGGGCCATCACCGCGGCATCGCCCCGGAAGCCCGGCCGTCCGGCCACTGTCGTGGTCTGCATGACCACCATCTCCCATCTCCTGCTTCATCTGCCTCGCGCAGCCGTGCTCAGTAGCCCGGCTGCCCCGCAGCAGGACCCGTTCATTGCATCGCCGGCGCCCGCGCGTCCCCATGCGCACTGTCAGATCGATGACACTGTCCGCCGGCCCGCCTCCCGCGCCAGGGCACGGAACCGGGCTGCCTGGTGCCGGACGCCGCCGGGCGCTGGCACCTGAAACTGTCGGCGTGCCGACAATCCGGCGGCGCCGGACGATGCTGGAGTGTTATCAGCGGTAGAGCAACCGAAGCTCGCCAGCCGGGGAGGAGGCTGCGCTCATGACTCCCGGTGCCCGGTGCCCGCCCTGGTCACGGCCCGGCGAGGCCGCCCGGCTGCTCGCCCGCGGGGTCACCGTGCGGCCCTGTGTTCCGGTGGCCGCAGTCGTCGGCTGCGTGCTGTCGGCGATCAACGAGGGCGCGCCGGTCGCCGCCGGCCGTGCCGGATGGCTGACCTGGGTGCAGATCGGGCTCAACTTCGTGGTGCCGTTCCTGGTGTCCAGTTACGGCTACCTCGCCGCCGCCCAGGTCCCCCGGCCGCCTCCGCCGCGGCAATCGCCCGCGTAGCGGGGCTGGTGAAAGGGCCGATCCCCCGGACCAGTCCGCACGGTGACCCGGCCGGGCCCGGCCCGGTGCGGAATCCCTCAGGCCGTGGAGGGCCTGGCGTGCTCGATGAGCGTGTAGTAGCACGCGCCATCCTGGGCAGGCCGCCGGCTCGGGCCCTGAGCGCCTGCAGTGTCGCCGACGGGCCGTCGAGGCGGGTGGGCCGTCGCTGGGCAGGGATCCCCGGGGCGGCGGGCTCGCTGACCTGTGTGACCTCGATGTTGCTCGTCGCCGCGGGAGTAGGCGGTTCGGCAGCCGACGGCATGGCGGCGATGAGCGGCGCGGGCACAGGCGCACCCGGCGAGGCGCTTGGGGGCCCGGTGCGGATTGGCCCGTGGCTGCTGGCCGGCTTTGTGGTGCTGGCGACTGCCGCATTGGCGTTTACGCGCCAGCCTGCTGCTGCGGTCCTGGGCTTTCTGGCCGGGGCGGTCCTTTACGCCGGCGTGTACGCCCAGTCCAGCCTGGCGGTGATATACACCAGTATCGCGGCCGGTTACCTCGCGTGGCTCGGCTTGCTGCTGCGGGTACGCGCCTGGCCGGCCGGGTCAGCGACAGCCCCCAGTTTCCACACCGGGCAAGGGCCCCGGCGTCGGAGCGTCGGGAACTTCGCGAGATGACTCAGCAGGCAGGTGATGTGCACGCGCCGGTTCGGCTGCCACGACCGGCCGTTCCTGGTGTTACTGTCAGCGGACAGTCACAATCATCGACGCGGCGAGGTGACCTGTGGTGACAGGCGGCGAGGGCCCGGCTGCTAGTTTCGTGCGCCGGAAGACGCTGTCCGCGCACAACGCCGCCACCATGGCGACCGCGGTCGACTGCGGCGAGTCCGGCCAGCTCACGCTCGATGAGCCGGCACCACACGGCGGCACCGGCCAGGGTCCCTCGCCGCTGCAGGCCGTGCTCGCAGCCCTGTGCGGGTGCGAAGGGGTGACGTTCCGCCGCACCGCCACCGAGATGCACCTCAGCTACGACGGCCTGGACTTCGAGGCCGCGTTCACCATCGACATCCGGGGGCGGAAGGGCGACCGGTCGGTGCGCCCGCATTTTCAGGCCGTGCGGGTGCGCGCCGTCGTGACCACCGGCGAGCCCATGGACGCGCTGGCCGCGGTGATCGAGGAGACCGAGACGCGGTGCCCGGTGATGAACCTGTTGCTGGACGCCAAGGTCGACCTGCGGATCGAGTGGCTCCGCGCCAGCAGCGGCATCCTGGAGCCGGTTCCCCGGTCCTGACCGTGCGGTCGGCGAATCCCATAACCCGTCAGGGCTGGCTGCCGGGAGGATGCTGGCGGCCCTGGTGACACTTGCCGTACCAGTACACGACGGCCAGGACCGCGATAACCGCCAGGGCGATCGCGTTGGCCGCCGCGCCGGTGGGCCGCGGACGGCTGCACAAGACTGGGCGGGCAGGCACCAGCGTCACAGGCCCGCGCGGAAGCCGGGTGCCGGCGCTGGCGACCACCGCGTAGCCGCTCCGCGGGTAGCGCAGCCTGGACGGTGACGGCGGGAGACGCGACGGCGACGTTACAGGCCGAGTTGTTCGAGCGCGACCAGGTAGGCCTCGGTGTAGGTGGGGAACTGGGCGACCTGGTCCAGGAGTGTGCCGATGGGGATCCGGGCGCGGATCGCCAGGGCGGCGTAGTGGATCCATTCGCTGGCCAGCGGCGCGACGGCCCACGCGCCGACTAGGACGCCGCGGTCGCGGTCGGCGAGCAGCCCGACGGCGCCGCGCGGGTCGCGCTCGTAGGTCCATGACCGGGCTGCCGAGTCGGCGACGCTGATCTCGGCCGTGGCGGTGCTGATGCCGCGGGCGGCGGCCTGGGCGGCGGTCAGGCCGACAGCGGCGATCTCGGGGTCGGCGAACACCACCCGGGGGATTCCCTCATAGGAGGCGGCGCGGTCGCGGCCCAGGATGTTGTCGGCGACGACCCGGCCCTGGTACATGGCGACGTGGGTAAACAAGGCGACGCCGGTGACGTCCCCAACCGCCCACAGGCCCGGCCCGGCCCGGCACCGGTCGTCGACGGCAATCCCGCCGCCCCCGGTCAGCGTCACCCCCGCGGTGTCCAGGCCGAAGCCCTCGGTGGCCGGGCGGCGGCCGGCGCCCAGGATCACCACGTCGGTCTCCACCTGGCTGCCGTCATCCAGTGTCACCACCGTCGTCCCGCCGGCCGTGCGGGCGCTGACGGGGGTGACCCC